>Ga0207641_10000210_pt1 | contig 75487 bp, 53 predicted proteins | sample KBSSwiS62_FD_184306 | JGI IMG/M metagenome (GOLD analysis project Ga0207641, IMG submission 184306) | Switchgrass rhizosphere microbial communities from Kellogg Biological Station, Michigan, USA - KBS Switchgrass S6-2 (SPAdes) (version 2) | ecosystem: Host-associated > Plants > Roots >...
CGGCGAGGCGCGTTACGAGGCGGACGGCGGCACCACGCCGTTCGACGTGCGACGAAGTGCGTGGTGGTCGTACTTGGCCGGGGCTGGTTTTTCCTATGGTCACATTAACAATTGGAAGTCACCCGGTTCCTGGCGGGAGTGGGTCAACTCCCCGGGTGCGCAGCAAGTGGCGGTGGCCGGGTCATTTCTGCGATTGCTCGCGTGGTGGCGGCTGATCCCGGATCAAAGCGCTCTGATCGATAGCAGCCGCAATGGTGTGGCGGCGCGCTCGGCGGATGGTGACTGGATTGTGGCGTATCTTCCGACAAACTCGCCGGTGACACTGAAATTGACTGCCCTATCCTCATCCAGGACAGCGTTGGTTTCCTGGATCAATCCGCTCAACGGCGAGAGAATGAGAGTTGGTCGATATTCCACTTCAGCGCGCCCGAGACTGACACCGCCAGCGAATTGGCAGGACGGCGTGCTCCTGGCTGAAAAGGCGCCGGACTAGAATAAAGAATAGAAGCCGAGAATGTATTCGCACAACTCGCGCCCATTCAGTTGCACACGGCTGGAAGACTGCGGACATCGGTGGACGTCTATGGAGGCTAGGGTCGGAATTGAACTAACTTGATAATTGGTTATCCCAGTCCACTAGGCCAGGCGCTGCGACTCCCTGACGGTCGAGCTGCCGCAGCAGTCACTGCTCTCGAGCGCCTCCGACTCCGGCGAGAACACATCCTCATCACGAAGATGTCGCGGATGGCTGCACATGGACGGTGCAATCGACTCCAGATCCAGAGGCTCAGGGTGCTCGTCCAGCCACACCTTGCCGCCGCGGGCAATGAGATCGATGTGGATGGAGCATTGATAGCTCACAACTTCTAGCAACTGGTTGTGCTGGCCAAAACCCAAGTGAACACCTGGACGTCGCTCGTTGATGTGCGAATTCATGGGGACGGCCTCCCCGACCCCGACGTTCGTGCCAAACCCGAGTTCCCCAACATTGCAAGCATGGGGCCTGGCAAAACAGGCATCGAGCAATTTCTTCGTGATGGGCTCAGCGCACTCGTACTTCACGGCCCTTCCCGCCTCGATCCAGACTACGACGGGGTGATCGCGAAGGCGACTATCGCATTCCGTGAACACGTTGATGTTGAAGGCAAAATCAGCAACGAACACCCCGTCGATCGCGGCGGGAAACGTGGCTACCTCGCCGGCCGGCAGAATTACCACGCCGCCCGGACGTGCAACACCGCGATTGCTGATCCAGCGATATCGCTTCGTATCGATCGTGAGGCTCAGGTCCGTACCCGCGGCCGTGGTGATGCGCATTCTGCTCGCCGGCATGCATCGATCGAGGACCGTAGTATTGCGCGAGGACAGCTCATTTGGGGACACTCGCAGCGCGTTTGAAAAGAGACTCGAGCCGGCGCTGATCGCACGAAATACGACATATCGTCGCGCGTCGTATTTCGAGAGAGCGGCGGCAAGCGTACCCGCATGCGACATCGTGTCGCGCTCAAAGGTCATGATTAGGAGGCGACCAGTGATCTCTGTGGGCGGCGGAAGCGCCGACGTCAATCGCGCAAGTAATCCCTCGTCGTACAGCGGAGCCATCCATACTCGCGCCGCCGGAATCCCGCGCAACTCGAGTGCCGCCGATACCCAGGCCGCCGCCTCGTAACTGTCACTGGTGTAGAGCACGACGATGATGTCATCCGCCTGCACCCCGGCATAGTCGTCCAGCAGCGTCTGAACGCCGGCCCACGTTGCCGGTTCGATCATTGGGATGACTCAGCCGGGTCCAATTCATCGATCCGGATACTGGGCGGCAGCGCGACAGTCCACGGTGCCCAGGACACTTCCTCACCCAACCGGGCTCTATGCGTGAGTTGAATCCGAATCCCCGCGAGTTTCGATTGCGCGGCCTCGTGACGCTTCATCTCTTCTAAAACGTTCGCCGTGACGCGGGCAACAATCTCTTCCAACTGGTCTCTTGAAAACTCTGCCATCGGAATCTCCTTGAAGTTGTCTTTGGAATTGAATCGCCGATGTGCACTCACCAGCGAAAGGGGATGAGAGTCGGGCCACACGAGTGCCATTCGTCGGCATGCTCGGGCTCGGCATGATGGCCCAGATGTCCGCAATACCACATCACAACGTCGCTGTTCTCGAGCGTCTCGCCGTTGATGTAGGCCTGGAGCCCATCATCTGCGGCACTGCCCTGCTGTCCGTGACGATCCTCTGCGCCGTGGTAGCGCATCAGGAACAGATCCCGCGACGCGAATCCATCCGCCACACCGTCGTTGCTGCCCGGGATGAGGTGATAGCCACGCGTCGTCTGCATGTCCATCACAGCCCAACTGCGATGCGAGGCGAGGTTCTTCACGCGGGTGATTTCATTGTGCTTCACGTGCCAACCAGGACCCCAGCCCAGATCGGGTGTCGTGGTGTTGTACTCAAAGACCGTGTCGTTCGAAGCACCGTTGATGTCGAAATCCAACCGCCAGTACACGTGGTGCCGATGATCGGTATTGCACTGGAGGCCTGCGCTGAACAGCCGCGGCGTAATCCGTCCGTCGGCCCAGAATGTCCAACGAACCGTAAGCTTGTAGGCCCCGATGCGATGGAACGACTCCACCGCGATCCCGGAGAGCCCGCCGCTCCACACAGTGTAGGTCTTGACACGCTGTGAGCCGACGAGGGGTTGCGCATTGTTGTATGTGAGCGGATCCTTATACGGTCCGCAGGCGTTACCGTTATACTGAACGCGAAGCGACGGCAGACTCCCTTTGTATAGCACCAGAATCCCACGGTAGCGCGCCTGTGTTATTGCGATTCCTTCAGCATCCGGTGAGTCTGCAAGGGTGTATGTGAACTGCCACAGCGGCGACGATGGTGAAGGCCATACAATACTTCCTGATTCGCTCATGACCGATGCTCCTTCTCGCCGCAACAGCCCTCAGTACCGCCGGCCCACACTACGCGCTCCGCGCTTAGATCGACGACGGCGCGATAGCGAGGTAACCGCTCCTGGGGACAGCCAAACAGAATTTCGATGACCCGATGATTGCTGCCCGCCACTCCCGAGGCCTCCGGATCCAGCGGAATCGCCATTACGGTGAGATCCGGAACATGCGCCGTAATTCGCTGATCCGCCTGCGCCAACTCAGTTGCCTTGGCGATTTCGGCATCGGCTGGCGGCGGTTGATAGACAGCTTCGGAGACATTGAGAAGCTTTCCTGTCGCCGGATCCACCCTCGCCTCGACGGCCACGTCGTGAGTGTAGTCATACACCACGACGAGAAGATGTCCTTCGCCTTCCTTAGCGTCCGCGCGAACCGCGCCGCCGACGAGTGTCCATCGAGTTCTCATCAGACGTTCGCGAAGCTCCGTGGTGGCGAGTGCCTGCTTGATGATTGCATTCAGGCGCTCACCGGCTAACGCCTCCTGCGCGTGCGATGGTACAAAGCCTTCAATTTCATCCGGTAGCTCGACTGGATTTGCCGCAAGGCGCAGGCGATCGGTATGAGGCGGAGCCTCTGCGACCGGTGCGAGGCGCGGTGGGGGTAAAAGGTAGGTCTGGGCGATCATTGTTATCTCCCCTGGCAAACTCGCCTTGTTTTAAATTGGTATCCGTCTACCTATCTCTGTATCCACATGCAGATCTATCCCATCCCTGGAATGGACGCCTCAGACACGACGAGCGACCAGACAGGTTCCGACCGATTTCAGGCCCAGATTGACACCGAGACGGTGTCGCCGAACTGGATGCTGCAGTGCGGTTATGACGCAGCGCGGGCGGTGGAGTTCACTCCTACCTTTATGCACTACCGCGACAGCTTCGAACTTGGTTTGGAACATCAAGGATTGGCAGGTCCAAACCAAACGCCGATGTTGATGTCAGCATCTACTGTAAAGGCGGATACAGGTGTGTAGCGTAGCGTCTTATCTCGATCGCGAAAACGGACTGTTGGCAATCGAAGTGAGGCGCCTATTGTTACCCGGTGCGGTACCGCCCGACATATAGGCTGTTGTTGGACGGTTCGGAAACAATCTGGCAGTGGCAACGTGAGGCTTGTTATCGTATCTATGAAGGCGCTATCAGCGAGATCGATCGCAAGCATCGCAGCTGCCCGGCTGAAATAGTCTGCTGCGCCTGCCATGAGCAGCGGCCGTCCGGGAGATGCTGCGTGGGTCCACCCTAAGCTTAGTCCGAGCAGCTTGTGACACGTGTAACGAAGCCAGCATAGATCGGCAAAACTCGAGGTTCTTGATTTATTGTCAATGTTTTCCTTTAGACGTATGCGTCGGCGCAATCAAACGGCACAATCAGTCTCGATGCCTGCGGGGCTGCGGGATGCAACAGTGACCAGGGATGCCGGAATGAAAAATCAACTCGTTGCCAAATTTACCCTGCTCGTCTCATCTTGTCTTTTTGCCGGCACACAGGCGGCGGCAACCGATACCAACCCGGGCACCGCCGCGCAGACCTTGACACCCGATCCGGCGCTGGCCAAGGTCGTGGCTGACCCGAGCCGCAGCGCGAAGTATGTCGCGCGCGACAGGTACCGCCACCCTGCTGAGGAGCTCACGTTCTTTGGCCTGAAACCCAACATGACAGTGCTCGAGGTCTGGCCGGGTGGCGGCTATTGGACGGAGATACTCGGGCCGTATCTCAGGGGCTCGGGCCATTACTATGCGGCTGTGCCTGTGAAGGGGGAGAGTAAGGAAGAGGATGCGAGGACAGCCAGATGGCAGACTCAGCTGCAGCAGCAGAAGGACCGCTATGGCACCATCACCTTCACTGGCCTGGGCAAGGGACACTACGACGTGGCGCCTGCCGGGTCCGTTGATTTGATCGTCACCTTCCGCAATTTCCACAACTGGATGGATGGCGGTTATGCGGATGAGGCGTTGAAGGGGTTGTACAGCGCGCTGAAGCCCGGTGGAGTCCTGGGTATCGAAGATCATCGTGGCCGCAACGATCAACCGCAAGACCCGCAGGCGAAGTCGGGTTATGTGCGCCAGGATTACATGATCAAGGCAGCACGCAGGGCTGGATTCGAGTTCGTGGGTGCCTCCGAGATCAACGCGAACCCGAAGGACACCAAGGACTATCCCCAGGGCGTATGGACGTTACCGCCCACACTGACGCTCGGCGACAAGGACCGCGAGAAGTATCTTGCCATCGGTGAGTCCGACAACTACGTCCTGAAGTTCCGCAAACCCTATCAAGTTGTAGTACCGCCAGAAATCAACCGTGTGCAGTAACAGGATCGACTCACAAGCCCTTTTCGCACTACTTCTCTGAGTGTTGACCGAGTAGCCGCACGGATTTTAATCCGGCGTGAGGAACCGGCATGCCGGCCCCGCCGCCTTCGCGAGCCGCGTATCCAGGGTGGCTAACGGTGCATCGAGCGCCTCAGCGAGGGCAACGTACCATCGTAGATCGCGACGTTATGCCGAAGCTCCCATATTCGCTCGGCGAAGGATTCGAATCCATGAAACTCCACCTCGAGATCCTGGAGGTCCTGGAAAGCCCCGTTCGCCTCTTGCTCCGTAATGTCCTTACCTCGCTCGAGCCGGCGAATCACATTGGAACGAGGGCGAGGCGGCCTATTACCGTGAAGCGGAGCGCTCGAGCACCTGCTCCGCGGGTGCGAAGTAAATCTTCCCCTCCTTCGTCGCGAAATACAGGCGCAGGTGCTCGATCGCATCGATGCCAAGAACCAGCGGGTAGATTCCGAAGCAAAGATAGTCATCGCGCCCGTGATATTCCCAAACCTCTCCGAAGCGCCCGTCCTTCGACAAGCTGCAGGCGGTGTGGTGAGGTACCAGCAAAACCTTCATGTTCGGCAGTCGCAGGTCTCCTGCAACCAGAGTCATCAACCTGTAAGAATCGTGACCGCGACGATCTCCATCGAACTCCGACTGAGTGTTGGACGATTGTTCGCCCGGTCCGAAAATCTGACGCCCCACGTCTGCGCCCATGAAGGTTGCCGCGCTCCGAGTCGATATGCTCGCAACCACTTTGGTTCCATCCGCCTCAATGGGAAACACGACACTGCCGAATTCGTTGAGCTCCATGGGAATCTGTGATGAGCGTCCCCAGGCCTTAGTGATGGCACCCGTGCAATGGTCGGAGGAATACAAGTTCAGCTGATGGTGGACCAGGTCCAACTCGAAGTCGACTGGCCACAGGTCACGCATGCCTAACGTTCCAAAAACGATGCGGCCGGGCCTCGGGTCAACCAGAGCAGGCCGGGGATCCACGAAGAGGCTGTGCCGCGAAAGTCGATAGTTTCCAATCGTCAGTGAATCGATATCGACCGTTTCAGTCACAGGCTTGCCGTCGATCTTCAGCATGAACTCTCCAGGCCGCGCATCGATGTTTTGCATCCTCAGCTTCAACGGCGCGACGGCGCTCGGGGAAAGAAGGCTGAACGGTTGCGCCAGATCGAGCACCATCCATACTTTCTGCCCGCTATAGTCGACGGGTACGAGTAGCTGGCCATCGAAAACCATGTCAACCGAGGCGAGCCGCTGGATGTTGCAGTTCATCTGCGCCCGGCTCGTCGCCCATAGCGGCGGCGCGCACAACAATAACAGCCATACCCACAGATCCTTTTTCATCTTGCAGCCCCAGTCGCTTCGCTCTCGCAAATGCTTATTCTATGACTTCTCCGAGTCTCGAGCTGTCTTCGGCGCGCCGCTGATTCGTAATTGAATACCGACAGTTCCGGCTAGAGACGGACATTCACGGACGAAAATCATCGCGAGTTTGCAAGACCAGGTCCGTGCCGCCGTCGGCTCTACTCGTTGGCGAGCATTGAAGCTGACTCGCGGATTTAAAATGATCCCACTGATCCAACTCTGATCGTCCACTGACCGGCTCGCGACGGAGGACGGCAGCGCAGACCAAAGTCTCGACGGATCATCAACACACTCACATCGAGTTGGAAGTGTGCTGCAGTTAATGATTCGCCAATCTGCGACAACGTAAGCTGCGCCGCAGTCGAGACGGGCGGTGCGCTCGTACCGACGTGCCATGAAGGAATTGCATGATTCAAGGGACTGAAGGCGGTCGTTCCATCTAGAGCACTCGTATTGCACTCGCCTGCCGAAATGATTCCCGGACCGGCGACAAGCGCATCGAGTCTTCGGCGGGTTGCGAGGAATACGTAATATTCATGCTGGCGTATTTGGTTCGCGCGCGCAGCCGCTGGGTGCGTGCGGGATGGACTTCCGGTCGCTCCGGGCTCACGCTTTTTGCCGTGTGTCTGGTGGGTATGCTGTTGATCTGCCCGCAACCGCTTCGCGCCCAAGCGCGTCCCGATGCCGGCCGGATACTGGAGGGTATTCGCCCGCCTCCGCCCGCGCCCGTCACGAATCCCGACGCGGCGCTTCCTCCACAGGAAGAGCGTCCCGCCATGAGCGGCCCGGCGTCCCAGTCAGTAGTGGTGAGGCACTGGCGAATCACGGGCGCGCATGCTTTTCCACCCGAGCAGCTCGAAGCCCTGATCCATGAGTATCGCGGCCAGAAACTGACGCTGGCGGAGCTCAATGAGGTCGCCCGGCTCATCACGTCTCACTACCGGCAGCACGGCTATATGCTGTCACGCGCCTACGTGCCGGCTCAGAAGATCCGGAACGACACGGTCGAGATCGCCGTGATCGAAGGTCACCTGTCGTCCATCGATGTGACCAACAACTCGCCGGTCGCCGGCTCCCTCGTCACGAAACACCTCGAGCACCTGCGCCGCACGGGCCCCGTGGAGGGCCGCAATCTTTCGCGCTCTTTGCTGCTGTTAAATGACCTCCCCGGCGTCGAGGTGCGCTCGACCCTCAAACCCGGCGCCGCGCTGGGTACCTCCGACCTGGACATACAGGTGAACAGTGCGCATCGCTTCAGCGGGAGCGTCGACGCGGACAGTTACGGCAATCGGTTCACGGGCCAATACCGGGGCGGCGGCACGCTCAACTTCAACGATCCACTTCACTATGGAGACGTTCTGAGCCTGCGGGCGAACTCCGCCGGACATGGGATGAATTACGGCCGACTGGGATACCAGGTCCCGTTGGGTGGCAATGGACTCAAGATCGGCCTCGCCGCTTCTGAGCTCCAGTACCGGCTGGGCAAGGAGTTCGTACCCCTTTCCGCACACGGCACGGCCGAGGTGGGCACTCTGTGGACGGCTTACCAGTTGGTTCGCACTCCCTATCACAACCTCGCCCTGCAGTTCACGTACAACCACAAACGCCTCGACGACCACATCGATGCCACCTTCACGGACATCCGCAAGACGGTCGATGTCGCGACGTTGGGCATGTTGGGCGATTGGAGCGACGCCGTCGCTGGCAACGCCATCAACGTCTACAGCGTCGACTTCATGAGCGGGCGCCTCCGGTTGGACCCGCTTGCCGCGGCGGCCGACCAGGGACCCACCGGCCACCAGGCCCAGGGGCGGTACTACAAGCTCGCGTTGAACTACAGCCGCACCCAAACCCTCACCAGTGGAGTCTCGCTCTACATGGGCCTGGCCGCCCAGACCACGAACAAAAACCTCGACACCTCCGAGACACAAGCGATTGGAGGCGCTTATGGGGTGCGCGCCTATCCCCAGGACGAAGGCGCCGGTGACGATGCCGCGGTCCTCAACATCGAGTTGCGGTGGAGCGTGCCTGAAATTCCCGAGATGGAACTCCTCACCTTCGCGGATGCCGGCATCGTCAGGATGAATCACAAGCCTCTACCCACCGACACCAACAACCGCCGCAACCTGGCCGGCGAGGGGCTGGGTCTGCAATGGGTCGAGCCGAAGCGCTTTGCCTTGAGAACCTATCTGGCCTGGCGCGCGGGACCCGCGCCGCTGACCGATTCCGACCGCCGTCCCCGCATCTGGCTGCAGTTTGCGCAGTACTTCTGATCAGTTGATACGGATTCACAGGAAGAACATGAACCACACGTACCGTCTCATCTGGAATGAAGCTGCGCAACGCCACGTGCCTGCCTCAGAACTGACCTGCTGCCGGAGCAAGAGAGGCGGTCGCGCGGTTCTCGTTCGCTACGCCCTCCTCCTGGCGGCCGCTGTGTTGGCCGCTGGCGGTGACCGGGCGCACGCGGGCCCCACCGGTGGAACCGTCATCACGGGCCAAGGCACGATCAAACAGACCGGCGATACCACCACCGTCCAGCAGCAAAGCCAGAATCTCTCCCTGGATTGGCAGAGCTTCAACATCGCGCGTTCCGAGACAGTCCAGTTCCTGCAGCCCTCCTCCACCGCCGTGGCGGTCAACCGGGTCATCGGTAGCGATCCGAGCCACATTTACGGGCACCTGAGCTCCAACGGCCAGGTTTTCCTGATCAATCCCAACGGGGTCCTCTTCGGCCGCACCGCCCAGGTGAATGTCGGCAGCCTGGTCGCCTCTACTCTCAATCTCACCAACTCGGACATTCTCACCGGCCACTACACCTTTCAGAGCGCTAACTCCGGATCCGGTGCCGCAGCCGCTCCCGCAAGCGTGATCAACCGGGGAACCATCACCGCCTCCGAAGGGGGCTCCGTCGCTCTGCTCGGGGGCCAGGTGAGTAACCAGGGGATCATCAGCGCTCGCTTCGGAACCGTGGCGCTGGCGGCCGGCAGCGCAATCACCCTGGACTTCAACGGCAACCGTTTGCTGAATGTGCAGGTCGATGAGGGCACGGCGGGCGCGCTAGCGGAAAACCGCCAGCTCATCCAGGCCGACGGCGGCACGGTGATTATGACGGCCACAGCACGCGATGCGCTGCTGAACACCGTGGTAAACAACACCGGCGTTATCGAAGCGCGCACGATCGAAAACCAGGGCGGAGAGATCAGCCTGCTCGGCGGCGCGGACGGCGGTACAGTCAGCGTCGACGGGACTCTCGATGCCTCCGCTCCCGATGGCGGTAACGGTGGGCTGATCGAGACCTCCGGTGCACATGTCCATGTGGCCGACAGCGCACGCATTTCAACCTTGGCCACATCGGGCAACTCCGGCACCTGGCTGATCGATCCGGCCGACTACACCGTCGCTGCGACCAACGGGGACATTACAGGCGCTGCGCTCGGTGCGAACCTACAGACTGGCAACGTCACGATTTTGAGCACGCAGGGCACGGTGAACGCCAGCGGCAGCGGCGATATCAACGTCAACGACGCCGTAACCTGGACGAGCGGCACTAGGCTGACGCTCAACGCCATCAACAGCGTGAACATCAACGCCGCGATCACCAACACCGGCTCGCCCGCGGGCGGCGGGGTGACACTGCGCGCAGACACGAACGCAGTTTGCGTTGCTGGCACCGCCAGCTGCGGCACGGTGACGTTCAGCGGTTCGGGACATGTCACTGCTGCGACGACCGACATTTACTACAACCCGGCCGGCAGCCACGCAGTCGCGGACGCGAATGGCAACGGCCCGAGTTACGCTTCACCCACTGACTACGCAACCAACGTCACGGGAACGATCAATGCGTCCATGCTGGTTAACGACGTCAACCAGCTGCAAGGGATCAACACGAACCAGGGTGGCACCTACGCGCTTGGCAGGGATATCAACGCGAGTGTGACCCGCGGCTGGAACACTGGCGCCGGGTTCGTGCCGATCGGCTCGAGCACCACTCGCTTCACCGGCCGCTTCGACGGCCAGGGCCATACGATCTCCGGGCTCTTCATCAATCTTCCGCTCCAGGACGACGTCGGACTGTTCGGGATGGCCAGTAACAGCACGATCCGCCACGTTGGACTCATCGGCGCCGACATTACGGGATCTAAGTATGTCGGTGCTCTGGCAGGTTCGACCGGTGGAATCGCTGATGACATCTACGCGACAAGCTTTTCAGTTACCGCCCTCGATAGTTACGTCGGCGGGCTCGTGGGCTACAACAACAGCGCGCTGACCAATGCGTATGCGACTGGAGTGATCAAAGGAAACAACGGGGTCGGCGGGCTGGTGGGCTTCAACGCAAACTCCCTGAGCGGTGTGCATGCGGCTGGCACGGTCACTGGGAACGACTATGTCGGCGGGCTGGTGGGCTACAACAACCCGCAAGCCACTATCACAGGCGCATATGCCACCGGCACAGTCACCGGCCACGACAGTGTCGGCGGGCTAGTGGGCTACAACGACACCGTACCTATCACGGGCTCGTATGCGACCGGTGATGTAGGGGGGAACAACTATGTCGGCGGGCTGGTCGGTTACAACTGGGGCGCGTTGAGCTCTTCGTATGCGAGTGGCTCGGTCAATGGGAACAGCGCAGTCGGCGGGCTGGCCGGTTACGACTTCATCTCAGCCACAGTCAGCTCCTCGTATGCGACTGGCTCGGTCACAGGGGCCACGCAGGTCGGCGGGCTCGTCGGCTGGAACCGCGGAACGGTCAACTTCTCGTATGCAACCGGCTCCGTCGCAGGCGGCTCGGCAGTCGGCGGGCTCGTGGGCTACAACTTTGGTGGTCAGATCCAGTCGACGTATGCCACCGGACGGGTCACGGGTAACGCCAGCCTTGGCGGGCTGATCGGGACTAGTAGCGGCTCAGTCACCAAGAGCTTCTGGGACACCGATACGTCCGGCCAGTCGAGCTCTGCAGGCGGCACGGGCCAAAGCACAGCCAATCTGCTGACCCAGTCGACCTACACCGGTTGGGATTTCGCGAACACGTGGTTCATGGTCGACGGCAGCACACGCCCGTTCCTGCGCTCCGAATACAGCACCACGATCAACAACGCACATCAGCTGCAGCTGATGCAGCTCGACCTGAATGCCAACTACACGCTCGCCAACGACATCGACATGAGCGAGCTCAGGAGGCCGAGCGGCTTGTGGAACAGCTCGCGCGGATTCGTGCCGATCGGATCGAGGCCCACTGCCTTCTTCACCGGCCGATTCGACGGCCAGGGGCATACGATCTCCGGGCTCTTCATCAATCTTCCGCGATCCAACCTTGGACTGTTCGGCAAGACCAACAACGCCACCATCCGCCACGTTGGACTCATCGGCGCCGACATTACGGGAACTCAGTACTATGTCGGTGCTCTAGCGGGTGAGACCGTAGGTGGGATCGTTGATGACGTCTATGCGACGAGCGTTTCAGTTACTGGACTCAGCCAGTACGTGGGCGGGCTCGTGGGCTTCAATGGCAGCGCGCTGAGCAATGCATATGCGACTGGCGCGGTCAGTGGATCGTCTTACTACGTCGGCGGACTAGTCGGCTATAACTCGTCCCCCTTGAGCGGTGTGCACGCGACCTGCACGGTCACCGGGGGAGCCGACTATGTCGGGGGGTTGGTGGGCTACAGCGGCCAAAGCACTACAGGCGCGTATGCGACCGGCAGGGTCACCGGCCGCGACTATGTCGGAGGGCTGGTGGGCCTAAACCTCGGAGACACTATCGCAGGCTCGTATGCGAGCGGTGCTGTGAGCGGGACCAACAATGTGGGTGGGCTAGTCGGGGCCAACTACCGCACGGTGAGCTCCTCGTATGCGAGCGGCTCCGTCACAGGAACCAACAACGTCGGCGGGCTGGTCGGTAACAACTTTACCTCATCCCAACCAGCCACAGTCAGCGACTCGTATGCAACCGGCTCCGTCGCAGGTGGCTCGAAAGTCGGCGGACTCGTGGGCCTCAATAGTGGCCAGGTCCAGTCGACGTACGCCACCGGACGGGTCACGGGCAGCACGAGCCTTGGCGGGCTGATCGGGAAGCAGAGCAGCGGCTCAGTCACCGCAAGTTTCTGGGACACCGATACGTCCGGCCAGTCGAGCTCTGCGGGCGGCACGGGCAAGACCAGCCGCGAATTGCAGCAGCTCTCCACATTCAGCAACTGGAGCATTTCGGGCAGCGGCGGCTCCAACGCGATCTGGCGCATCTACGAGGGCTACACCGCCCCGCTCCTGCGCAGCTTCATGACCAACCTCACGGTCGCAGTCGATAACGTGAGCACGACTTACAACGGCACGGCTCAGCCCACCAGCATTGCCTACAACGCCGGAGGTGCCGACCGGAGTCTGATCTTCACGGACAACACGAGTTACCGGAATGCGGGCTCGTATAATCTGGGCAGTCGGGTGTATTCGAATCAGCAAGGCTACGACATCAGCTATAGCGGCGGCACGATGAACATTGCGCGCGCCAATCTCACCCTCACGACGCAGGATGTGGTCAAGACGTACGACGGCACGACCAGCGCCAATGGCGTCGTTGCCGTCGCGAGCGGCACGCTGTACGACAGCCTTGCGGGCGGCACGTTTGCCTTCACGGACAAGAACGCTGGCACTGGCAAGACCGTCACAGTCGGTGGCGTCACCGTAAACGATGGGAATGGCGGCAACAACTACACTGTCTCGTATGCGAATAACACCACGAGCACGATCAATGCGGCGACGCTGACGGTGGGCGGCGCTGTGGCTGCTGCAGACAAGGTCTACGACGCCACGAGGGATGCCTCGGTTAGCGGCGGCGTATTGAGCGGCGTGATCGGCAGCGACTCCGTCAACCTGCGGCAGTCCGGGCAATTCGCCGACAAGAACGTCGGGACCAACAAAGCCGTCACGGCCACCTTTTCTCTGACCGGCGCCGACGCGGGCAACTACGTCCTGCTCGAGCCGACCAACCTCACGGCGAGCATCAGCAAGGCCAATCTCACCGTCACGGGCCTGGCGGCGAGCGATAAGGTTTACGACACCACCACCGCCGACACCCCGACCGGCACCGCCAAGGTCACCGCGCTCGGCTCGGACGTCGTGGCGCTGAGTGGCAAAGGCGTGGGCTCGTTCGCGGGCAAGAACGTCGGCAACGGCAAGGCCGTCACGGTGAGCGGTTACACACTCACCGGCGCCGACGCCGGCAATTACACTCTGGTCGAGCCGACGGGCCTCACCGCAAACATTACGCCATCCGCCATCAAGATCTCAGGACTGGCGGCGAACGACAAGGTCTACGATGGCCTTACCGCAGCCACGTTGAGCGGCACGGCGACCGTTACAGCTCTCGGCTCCGACACAGTGTTACTGAGCGGCACAGGCGTCGGCTCATTCGCCAACAAAAAGGCCGGCAATGGGAAGGCCATCACCGTCAGCGGCTACAGCCTCACCGGCGCCGATGCCAGCAACTACACGCTAGTCCAACCCACCGGCCTAAAGGCGAACATCACGCCCGCCCGCCTGACGATCACCGCGAACGACCAGACCAAGGTGGCCGGCATGGCCAATCCGGCCCTGACGGTGACGTACAACGGATTCGTTGCCGGCGAGAGCGCGTCCTCACTGACAACCGCTCCGACGGTGTGGACCGCCGCGACCACTTCCTCGCCTGCAGGCAATTACGCCATCAAGGTCTCGGGAACGGACGACGTCAACTACAACATCTCGTACATAGCCGGAACTCTGAACGTGACCAGCAACCCGCTTGGGATTACCGGCACTCCCGGGTATGTGGGGGCAGTGGGTTCGGCGGGCTCGGCCAGTGCCGGGAGTTCAGCGGGGTCGACGGGACAGATCGACAGGGGCGGCTTCGTTGGCGGCCCAACCGCGTCCCATAAGGAGTCGGATGCGGACGAAAGCGAAATCTACGACGGAATGTTGGATATCGACACGCCGAAGAAGGTCACGGAGGCTCTCCCGATCCTCTCGCTGATCGTCCTGGACAAGGGAATCCGGCTGCCGAACGGCGTGCAATAGGAGTCGTCCTTTCGTCCGCGCGAATGAGCTGGTTCTAACTGGTAGCTCCTGGTTGTTTTTCGGCGCTGCAGCGGCTACATTTTTGCCATGAATGACCCGGTGAGCTCACGGCGGGTAGGAGTCGGGCTGATCGGCTCGCAGTTCATCACCTCCATCCATGCGGAGGCGCTGCGCGCATGCAGTCAGGCGGAGGTCCGCGCCGTTGCCTCGCCGACACCGGGAAACGCGGGCGCCTTTGCGCAGCGACATGGCATTCCCCGGCACTTCACCGACTATCGCCGCATCCTGGATTTGCCGGATGTGGACATGGTGGTCGTGGGGGTGCCCAATGATTTGCATTGCCAGGTAGCCCTGGATGCGGCGGCAGCCGGCAAGCACATTGTCATGGAAAAGCCGCTGTGCCTGAATCTCGCCGAGGCGGATCGCATGATCGCGGCGTGCGCTCGCGCGCGGGTGAAGTTGATGTACGCCGAGGAGCTGTGTTTCGCACCGAAATATGTGCGACTGAAAACACTGCTGGATGAGGGAGCATTGGGCCGGCCTACCCTGATCAAGCAATCCGAGAAGCATAGCGGTCCCCATGCCGCCCACTTCTGGGACGTCACGCGCTCCGGCGGTGGCGTCACCATGGACATGGGATGCCACGCAATCGAGTTCTTCCGCTGGATGCTGGGGCGAACTCCGATCCGATCCGTTTATGCCCACATGAGCACCCTCGTTCACGCCGACAAGACACGAGGCGATGACAATTCGATCCTGCTATTGGAGTTTGCGGATGGCACCCTGGCGCTCGCCGAAGAGAGTTGGACCAAGCTCGGTGGCATGGACGACAGGGCCGAAGTGCACGGGTCCAAGGGCGTGGCATATGCGGACCTGCTTCGTGGCAACGCCGTGGAGGCCTTCAGCAGCACCGGTTACGGCTACTCGGTGGAGAAAGCGGGCTCGACGGTTGGTTGGAGCTTTCCTGTTTACGAGGAGGCCTGGAACTATGGGTTTCATGCCGAAATGGCGCACTTCGTCGACTGCGTGCAGAACGATCGCACACCGTTGGTTACCGGGGAGGACGGCAAGGCAGTTCTCGAGGTGATTTTCGCAGCGTACGAATCCGCACGCACAGGGCGCAAAGTGCTCCTGCCCTTCCATACAACAGCACTGCGGCCGATCGACCTTTGGTTGGACCATGGACAACATCCAGTATGACGCGATCGTAATCGGCAGCGGGATCAGCGGCGGCTGGGCGGCCAAGGAGCTGTGCGAGAAGGGCTTGAAGACGCTCGTTCTGGAGCGCGGCCGCAACGTCGAGCACCTCAAGGACTATCCCACCATGAATATGGCCCGGTGGGAATTTCCACTGCGGGGTGATAACTCCCGGCAATGGAAGGAGGAAAACCCGCTGATCTCACGGGCTGCGGGTTACGATGCCAGCACCGCGCATTTCTTTGTAAAGGATGCGGACCATCCCTACATCCAGGAAAAACCATTCAATTGGGTGCGCGGCTATCAGGTCGGCGGCAAGTCGCTGATCTGGGGCCGAGCCTGTGCCCGCTGGAGCCGCAGCGACTTTACCGCGCCACAACGGTATGGATATGGAATCCCCTGGCCGATCGGCTACGACGATGTCGCGCCCTGGTACAGCCATGTCGAGAAATTCATGGGTGTGTGTGGTACGCGCGAAGACCTGGAGACGCTGCCGGTGGGCGAGTATTTGCCCGCCTATGAGCTCAACTGCGTCGAAGAGCACTTACGCACGGTGCTGGCACGTCAATTTGGACGTCACTATGTTTCGGGGCGCTGGGCACACATCACAGAGGCACAGCCTATCCACAGGGAGCAAGGACGCGCTACCTGCATGAACCGCAACCTTTGCATGCGAGGCTGCCCGTTTGGGGGTTACTTCAGTTCCAACAGCAGCACACTGCCCTGGGCCACGAAGACGGGAAACCTGACAATACGACCGCACTCGGTCGTTCACTCGATCGTCTATGACGAGCATCTTGGCAGAGCCACGGGCGTCAAAGTCATCGACAGTCTGACCAGGCAGGAGCAGCTATTCAAAGCCCGGATCATTTTCGTGAACGCCGCGGCGCTCAACACCAATCTCATCCTGTTGAACTCGAGGTCCGCGCGCTTTCCGCGTGGCCTGGGTAACGACAACGGGCTGCTGGGCACACACATTGGCTTCCACAACTATCGCGCCGGCATGAGTGGCAAATTGGACGGATTTCAGGACAAATACTACGAGGTGGGCAAGCCGGCGGAAAACATCATCCCCAACTTCCGCAACGTCCACAAACAGGACACGAATTTCCTGGGCGGCTACGTCATCTTCTCGGGCGCGGGCCGGGAGGCGCTGAATGAGACCGGCTTCGAGGAGACGATTGGAGCCAATTACAAGCGGGCTATCAGCCAGCCCGGCCAGTGGTATGCCTACATGTACATGCAGGGAGAGACGCTGCCCAAGAAATCCAACCACGTACGCCTGAGTCCGGAGCGCACCGATCAATGGGGCATGCCGTTGCTGGTCATCTCGGTGGACTACGATGACAACGACGACCGGATGGTTCAGGATTTCCTCACGCAGGGCCGCGCCATGCTGGCGGCCGCGGGGGTCAGGGACATCAAAGCAACTGACAATCGCCAGCCCCCAGGACTGGACATCCATGAGATGGGAGGAGTACGAATGGGAGCGGATCCCAATACGTCGCTCTTGAACTCACACAACCAACTGCACCATTGCCGGAACGTGTTCGTCACCGACGGCGCCTGCATGACGAGCACGGGCAGCCAGAGTCCGTCCATTCTGTACATGGCCCTGACTGCGCGCGCCGCTCACTTTGCGGCGGACCAGCTCGAGCTGCACGCGGGGGCTGTCTAGTGGCTATGGACCGTAGAGAGCTCATGAAGATGATCGCCGCGCTCACGGGATGTGCGTTCATCGCAAACGATGCACTGTGCGAAAATGATGCGTCGTGGGCATCGGCTGGTGATGTCGATTTTCTCGACGACGTGGCCGAGACCATTCTGCCCAGAACCGATACACCTGGAGCAAAGGACGCAGCACTTGGACAGTTCATTGCGAAGTACTCAGCCGCCTGCTATCCACCGGAGCATATTGCACTGCTGAAAAAAGGCATTACGCAGATCGAGGCGCGGATGCAAGCCGAGCAAGGCACCGGGTTCCGCGCTGCCAGCGCGGAGGCCAGGAAATCACTTCTGGTGAGCATCGACCGGCAGGCGAAAGAACATACGCAGCGGGCGGATACAACACAGGGCGGACAGCCGCATTACTTCACCTTGATGAAGCAACTGACACTGTACGGCTTCTTCACCTCCGAGGCCGGCGAGACTCGCGTGGCGCACTATCGCCCGGTCCCCGGGAAATACAAAGGCTGCATACCCTACATCAAGGGCCAGACGTTCTGGGCCTGGTAAGGGGCCAGACTTCTGGCTTGGCACCACCGCTCAAAGCTTGTAGTTGACTCCCAGCAGGAAGCTCCGGCCGAACGTGTCATATTCGAGCGGGGTCTTCGTCGCGACATTGTTGATGGTCGATATCTGCACGGTGCGATAAGGCGAGTTGGTCAGGTTATTGACCTGCAGCAGAACCGACAGTCCCTTTACCTTACCGCTGCTGAATTCGTAACCGGCCTGGAAATTCACGGTCCGGTCCGTCGCGATCTGCGTGTAGCCCAGCTGATCGAAATTGGCGATCACTTCGCCCGTGAAGGGCGAGCGGTACGTCCATGCGATCCGTGCCGAGGCGCCATATTTCTCGTAGTAGAGCGTCGCCGCCCCGACTTTCTTGGAAAATCCCGGGAAGGTCGTGGGATTGCCCGGGACATCGCCCAGGATCTTGGCCGGTATGAAGTTGTTTGTGTACGCGAAATTGGTCTGCACCCCAAAGCCATCCAACCAGGGGCTGAGGAGGTTCCCCTCCAGCACGAGGGCCAACTCGTAGCCCTGAATTCGCCCGCCCGAGCCGTTCTGCGGCGTGCTGAAGGTTCCGATGTTGTGGAAGACCGGGTTTGGCTGCGTGCCCCCGCTCGTATAGCCCGTGAAGTCGTACGGTACCGTCTGAGTGAAGACGTATCGGGTCAGGTTCTTGTTGAACAAGGCCAGCGAGAAGTAGCTCGCCCTGCCGAATATTTTCTCGTACGAGAGGTCTTCTCCGACGGCTATATAGGGCTTGAGCCGCGGATTGCCGCCGCTGCCGCTCCACTGTCCAGTCTGTTGGGAAACAGACGCCGATGCGGCGGCCTTCTCATCGTCGATACGGCCGCGCATCATGCTCTTCGCAGCCCCGAGCCGCAGAATATTGCGATTGGGGAGGTCGAAGACGAGATTCAGACTCGGCAGCACCTCGTTGTACGAAGTTCCGGCGGTGACACTGCCGGCCGGTTGGCCTGTATCCGGATCGGTTACCAGAGCGGTCGAGGACTGGTTCGTATGCACGAATTGCGTGCCCACATTGCCGCGAATCCCGATGGGGCCCAGGGTCTGTGCGATGTCCAGCTTGACATACCCCACCGACACCCGCTCCTCGACCGAGTAGTTGCGGTTATAGTCGTTGGTGCCCAAGTCCTCGATCAGATAGAACTGGCTGTCCAGCGCCTTCAGGACGTTGTAGTTCGCGGCTCCGGAGACACCCGCATAGCGCAGGGACGTGGGCGAATAAATCAACCCGGAGCCGAGCGGCACATACAGCGTATTGTCGTAAGGCAAGCAAGTGGGACCGTGGTTCGTGCCGCAACCATTGCCGTTCAGATAGGCGAAATCCACCAGCGCCGACTTCTCCTTGCGCCGGATCGAGTAATCGAATCCCACATCGACGTTCTTGAAGATCCATCCCACGGGATGGATCACGTCCAAGCGCACCGCTTTGATCGTGTCCGTCTGCCGATCCCACTCGGCGCGGCCGTTGTAGCCGTAGCCGTCCGGATCGGTGAATCCAACCAGCGCCGGATCCGCCAGATTCACCGGAATGTTGAACGTGGGATAAGTGCCGTCGACCGGTATGTGAAAGCCGATTGGATCCACCACGACGCTCTGCGGGCCGGTGAATGCATATGCATCGTGAACCGAATCGTGCGCGTTGGAGTAGGACAGATCGCCGATGAAGGTAAAGTCACCCGCGGTCTCGAGGCGGTTGTTCCACCCGGCCGAAAAATTATGGGTGGCCGTATTGGTGTACTCGTTCTGCATGATCGGTTTGATACCGTGCAGAGTGCCGTCGGTGAGCACGTCATAGCTTCCCATCGAGGTGGTCCGCGCGTCGGTGTAGCTGATCCCATCCCAGGGACTGCTCGACCACTGCAATCCATTGAGGTACTTATCCTGATCGAACTTCGAATAGAACAGATCGAGCTCGCTGTGATACCCCTCGCTCGGAGCCCATTCGAGCACCCCCATCACGCCCGTGCGCAGGTCCCGTTGTGACTTGGCGCGAACCTGCATGCCCTCCTCGCTGAGGGCCAGCTCGGGGTCGCCGGGAACTGGATTGCTGCCGCAGCAATCGTTGAAGGCGCCACTTCCCGGCGGACCGTTGTTCTGGCCCCAGTACCAGGCCTGGTACTGCTTCTCCTGGATCGGGGAATCCAGGCGTGCGAAACCGAACGCAACGCCCAGAGTATGATCCAACAACTGGTCCACCACAGAGAAACTCAGGCGGGTTCCCCAGGAACCGACACCTTGCCCGGGGTTCAGATCGTTGTTCGAGTTGTGCTCCCCGCGGACATTCAGCGCCATCTGCAGCCCATTGGAGCTGAGTGGCTTGATGGTATTCAGATTGATCGTACCCGCCAGTCCCTGACCGACGAGGCTCGCATCCGGGGTCTTGTACACCTCGACGGCATTGATCAATTCCGCGGGATACTGATCGAATTCAACACCACGGTTCTCACCCGTGGAGGCCTGCTCACGTCCGGACAGAGTAGTGCCGTTGAAATCAGGCGCAAAACCGCGGATGGAAATGAAGTTCGAGCGCCCGGATGTGCGTTGGGCCGCCAAGCCAGGCAGCCGCGCCAGGCTGTCTGCGATGCTCAAGTCCGGCAGCTTGCCGAGGTCCTCGGCGGAGATGGTTTCGACGATGTTGTTCGACAGCTCCTTCATGGAAATAGCCGAGGCGATGCTGGCCCGGATGCCGGTTACCACGACTTCCTCCAGCGGCTCATCGGAAGTATCGGCCGCGGCCGCCAAGCCACCGCTCATTACCATCAGCACACCCGCACAAGCGGCGGTGCGTGGGTGCGAGGCCGATGTGGTTGGCCTCAACGCTCGTTTCACCGCACGAATGAGCCGACTCTGGTTCCGATACATCCCCTGCCCCCTGATGCCCGTCAACCTCGCCGCTGTGCCGTTCCGCCTGATGCAACTTTTTGTTGGACGCTCTAAGCTTCCACGGCCACACCCAATGCAACCATAAGCGACCAAATAATGCAACCAGGAGCAACCACGATGAAGCATTTGTGGCTGGGCGCCAGCGTCGCGCTGCTCGCTTCACTGTGTGGCTGCGCGGATACAGAGCAAGCGCCCGCTCGTGCACCCCGTGTTGAGGTACCGAGCCAGGGGGTCCGCGCCTGGATGACAACAGCGAATGGCAACCGACAGCTGGCACCGGTCGATGTAGTGCTCAACGATGCGCAAAGTACCCCCGCCACCATCGACAACGGCGCCGCCGCCCCTGCCATGATCGAGATCGATGCCACCCGCCGCTACCAGCGGATGGTGGGCTTCGGCGCTGCCATTACCGATGCCTCGGCATGGCTACTGCGGATGCGAATGAATAGCGCGCAACGCACAGCGCTGATGAAGGAGCTGTTCGGCCCTCCACCCGGGTTGCAGATCAGTTTCATTCGCCTGCCGATCGGGGCATCGGACTTCTCGCAAACGCACTACAGCCTCGACGATCCACCCCACGGTCAACCCGATCCCCAGCTCCGACATTTTTCGTTGGCGCCCATACGCGAAACGGTGCTACCCGTAGTGCGCGAGGCGTTGTCCCTCAATCGCTCGCTGCGGGTGATGGCATCGCCGTGGAGCGCGCCCGGTTGGATGAAATCCAACGGCTCCCTGGTGAAGGGAACTCTGTTGCCGCAATTCTACGGCGCGTTCGCGGCCTACCTGGTGAAGTACGTCGATGCAATGGAGGCTCGCGGCGTTCCGATATTCGCATTGACCGTACAGAATGAGCCCCACTTCGAGCCTGGCAACTATCCTGGCATGCGCCTCGACGCCGCTGCGCGCGCGCAGTTGATCGGTGAGTACCTCGGCCCTGCTCTGGCCCGCAGAAGGCATCCCACGAGCATTCTCGAATGGGATCACAACTGGGCCTGGCCTGAGGAGCCACTGCAGGTGCTGTCCGACCCGCCAGCAGCTTCGTATATCGCGGGGGTCGCCTGGCATTGCTACAAGGGCCACGTCGCGGCGCAGACCCCGGTGCACTTGGCGCATTCCGATAAGGATGCATACCTGACAGAATGTTCCGGCGGGGGCTGGGAGCACCCCTCCGACCCCGCCCTGCTGTCCATGACACGCGAGCTGATCATTGGCGCGACCCGCGGCTGGGCTCGAGGAGTATTGTTATGGAACCTGGCACTCGATGAGTCAGCCGGACCGCACCTGGGAGGCTGCACCAACTGTCGCGGCCTGGTCACGATCGACTCGCGCACCGGCGAGGTGACGCGCAACCCCGAATATTACGTGACCGCACATGCCAGCCGATTCGTGCACCCGGGCGCGCAGCGCATCGAGTCGAATGAAACGGACTCGGGCCTGGACAACGTGGCCTTTCGCAATCAGGACGGCTCCGTTGTCCTGATTGCCGCGAACTCGCTAACGAGCCCGAAAGCCGTGTTGGTACGATGTCGTGAGCGCGAATTCCGGTTCGACATGCCTGCGCAAAGCGTCGTCACTTTTGTGTGGGTACCCAAGTGAACCCACACCCGGTGAGACACATTGTCATCGTCGGCGGCGGCACCGCTGGCTGGATGACCGCGGCAGCCATGGCCAAGGTCCTCGTCGGTGACTACACCATCCGTCTGGTTGAATCGGATGAAATTGGCACTGTTGGCGTGGGTGAGGCCACCATTCCGCAGATCCGCCAGTTCAATCAATCACTCGGGATCGATGAGAACGAGTTCGTGCGGCGCACGCAGGGCACGTTCAAACTGGGCATTCAATTCGTCAATTGGGGGCGGCGCGGCGATTCCTACATACACAGCTTTGGCGCGCTGGGCCGTGATCGGGCCTTGCTGCCGTTTCATCACTACTGGCTCAAATCACACCTCGCGGGCAAGGTATCCGACATCGCCCCGTACTGCCTGAACAGCGTAGCGGCACTGAACGGCAAGTTCATGCGACCGGCCAATCTCGGCCCTGAATCCCCGTTGTCCAGTATTGCGTATGCCTATCAATTCGACGCCGTGCTCTACGCGCGTTATCTGCGCGATTTTGCAGAGCAACGGGGTGTGCGTCGCACCGAAGGGCTCGTGAAAGAAACCGTACTACGCCCGACGGATGGCTTCATTGAAGCAATTGTGCTCGCCAGCGGCGAGCGGATTTCCGGGGATCTCTTCATCGACTGCTCCGGTTTCCGCGGCCTGCTGATCGAGCAGGCGCTCCAGGCGGGATATGAGAGCTGGGCGCGTTGGTTGCCCTGCGATCGGGCGCTCGCTGTTCCCTGCGCAACGGCTGGGCCGCCCACTCCCTACACGCGTTCTACCGCGCGGGAAGCGGGCTGGCAATGGCGTATTCCGTTACAGCATCGCATCGGTAACGGCTATGTTTATTCGAGTGCGCACATCACTGATGAGGCGGCATCCAACACACTGCTGTGCAACCTCGACGGACCGGCATTGGCAGATCCCCGTCCGCTGCGCTTTGTCACCGGCAAGCGCAAGAAATTCTGGGTTCGCAACTGCGTGGCCATCGGGCTGGCGGCCGGATTCATGGAGCCGCTCGAATCCACCAGCATCCACCTCATTCAGTCAGCCATCACCCTGTTGCTCAGTTTTTTCCCTGACCAGGGATTCGATCCAGTGTTGATAGAGCGCTTCAATCAGAAGTCGACATTCGAATGGGAGCGTGTGCGTGACTTCCTGGTCCTGCATTACCACGCCACAGAGCGCACCGATACTGCATTCTGGAATGACTGCCGCAGCATGAGCGTGCCGACGCGGCTGGTCGAGTACATGGAGTTGTTTCGTGGCAGTGGCCGGTTCTATCGGGAGAACGAGGAGCTGTTCACCCACATCAGTTGGATACAGGTGATGCTCGGACAGCGGATTACGCCGCGAAGCTATCACCCTCTGGTTGACCTGATCGAGGACGCCGAGCTCGACCAATTCATTGAAAACGTCCGGCATATCATCGCGCGCTGCGCGGAAGCGATGCCACCCCACGAGAAATTCATTGCCCGGTATTGCGCAGCAGATCCTCCGGAATGACAGCCGAAAGAGGTAGCTCGCGGGATGAAGACCCAACATAGACTCGTCGGCCTTCCGTTGCGTCACGCCAGGTGCCGTCGGCGAGCGACCAGTACCTCAGGCGCTCGGGCGCGACTTGCAGTCGGACCTCGCGCATGGCGCCGGCCCGTATCGAAACTCGGTCAAAAGCCGCCAGCACACGGACGGGGAAATCAACCCCGGCGCGAGCCGGGTTCGGCTCACCGAGGTACGCCTGAACGACGGCGTCCCCATCGCGCTTACTGGTGTTACGAACTCTGCAGGTCACAGTCACTCCGCCGTCGGCGGATCTGACCAAACGCAGATCCGAATAGGCGAATGTCGAGTAGGACAGGCCGTGGCCGAATGGAAATAGAGGCTCAATTCCCTTGTGGTCGAACCAGCGATACCCAACATACAGGCCTTCGCTGTAGACCGTCCTATCCGTCGCCGCATAGTCCTCGCGGCGGACGGGCCAGGTCATGGGCAATCGCCCACCGGGATTCGCCCGCCCGGTGAGCAGGTTGGCCGCTGCCCAACCGCCCTCGTCCCCCGTGTACCACATCTCGAGTACCGCGCGAACCTTCTTCAGCCACGGCATCGCGACAGCCTGACCGGTGTTGAGTACGACTACGGTATTCGGGTTGACCTGTGAAACGGCCTCGATCAATCGATCCTGATCCCCTGGCAGACCAAAATAGGGTCGGTTGCGACTCCACGCGAAGATGACCGCCGTGTGAGAGCGTGCGGCGAGGTCGACCGCCGACGAGAACGCGCTTTCTCGCATCGATGGTGTAACCCAGGCGAGGCGTACCTGCACCGGTTCACCACTGCCATCCGCCGCCACTTCAACGTGGATGGTATGCGGCCCGGCGCCAAGGTGGACCAGACGACGCACGTTGTCGAGACCGTCGGTCGTCGGTACGACGTTGTCTCGGTTGGGAAAGACGATGTCGCCGTGACCGCCCCACCATCCCATGTCGCCGACCTTCCGGCCATCGATCGAGAACCTTCCGGTGGCACCCAGCAGCTGCAAGTCGATGTCATAGTCACCGTCCACCGGAATCGCCAACGTTCTGTCCCACTGCGTACGCGTCCCGGGCGGTAGCGCACGACCTGACTTCAGCGTGAAGTCGATCTGCTCCTCGGCGTGGGCAAAAATCTGTTTGGGTATCGGCGCTCCGGTCATATCGTCAGCCACCGCCAATCGCACCCCCTCGCCGCCGGCCCGTGAGCGCAGTACCTCCCACGCACCAATCTGCCGCGCGGCTCGGCCATACGACTGCTCTTGTCCCGTTACAACAGCGAATGTCTGCAAGGCACCGGGCCCGATCATCGCCAATGACGCCAGATCGGCTGGCCTCAGGGGCAACACCCCATCGTTCTTCAGAAGTACCGCGCCCCGCTCGGACAGGCCCTGTATGACCCGCGCGTTACCGGCGATGTCTTGAGTCTCAACATTGTGGTTGGGTGGCCGGTCCAGCCACCCGAATCGTTCCATCTGCCCGAGCACGTGCGAGACCGCACGATCGAGGTCCGCATCCCTAACCGCACCCTTGGCAAATGCTTCACCCAGGTTCTTCGACATACCTGCGGGTGGGACCGCAACAGCATCGCGCCGCTCAGGCTGCGGAAAGCGCTGCTCCTCCGGCGCACCTGCCTCCATCGTATCGAGCAATGCCTGCGTTTCCTCAGCGGTCATTTGGGGCTCATCCGGCTCAGACCCCAAGGCGAAATAGGCGGAAGGCCCGGTGCCCGGCTGCTCCATATCCATTCCATGCAGAATGAACTCCGCGCCGTGCGCCGCGCCCCAGTCAGAGGTGACGAAACCGGCAAACCCGAGCTCGCCCCGCAGAATTCCGTTCAGCAAATGCTCACTGTCGCAGGCATGAGTTCCGTTGATGCGGTTGTAGGCGCACATGATTGACGCTACCCCGGCACGGGACACGTCAGCGAAGGGTGACAGGTAAACCTCGCGAAGGGTTCGTTCATCTACCTCCGCGTCTTCCCCTCCTTCATAGGCCACAAAGTGCTTCGCCTGCACCATGACATTCTGTGCCTGCGCGCCACGCACAAATTTCGCCGCCAGCGTTCCGGTCAACACAGGATCCTCACCAAGCGTGTTGTAGGCCCGCTCAAATGTAGGGTCCCGGTATAGGTTGATATAGGGCTGCAGGATCACGTCAATGCCAAGCGCGCGGGCATCTCGACCAATCAGCGCTCCTGTTGCCTCCGCATCCGCTGGACTGAAGGTCGCAGCCATGGAAAGAGTCGAAGGCATCCCGGTCGAGGTGTGATGCACCAGGACTCCAGGCGGACCATCCGCAAACCGCAGGTCGGGAATGCCCAACCGCGGCACACCTCGAGTCCATCCGGCCTCGCCCTGCCCCACCTCAGCGGGCTCACGTGCGCCGCGAATGACGGCCATCTTTTCCCGCCGCGACATGTCGGCCAACAGTCGCTGGACTCGCGGTGTTGGATCGCTGCGGGCGGCATCGGCAGAAACCAACGGCGTCAGCACGATATTGCGATAGGCAACCCGGCCTGCTTCGCTGCCTTGCAGCAGGATGGGCCCCGGCAATCCCTCGTGGCTGTCGAGCGCTCCTCCCGTGATACCTGGAATTTCCGCGTTATCGATCAGCGTCGTACCATCTAGTAGGACCGTGACACGACGTCCGATTAGCGTGATGTCATAGGCATGCCACGTCCCAGGGGCGCGCGGCACTGCTACAGCCGGGGCGAGATACCCATAAATGGATCCGGTGCGCTCGCTCGGTCCTCCAGGTTCGGCATCATCCTCGATCTGCACTTCATAGCGCCCGCGCAGATAGATGCCGCTGTTGGATCCGGGCGAGTAGTTGAATTCGATGTGCAGGCGGAAATCGTTGTACGTCCCAACGCTCTGCAGGTCCGCTCCCCCATTCGGGCCGACCAGCGTACCCTTTGAGACGCGCCATTCACTTGCTGCCGGACTGCTCATCCTCCAGCCGGCGAGATCACGGTCGTTGAACAGGCGGGTGGGGCTTCCCTCAACCAGCCCCTGTGCGCCGCCCAGCGACGAGACGCTGCTCAGCGCCGGAGCGCGCTCACCCTTCCACGTCCAGGTCTCTCCCGCGGCGCCAGTCACCTCCCCGACCAACTCTCCGCCACTGCGGGCACCTTCGAAAATCAGGTCACCCTTTGCGAGACCTTCCTCCTTACCTGGCGACACGAACCTGATGCGGCCATTCGCAATGCTGGCCCGCGGCAACCAACGCGCATGTCCCCAGCGGCCGACCATGCGGACACGCAACTGGCTATTGACCCGCTGGACATCGAGCCACGAGGAGTAGTCCCGCGCCGGTGTGTGCAGAGTCAGGTCCCACCGCCCGAGATACTGGTCGGTATGGGCATCGGTATGGGCGCTGGCGCCGGAACTGCCGCTGTTGCAACACGCTGCAATCGCCAGCGCCGCAGTTCGCTTCCATTTTCGCGGCACGCGCCAGTCCCCAGGCATCGGGCGTCAGGGTGCGGCGCGACGTTCGAGAACCGCTCTGAATCGATAGCGGTCCGGATGGTACTTCGTAGTCTCCAGGCTGAAAGCCAGCCCGTCCGCACGCACGGTGATGCAATTGATACACAGCAAACCGCGACCAGGCGTGACTCCAAGCAATTCCGCATCGGCGACGGTCGCATCGACGACGCCCACGAATGCGTCAGCGCGCGACGGGTTGATGCCCTGCGACTCGAGCGCAGCGTAGATCGAGCCGGTGAAGTTGAATTTTGGCGGCCATCGCACCCGGCTCGTAGGCATACGCAGCCGCTCGATCGCGGTAGGACGATCGTCCAACAGCCGCAGTCGCGACAAGTCGAGCATCGACGCTCCGGGCGCTATCCGCAGCGATTCGGACTCCTCGATAGTTGCCTCCCGGTTCTCCAGCGACAGAATACGTGAGGTAGCGACGAGACCGCGTTGCCGCGCCATTTGCGAGAATCCCATGAGCGCATTGAGCGGCTCGCTCACGGGACCACCGACTACCTGCCAACCGCGCCGCTCATCAGGCTCCAGAAGCCCGCGTTCGGCGAGCTCCTGCAGCGCGCGCCGGACGGTGAGCCTGGTAAAGCCCAACGTGTCCGCCAACGCTCGTTCGGAGGCCAGACGCTGGCCTGGCTTCAGTACGCCTTGGGCAATTTCGCGGCTGAGGACATCGGCGCATGCCTCGTAAAGCGATCGCGAATCCAGTTTCAACGACGACTTGGGTTCCGGTTGCTTCCCTGCCCGCTTCTGCGCTGCTGCCTGCTTGGACATATCTTTGGTTCTATTTGGTAGCTCATGGTTGCTTTCGGCACTACCACAGGCTACATTCCAACGATCCTCGACGCAACACGAGCTCCCAAGGTGTCGTTAGCCACGCGCCTGGCATCGGACATTCGCAGCCAGGCAGAATCGTTGGCGCGCGTGTTCGACCAACAGCGCGGCGCGGGTTGCACCCAGCTGCAGAAGGCAGCCGCCCTCCTTCGCTCCTCCAAACGAGTCGTGATCGTCGGCATAGGTGCCTCGCTGAATGCGGCCATTCCGTTGGAGAACTTCCTGTGCTCACACGGCATCGAGACCTGCAGCGTTGAAGCCGGCGAGTTCCTGCACTATCGATCGGCCACTTGCCGGGACGTCAGCGTCGCCGTGATCTCACGCTCGGGTGAGTCGATTGAAATAGCGATGTTGCTCGCGGCCCTGCGCGGGCGTGTTCCCATCATGGGCGTGACGAACGAACCCGACAGTGCATTGGCTCGCGAGGCCGATATCGTGCTCGGCGTGGGTAGTCTGCCGGACGAGATGGTGGCAATTCAGAGCTACACGGGGACGCTGCTGACTCTGTATTTGCTCGGCATGGCGGCGGTGGGGCAGTTCGATGCCGGATGCTGGGAAGTGCAGCAGCTGTTACCCGGTATGGAGGCTTGGACAACCACGCACCTGCAAGCAATGAGCGACTGGGATGCGTTCCTGGAGCGCGACTCGATCGTTCACCTGTTAGGTCGCGGACCCTCCTACGGTACCGCGTTGGAAGGAGCACTGCTGTTCGGTGAGATAGCCAAGACGCCGGCGGTTGCGATGGCCGTGGCTTCATTCCGTCATGGTCCGATCGAGGTTGTCGACAGGCGGTTCAGAGGCATCGTGTTCGCGCCGCACGGCAAGACTCGTGACCTGAACATTGGCCTGGCCAGGGATCTGACGTCTTTTGGAGGATCGGTGCGACTGATCGGTCCAGCAGACGCAGACGGGCACGGATTGCAGTGGGTCAACACCCCGCCGTGTCCGGAGATGCTGGCACCACTTCTGGAAGTCGTGCCCGTACAGGTGGCCGCAATGCGCTTGGCCGAATTACGAGGAATCACTGTCGGCAGCTTTCGCTACATAGCTCAAGTCACTCGAGACGAACGTGCGATCACCCGTGCGCAAACGCCAGCGGAGGACTGAGCGCTGCGTGCTCGGCATTGATGTTGGCGGCACGAACATTCGGGCGGGCCTGTTCGATCCAAAAGACAATTCATTGCATTGCGTTCGCTCGACCCGCACCGAAGCTAGTGAAGGAGCACGTCATGCGTTGACGCGCGTCGCTGAGCTTGCTCGTGAAGTTGTCGAGCAAGGTCGAGAAGTGGGCCTCGTAGCGGGCCGTGTGGGCATCGGTGTTCCAGAGCTCGTCGGCCCGGACGGTCAGATTGAAACCCGCTGCTCCCTGGACTGGCATGCACGTCAGGTACGCGCGAGTCTGTCCACCCACGGTAAAGTCACGATCGCCTCTGACGTGCTCGCCGCCTCCTTGGCGGAGGCTCGCCTGGGAGCGGGTCGCGGTCATCGGGTGTTTCTGTATGTCACCGTAGGCACGGGAATCAGCTATTCGCTCGTGATCGACGGCAAACCCTTTACGGGCGCTCACGGCCACGCAATATCCTTTGCGAGTGGACCGACCGCCAGCGCCATTGGCGCGCAAAGCAAAGCTGCACTCGAGCCGTTGGAGGCGCGCGCCTCAGGCCCGGGGATTCTGCGTCGCGCACGAGCTGCCGGCCTGATGCAACCCGATTCGATTGCGGTGTGCCGCACGGCACTGAAAGGACCGGGAATTGCCCGGGAGATCGTCGATGCCGCGGCAACCGAGCTGGCCGTCCACGTTGCGATCCTCGTCAATGCTCTGGATCCAACGCTCGTGGTACTCGGCGGCGGATTAGGCTGCGCACGAGGGCGTTATTGGTCTACTTTTCGCGGCGCCTTGCCACAGTACATCTGGGGACCTAACACGTCGCTTCTGCGCGTCCGCCGCGCTCAACTCGGAAACCGAGCGGGAATCATTGGCGCCGCTCAATGGTAGAGAGCAGCTCCGTCCAGCGGCTGCAGTGAGGCGTTGCGCCGGTTCGGCGCTTCCGTATCCGACATATCGGAAGTCGATTTCTCAGTCGAAGGGATTGTCTTTCAAATTGGCGACAGCCCTCGTCGAATCGACATTACCACACGCATCAGCTAGTGGACGTCCTTGGAGGCTAGGGTCGGAATCGAATTGGTCAGCTAAGCCAATGTTAGCATTGCAGTTAATGTAAGACTCTCGTTTGCCCATACCCGGCTCGATACCCGGTCAGTGGACCGGCTTTTGGCGGCTCGTCCTGGACGTCGCAACGGAATCAGGCCAGCCAAGCTCCGCTGCGTCATTCCGGAGGCATAGGCTGTCAGGAAAACCACAGAAAGTGCTCGGACCCTGGGCGGCAATGAGATGGCCATGACCTGCCCCATGTCGACTTGCAAACGGGACCCCGTCATAAAACTCGTCAGCTTGAGGATAAATCCCGCAAAATGCTCTCTGGTCCCTTCGAGTCCCTCGCCTGAGCGGCGATCCGGAACGCGATTGTCGACTGCATTTATCAGGTATTTTTGTAATTTCCGCCCCTGATCCCGGGCTCATTCGGTAATGCCAGTCCGGCCTCGACATGAACCATAAGCCATTGATTTTTATGGTCGAAAAGAAGCTGCGCTGGCGAAGTCTGATTCCTTGCTGGAGCTCGCCCCCGCGGGTATCCTCGTGACACAAATTTAGTGGCAAAGGCTTTAAGCGATGCGGTCCCTCAATCGACGTCAGGTTCGTGTCTACCGCTCGAATGCCGAGGCTGACGACGGCGGGTACATGCCCGGCACGCACGAACAACGTCTGTCGCAGGTATGGGAATTGACGAAAGACGCGTGGGCTTTCTTTCGAGGTGCCGATGCTGAACGAAGATTACAGAGACATGCTGCAGTGCTTGTTAGAGGAAAAAGTTAGGTTCCTTCTGGTAGGCGCGTATGCCGTCGCGGTTTACGGTTATCCGAGAGCTACCAAAGACATGGACGTTTTCGTGCGCGCTGCATCTGACAATGCTTCCAACCTGATGAAGGCATTGCGCCGCTTCGGCGCGCCTGTATCCGACATATCGGAAATCGATTTCTCAGTCGAGGGGATTGTCTTTCAAATTGGCGACAGCCCTCGTCGAATTGACATCATCACACGCATCAGCGGTGTTGACTTCGAACAAGCCTATGCTAACAAGATAGACGTTTCGATCGAAGGACTGCAGGTCCCGATTATTTCCCTTGAAGATCTGATCGCAAATAAGCGAGCGAGCGGTCGCGCACAGGATCTGGCGGACGTGGAAAAGCTCGAGACGATAAAAAAGTAACAGCGCATCGAGCAGGGAGCCAAGCACATCCACCGCGCTTGGATTGGACGCGAGTGGAGCATTGGGGATGCCCTCGGCCTGCAGTATTCGATCACTCACCATTAATCCCTGCTGCCGGTCCGAAAGGTGAAATCGCTGTCCATTCGCGACCCCCGGGGGTGGCCCATGTACCTCGCGCATTGCATAACGGAATTTCCATCGAGCATCGTCAAAGGCACTGCTAGCGACGTTTCTCCCTAAATGTACGCCACATTCGGATTGAAGCTATCGACCGCTCAAGGAGACCACGTGGCCGATTCGGAACAATTGAGCTTAATCCACATGGGAGTGGCCGCGTGGAACAAGTGGCGACAGGAAAATCCTCAGGTCATACCCGACCTGTGTGGAGCGAAGCTATTCCAGGAAGATCTTCGCGGCGTCAATTTGCGGGATGCGCTGCTCAATCAGGTCGATCTTCGCGGGGCCAATTTGGATTCTGCAAGTCTCAGTGGCACGCGACTCTGCGGCGCTCGACTTACTGGTGCCAATCTGACTTTTGCGGACCTTCGCGGTGCAGACCTTCAGAAGGCATCGCTCCACCGCGCGACACTTGGAGCTGCCCGGCTGGAAGATGCCCTGCTCAATCACTCCATGCTTACGGGGGCCAGCCTGACCGGCGCAAACTTGGATCGCGTTGATTTTAGAAACGCCGCGCTTGACGACGTTGACCTACAACACACCAGTGTCGACGGAGCGAACTTTGATGCCGCCATATTCGGTCAAACCATTCTGGGTTTCATGTCACTCGCTCGGGCGCAAAACCTGGAGACGGCCAGTCATGTGGCTCCCAGTGTAATTGATTTTTTAACGTTGGAACGATCCGGCCCCCTCCCTGTCAATTTTTTAAGAGGTTGCGGGGTTCCGGAAACTCTAATCGAGTACTTACCCTCTTTGCTGAATCGAGCAATCGAATACTACTCGTGTTTTATCAGTTACAGTAACGCCGACAAATCATTTGCACGTCGACTGCATGATCAGCTCCAAGCTCGGGGCATCCGCTGCTGGCTAGATGAACATCAAATATTACCGGGTGACGATCTGCACGACAGCATCCAAAGGGGAATCAAACTTTGGGATAAGGTTCTGCTTTGTTGTTCACGGGCATCGCTTCAAAGCTGGTGGGTGGATAACGAGATTGAGACGGCGTTTCGGAAAGAGCGGGAACTGATGGCAAAATCTGGTCGTAAGACACTCGTACTGGTTCCACTAGACCTCGACGGTTATGTATTCAGCGGAGAGTGGCACTCAGGGAAAGAGGAGCAGGTACGTGCGCGACTGGCTGCAGATTTTCGCTCTTGGGAATCCGACAATGAAAAGTTTGAGGTAGCTTTGGAGAAGCTGACAATGGCGCTCCGAGCAGATCTCTACGCAAGAAAGCCTGCGCCGAAATCAAGGCTGTAACACGATGCCCTGTCCACTAGTGTCAGAAGCTTCTGGACTGGATGTCAGCGGGTGAATGTGGACGTCTATGGAGGCTAGGGTCGGAATCGAACCGGCGTAGACGGCTTTGCAGGCCGCTGCATGACCACTCTGCCACCTAGCCTTACAAATCAAGAAGCCCCGGCGGGCAGTCTTCCGGGGCTTCTGTCGAGATCTGCAGGGCGCGGATGGTACAGCAAATTGCGCTGGGGGCACAGGGGGTCTGGGGTCACTAATCCACAGGGTTCAAGGGCTTATCTGCGGCGGAAGGCTCGCCGTAGAGGATTCCACGGCCATCCGTACCACGTAGACACGTCCAAAGACCCGTGGATCTCCGGCGATGCAGCGAAAGCGTCGGCCGTACCCGTGCTCTGGGTCGTTCACGCGGACCCATGGCGCCACATCATCGGAACGCCAGATTGCGCGGAGGTCGCCACGCTCCCCGATTGCGAACAGAGCTGGATAGTCGTGACCCGGTGGTGGCTTGCCGAAGGCCAGCGCGTCCACGCGCACGTCACTGTGGACCATCGCGAACGAACGGCCGCCATTATCGGAGTGAAACAACCCGCTTTGGGAAGTGAGCCATTGGTCCCCTGCCCGTCCCGGAGTTACCGACAAGGGCCAGGACTGCTCGCTGGACCTCGGTCGATCACGCCATCGTATCGGCCGGTAGTTCGCTCGGCAGCGTTGTGGCGAACGCTGTGCCGTGATCAGCGTTCGAACCCGCAACGGTGAATGTCGAGCCCCCGTTCACACTGATAAACGTCGGGGCATGTTCAAAGTCGAGCGCGTAGAACCGGAGTGGGTCGACGCGATCGGCGACGACGTGGGTACCGGAAGGCAACCCGCGCACGGGAGTCCAGGTCTTGCCCTGATCACGGGTGATCGTCGGAACCGGTGTCATCACGATGAACGCGGAGCCATCCGCCGCCGTCACCACAGCCGGCCCAACAGGACGCACCACTTCACCTACAGGACGGACCACTTCAACGGGATGCACAACGTCACCCACAGGCAGCACCCGTTGGCCCACGGGGCCGCTGGCCGCCTCTTGGAGCGAAAACGGCGCCATCCGTCACTCCGGTAGGCCCAACACCGTTGCAGTAGGTAACATAGAGCATCCCGCGCAAGTCGAGCGCAGCCTGTACGGACAATGGGTCAGCCCGGGGCTGACCGCCGACAGCGGACCAGGTCTTGCCACCGTCATGAGTGAGAAACAGGTGCTCCGGCCCGGGATCGGCGACGCCGACAAACACAGTTCGCGATCCAACGCCCCGGTGGCCGCTGCGCGGATCAAAAACAACAAAGCTGAGGCCGGCGTTCGTGCGTCGGCGAACTTCCGGAAGACCGAGCCCATGCACTGGGAACGAATCAACGCGCGACCATGTTCGCCCGCTATCGTTGCTCCGTTGCAATCCATCGTGACGAGACCCGAAGTACAAGCTCGAAGTCAGGTTCGGATCGATGGCCAGGCGCTCGCCCAGCCCGCCGTCATCTTCGTTGCCGCCCATGCGGAAGGTCGTCGGAAACACTTCCCAGGATTTGCCGCGATCAGGCGATCTCAGAATCGCAGCGCCCTCACGCCGATACATTCCCGCGGCAAGGTAAACAACATTCGCGTCACCCGGATCCGCCGCGATGCTTTCGATACCGAAATAACTCGATTCAGCAATCGAATCCTCCAGGGGTTTCCAACTGCGAGCTGCGGAATCCCATCGGTAGGCACCGCCCATGTCAGTTCGGAGATACGCGAGACCGCGCTCAGCACGGCTGAACACGATGCCGGGCGCGCAAACCCGCCGCCGCCCACGTTGACATTGCGCCAGATGTAGTCAGTAGCGGATGCAAAAGGCGGCGCCGTTACAAACAAACAAATCATCAACAGATTGACGAACGGAATCTATGCTCGCATCATGCGGCTGAATCCTCCTGACGCGGATGCATCAAGTAACCATGGGCACAAACAACACCGTTGGCCGGCGCTCGTTCATCAAGACGCTCGGCGTCACAGGAGGTATCGCTGCGTGCGCCACCGCCAGTAGCACCCTGCTCGCCGCAAACGCCGCAGCGTCTGGTGCCACAATGGTTGCCGATGCCGACACCGCGGCGGCTGCCAACCCGCATGCAGCGGCGACGGCCGCCAACGTCAGCGGAACTAACACCGAAGCCGCCACCCGCGCCGAGCGCCTGCGTTGGTGGCACGAAGCCAAGTTCGGCATGTTCATCCACTGGGGCCTGTACAGCCTGATCGGCCGACAGGAATGGACTCTGGAGATGGAGGGCATTCCGCTCAGCCAGTACGAGCTGCTGGCCAGACATTTCAACCCGCGCCCTGGCGCGGCGCGTGACTGGGCGAAGCTGGCCAAGCGAGCTGGGCAGAAATACATGGTGATGACCTCCAAGCATCACGACGGCTTCTGTCTGTTCGACACCAAGCTCACCAACTACTGCGCGCCCAAGCAAGCCGCCGGCCGGGACCTCGTGCGCGAATACATAGATGCGGCCCGCGCCGAGGGACTGAGGGTCGGGCTTTACTACTCCCTCATGGATTGGCACCACCCCGATGGAGCCCGCTGTGCCACGGACCCGGAAGCCCGGCGCCGCTTCGTTGACTACACGCATGGTCTCGTCAGAGAGTTGATGACCAACTACGGGAAGATCGACATCCTGTGGTACGACGTCAGTCTGCCGCTCACTCCCGAACAGTGGGAGTCCGAGAAGATGAACCGGATGGTGTTCGAGTTGCAGCCGCACATCATCGTCAACAACCGCAACGGCCTGGAAGGCGACTTCGCCACGCCGGAGCAGAAGGTTGATGCGGACAAGTCGGGCCATGCCTGGGAGGCGTGCATGACCCTCAACGACAGTTGGGGCTACTCCTCCGCGGATGACGATTGGAAAACCCCGAAGCAGGTGATCAGGAATCTCGTCAATTGCGCCAGGGACGGGGGTAACTACCTGTTGAATATCGGCCCGAAGCCGGATGGCTCGATCCCCGAGCCATCTGTTCGAATCCTCACGGAAGTGGGCCGTTGGCTCGAGAGGAACGGCCGTGCCATTTACGGCACCGAGCAAGGCAGTTTTGGCTGGGGAAATTATGCAGGTTATACGCGCCGTGGTAACACGCTCTACATGCACGTTTATCGATGGCCTGGATCGACACCTGCGCAACAGTGGCTCCCGTTCTACCAGCCGCCCACAGTCATGGCGATCGGAGCGCTGAAGGCGAAAGTGAAGTCGGCGAAATTCCTCGCAACAGGCACGCCAGTGAAGTTCGAGCAGAACGAGTTGGGCCTGCGCCTGGTCGGCTTGCCCGAACAGGCACCCGACTCGCCTCTCACCGTGATCGAGATTGAGTGCGAGTCGGCGCCCAACTTCAGCCACGAAGCCCTGCGGAACACCTGGCCGAGGCACAACGTGGGCATGAGCTGAGTCGAGCCGCGCAGGAGACGTGGCGCACGCCGGCAACGCTTCGAGGCGAACACAGGCGGTCGCCCGGCTCCAAAGGACGGGGCCATCGAGCCCGACCGCCGCGGCCACAACCCGTGACCGCACTTCGCCATCGCAGGCGAATGGGCGCACGGCTGACGTCGGGGTCCCCCGCCCGGCGTGGCCACCCGGCATGGCCTTGCGTCCCACTGGTCGGCAGATGCGCATACGGTTCACCGAGACAGCAGCAGCCGCCCACCGGCGATACCGCTAGCGTCCTGCCTTGCGAACCACCACCTGCTCACCAGAATACTCAACACTAGCGTCAGCCTTGGCGTCAAAATTCAGCAAGCCCTTGGCGCCACCGCCAGAGGAAATCCACCGAACCTTGAACACTCTCTTTCCCACCATCCCCGGAAACTCTCCCTTCCGGGCCCCGATAATCAACTCGCCGGTGGCGTCGTTGTATGCGACGGGGATGTTGGCAAACGCCCCCTTTTCGTACCCATAGTCCGTGCCTGCATCCTCATACAACGTAAAAGCCCCGTCATGTCCCGTGTACACATAGAACGTGATCGGCGCATCAGGCTTCTCACCCGTGTACTGAACATCAGGCCCGATAGGAATGATCGACCCAGCCCGCACATATAAAGGCATCCGGTTCAACGGAGCAGCCGCTTTTACATGCGCTCCACCTTCAACGCGGTCGCCCGTGTAGAAGTCATACCAGGCCGTGCCCGCGGGCAGATAGACATCCCGACTGCGAGCCCCATACTCATACACCGGATTCACGAGAATCGCGGGTCCAAACATGTACTGATCCGCAATCCCCCGCACATTCAAATCAGAAGCAAAATCCATCACCAGCCCGCGCATGATGGTGTAGTCATTGTGATAGGTCTGCGCCGCCACCGTGTAGATATAGGGCATCAGGCGATAGCGCAGCTTGTCGTAGAACACCAGAGTCTGGTACGTCTCGGGACTCGAAGCACCGAGGGTATAGATCTCCCGGTAAGGCTTCTGGCCGTGCGACCGGAACAACGGCGCGAACGCACCGAACTCAAACCAACGCGTGTTCAACTCCAGCCACTCTTTCCGGTCCGCCGCACCCGGCTTCAGATACCGCGACTCCAGCGCGAATCCACCGATATCAAACGACCAGTTGGGCAATCCCGACAACGAGAAATTCACCCCCGCTGATAGCTGGTCATGCAGGTCGGACCACCGCGAGGCCACATCGCCACTCCAGGTCGCTGCCGCATATCGCTGCAATCCCGCGAACGCCGAGCGCGTGAGAATAAACGCCCGCTCGCCCGGATGATCCTTGCGAAACCCCTCATAAACGCCTTGCGAATGCAGCAACGGGTACGAGTTGAAGAACTCCCCGCCAGGCCCGAGCGCCGTCGGCGTCATCCGCGCCTTCCGTTCCTCCGGATCCAGGTTCGACTGGATGTCAGGCTCACTGGCATCCAACCACCAGGCATCGATCCCCAGCTTTCCCAGGCTGTCTTCAACCTGTTGCCAGAACAGATGCCGCGCATCCGCCGAGTACGGATCATAGAACGAGCTCAGATACCCCGGCCCAACCCAATCCTTCTGCTGCTTATCCAGGTTGCCGTGATACATGAACCCCTTCGCATCCAGCTCCTTGAAATGCTCAGTGGTGGGGTAGAACTTCGGCCACACCGAAATCATCAGCCGCGCATGCGCCGCATGCAACTGATCGACCATCGCCTGGGGATCTGGATATCGCGACTGTTCAAACTGGTGGGACCCCCAACTGTCGTCCTTCCAATAGCGCCAGTCCTGCACAATGTTGTCGAGCGGTACACCCCGCTTCCGATACTCGGCAACCGCGCCGAGCACCTCGGCCTGAGTGTTGAAACGCTCACGACTCTGCCAAAACCCGTACGCCCACCGCGGCAGCATCACGGCCTTGCCCGTGACGAACCGGTAACCACTGATCACATCGTCAGCGTTCGTACCGGCAATGAAGTAGTAGTCGATCGCGCGTCCGTTCTCCGAAAACAAAGACAACGCCGCCCGCTCCTGCGCAGGCAACGGATCGCGATGCTTCAAGCTCAGATAGCCGCTCGTCCGATTCCACTCGATGCGCAGCTCATGCTGCTCCCCCTTCTTCAGGTCCAGTGCGAAATTCCGGTACCACGGGTTCCAATTCTGCCGCCACGCATCCAGCACCACGTGACCATCGACATACAACTTGTGATAGTCGCTCGCATACAGTGAAAACGTATGGCGCCCGTCCGAGCGGGCCGCGATCTTCCCCTCCCAGACCACTTTCTCGTTCGGCACCTTGCTGAGCTGCGCCGGATAGTTGTCCGGTGCCGTCGGCCCGTACTGATAATTCAGCTCGTGCTCAACCCGTTTGAGGCGAACCTTCGCGTCGGGCCCGTAGTAAGTGGCTGTGAGTCCCCCTTCCTTGCCATCGGCATCAAAAAGATCCATTGACTCTGAAATGGGCTGCCACGGCCGCGGATCCCCGAACCGGGTAATCGAATTGTTGTCCCACAGCAACCCATAGTTCCGGGTGGATACAACAAACGGCACACCCACGTCCATGTTGTGTTGTGCCAGCTCGACATCCTCCCCCTTGTAGTTCATCTGGGCGTTCTGGTGCTGCCCGAGCCCGTAGAAAGCCTCGTCCGCCGGCGACTCGAACTGCTGCCGAATGGAGTAAACCTCGTCTCCCTGCACCTCGACCGGCGTGAAGTTCCGGCCGTTGACCAGCTCACTCAGCACCACTTTCCCTTGCGCGTCGGTGAAAGTCACTTTGCCGCTGTCTACCGCCACCTGCGCAACCACATCGGTCGTCTCGACTGAAACGACACCATCTTTTTCCGTAGCAAAAAACGCGGCCTTGGCTTCCGGTTTTGCCACAGCCATGAGGCTCGGCGGCAATTTCACCGAATCAGTCGGAAACGCGGTTACACGAACCACCTTCGGCGACAGAATCGTCAGTTGAACCTTCTTCGCCGCCCCTCCCGTCGGGGTAACGATGACGCCCCCGTCACTCATGGCGAAGTGATTGACCTCATTGACCGGCGTCACCTGGCGCGAGCACGCCGCAAGAATCCACAACGCGCAGAAACCGAGCAATTTCTTCAACACATGCCTCATCAGTAAGTCGCCAGACGAACCCTCAGCACCTGCGGCGCCGCGGTCAGATTCAGACCCCAGTCAGTCTGATCGCCGTTCCAGATCCTCAAAAACTTCCAGGTCCCGTCCTCCTGGAACGTCCCTTCCTCCACGCGTGCGAACTGCATCTTTAATTTGCGCGACCGGTCGGCCACGTCGAAACTGACACGCGCATGAAAACCGGCCACGAGAAACTCGTTCGGCCCCAACTCCCCAATCACCACCCCACCCATGGGCTGCGGATTTCCCGGTGGCGACTTTGCCGGCCCAAACTGCGGCAGCCCATACGTCACCGTCGCACGCCAGGCCCCGAGATCAATTGTCTGCTCGCGGTTTGCAGGATCTTCGGACACTCCATGCAGCTTCCCGTGCATGGAGAGCTCCGCCAGCTTCCGCGCCATCGGCCGCACCAACTCATAGTTGACGGCGAAACCAGCAACCGTCTCCGGGTCGACCTTGGCAGCCCCGAGTGGATAGTTGTTGTAGCCCGTGAAATCCATACCGAACGGAGAGAAACCGATCGCCTGATGACCCAATACCGCGAAGAAGTACCGGGCATACGGTATCGAGTTACCGGTCTCGGCTACAAACAGGGCATTGTCCGGCCGCTGATACAGCTCCAGAACTCTCGTGTATTTTTCATACTCCGGCAGGTAGATATCCGGAGCGAGCAGATCTATGGCGGGAGCTGCGGCCTTCCAGATGTCGAGCACATTGTCAGTCGGTCCCCCGCTCTCATAGGCGCCGGGAGCACCCGGATGGAACGGGTCACGAAGCGCCGCGTTGCAGTACATCGGCAACGGATATTCGGCTTTGCCCGCGGCGGCGACCTTGCCGATATAGCTGGCGATCGACCAGGCGTTGAAGAACTCATCAGCATCCTTGCCGAACACCTGTTGCCAGGTTCCGGGCTTTGTCTTCAACGCGTGCACCAATGATGCCGGTACAGTAGCGTCAAACAACTTTTGCGCCGCTGGCGAAAAGTCGCGCACGCTGCCGTACGTGCCCGCTTCGTTTTCCACCTGCACCATGATGACGGTGTGCTGTGAGTCGGCCTGTTTCAGGTGACGCATCAGCTCGACGAATGCCTTGCGATCGGCTTCGAGCGTAGCCGTCGAGTGAGGTGACAGGGCGCCGATACGTTCGCCTGTTGAGGTAATCACTCGCGGATAGCGGGTAGTATCCAGCTTCACCCATTCAGGGGCGTACCACGGACTGCCGTTTTTCCAGGTCGCGAACCAAAGCAGAATGAGCCTTACGTGGTGCTCACGTGCCTCGCTCAACAGCGTATCGAGAAAGGAGAAATCAAAGTGGCCCTGTTGGGCCTCGATCTGCTCCCAGGCAATCGGTACCTGGACGGTGTTGGCACCGAGCTGGTCGACGGCCGGCCAGACCTTCGGCAGCATGGCCGGCCAGGCGCTGGAGCTATTGACCTGGGCGCCGAGGATCAAATAAGGCTTGCCGTCGACGAGCAGCCCATACCGTCCCGCCTCATGCACGAGCCGAGGCAGCTCACCGCCAGGCTCGGCCGCGGTCGATGTGGCCGCGTCGGCCGCAGGCGACCGGCCAAGCCCCGTAACAACGATAGCCGCGCAAACAAACAACAGCATCCGCCCCTCCGCCAACGTAGGATCGGACTGCACCTTAACGACGCCGGGGTCTTTAGTCGAGGTCAATCCCTCTGTCACCCCAACGTTCAGGGTTTTCACGCCTGACAGTTCTGAGAAATAAACTCCCCGTGCGTTGGCATCCCCATCGCCGCGCGCCGAATGGTCAATCGCATCGCCGCCAGATGTCGTCGGATCTCCCCCACACCCAAAATATCCACGAGCGGATCAAAGACTTTCGGAAACACACCCTGCCCCGTCAGCACCGCCAGCCAGTTGGGGTCCTGAAACAGCTCGCTCCCCTGGTTGATGAGGCGCCCGTGCGAACGGAAATGCTCCATCTTCGCGCTCAATGAATCGGGTATCTGCATGGACCGGCAGTACTGCCACAACGGTGTATCGCGCCGCTCACCCGCCTTGTAATGCAGGATCAGAAAATCCCGGATGCATTCGACCTCGTGAAGTGCCTGCCGGTTGTACTCATCGCTGAGGCGCGGCTCGAAGTTCCGATCAGGAAAGTGGCGGAACAACCGCGTGATACCCGATTGCACGAGATGGATGCTCGTCGACTCCAACGGCTCCAGAAAGCCACTGGCGAGCCCGAGAGCCACACAATTGCGCACCCAGAATTTGCTCCGCCGCCCGCTCGTGAAGCGCAGAGTACGTGGTTCCCCCAGGGGCTCGCCCTCGAGGTTCTTCATCAACTTTACCGCCGCAGACTCGTCAGTCAGATAACGGCTGGAATACACATATCCGTTGCCGATCCGATGCTGCAGCGGAATCCGCCACTGCCAACCCGCCTCCCGCGCGGTCGAGCGCGTGTAAGGTGTCAGGTCTCCGGAGCTCCGGCAGGGAACCGCGACAGCCCGGTCGCAAGGCAACCACTGCGACCAGTCTTCATAGCCGATTCCCAGCGCCTCAACCAGCAGTCCCTGAAAGCCGGAGCAGTCAATAAACAAATCACCCTCGACCCGCTTTCCCCCTTCCAACACCACCGCTTGAATGAACCCATCTTCAGGGCGGAGCTGGACATCCACGATCCGCCGATCGATGCGCCGCACACCGTACTGCTCGGCGAACGCACGAAGGTAGAGCCCATACAGCGCCGCGTCGAAATGAAACGCGTACGCCAATGTTGAAAGAACAGATCCTGACTCGCACCCCGGACGACAAAAGCGCCCCGCGCGCGCCGCCACATTGGCCAGCGAGTAATCGGCCAGAGGCGAATCGTCCCCGAGCTCCCGCAGCTTCAGCCAATAGTGATGAAAGTCCACACCTTCGATCGACCCGCCGAAGCAACCGAACGGGTGGAAATACACACTGCCGAGCCGGGCCCAGTCGCGGAACTCGATGCCGAGCTTGAAGGTCGCGCGGGTTTTGCGGACAAAATCATTCTCATCGATGCCCAGAAGTTGATTGAACGCACGCAGCGGCGGAATCGTCGCCTCCCCCACTCCCACTGTGCCGATCTCCGAGGATTCAATCACTTCGATCGGGCAGTAGTGTCCGCGAAACACGCGCGCCAACGCGGCAGCCGCCATCCATCCCGCCGTACCACCGCCGACAATGACGACTTTACGGATCCGCCGGTCTGACGGATCAGGTTGCACAGACACGACCACTTCCGCAGCGCTGAGCAATGAAATCACCGTGAGTGGGCATGCTCTCAGCCAGTCGGCGAATCGCCTGCCGGCGCTGCAACATCCCCCGCTTCAGGTGCTCAACACTGATGTTGTCTACGAGCGGATCGTAGCGTCTGGGGAAAACATCCTGTCCGAGGAAGATGGCAACCCAACTCGGCTCCTGGTAAGACTCCTCACTGAATAAAGGCACGCGTCCACTGCTCCTGAAAATATCCATTTTGTGCTGCAAGCTGTCGGGCAGCTGCAGTTGGCGACAGTACTGCCACAGCGGTGCATCGTCACGCCCGGTGGCGCAATAGTGCAGGATCAGAAAATCCCGGATCCGCTCCCACTCATTCACCGTCACGCGGTTGTATTCGGTGCTGATCGCAGAATCAAACCGCCCGTCCGGAAACATCTCGATCAGGCGCGCCAGCGCGGTCTGGACGAGCTGGATACTGGTCGACTCCAGTGGCTCCATGAAACCGGCAGCCAATCCGATCGCCAGACAGTTTCGATTCCAGAACTGCCGTCGCCGCCCTGTAGTAAACCGCAGCAACCGGGGCTCCGCAATCGGACGCCCGTCCAACGTGCCCAACAGGGTATCGGTTGCTTCGTCATCGCCGACGTACCGACTACAGTAAACATAACCGTTGCCGGTCCTATGCTGCAGCGGAATCCGCCACTGCCACCCCGCGGGCCGGGCGCTCGACACTGTGTACGGCGACAACGCTCCCGCACCGGCGCAAGGAACCGCAACGGCCCGGTCGCAAGGCAACCAGTGCGACCAATCCTCATAGCCGGTCCGCAACGCCTGCTCAATGAGCAGCCCGCGAAATCCGGATGCATCAATAAAGAAGTCCGCCTCGATGCGCTCGCCACCCTCGAGCGTCAAAGCCTCAATGAAGCCATCCTCACTGCGAAGCAGGACATCGACCACCTTGCCTTCTTTCCGACGAACCCCCCTGGATTCGGCATTTGCCCGCAACACGGCCGCAAACAACGTTGCGTCGAAGTGGTAGGCGTACTTGTAGCCTTGCTGCGCCGGTGAAAAGCGCCCGAGCTTTCCCATCACGTACGGCAGCGAATACTCACCCAACGGCGTGGGGTCCCCGAGTTGCCGCAGCCTGAGCCAGTGATGATGGGGCGCAATCCCCTCAATGGGCGCGCCGAAGTCACCGAAGAAATGAAAGTGCGAGTGACCTGCGCGAACCCAGTCCCGGAACTCGATTCCGAGCTTGAACGTTCCTTCGGTCTTGCGAAGAAAGTCAGCCTCATCGATACCCAACAGGCCGTTGAGGACCTGGATGACCGGCACCGTGGCTTCACCCACGCCTAGGGTACCGATCTCCTGCGACTCAATCAGCTCGATCGCTACCTGCGACGGCCGCGTGAAGCGAGCGAGCACGGCCGCTGCCATCCACCCCGCGGTTCCACCACCTACGATGGCGATCCTGCGAACTCGGGGGGCTGCGGCCGGCATCGAACGATCAGAATTGGGCACGGACAGCGATCGCATACCTCCGGTCGGTATCGGTCCAACTATAACGCGGGGCCAGCAAGGCACCTCCCACATCGAGGTAGGTGCGCGAGTTCAGTATGTTGGTCGCCTGCACACCCACCTTGACATGGCTGGTCGCGCTGAAGAACACCTCGCCGTCCAACTGGCCGTAGTTTTCCGACCAGACCGGCGCATTGATGTTGGCCGCCGAAGTGGTGAGCAGATACCGCTCACGCCAGTTCCAGGCCAGGCGCGAGCTGATCCGCCACCGCTCATACATCAGGTTTGCGTTATAACTCCACCGCGACATCCCCTCCAAAGGCAGCGTTTCATCGGCTGCGCCGGTGGTCTGATTGGTATCCAGCACGTTCACCGCGGTATTGCGTCCGCCGGCACTATCGACGAGTGTCAGGTTGCCCTGGAACCCCAATCCCGCCAGCGGTCCCGGCAGAAAGTCGAAGAACTGCTGATACGCCAGCTCGAAGCCACGCACCCGCCCCTTGGAACCGTTCTGATATCGCACCACCTGAAAAGTCTCGGTGACGCCGTTGGAGGTCAGTGTCTCGGGAGAATTTCCCTGGAAGATGTAGTCGTGAATGTCCTTGTAGAAGAAATCAAACGTGAGGCTGCCCGTGGGCGCGAAATACCACTCGAGGCTGCTGTCGAACTGATTCGCGCGAGTGGGTTTCAGCTCGGGATTGCCGCCGGCACCCGACTGGCTGTTCACCGCAGCAGGCAGATAACCCGTATTACCCAGGAACGAGAACCCCACGCTCGTATAGGGCGACATCTGCGTAAATGTGGGACGCACAATCGCCTTGCCGGCCGCGAATCTCAACTGCAGATTCTTCGCCAGCATGAACCGCAGGTTGGCGGTCGGCAGCACGTCCGTGTAGTTGTTGTCCGGGAAAGTGTACGACTGACTCGCGCCCGCCGTGAACGCGAGAGCGTCAATCAGGAATTGACACGCCGCGGCGCCATTGTCCGCAATGCAGGTAGCTGGATCGATGGCGCTCTGCAACGGATTGATGTTGATTTTTCCCGCGGACGCGCGTTCTTCCGTCCGGACTACGCGCAGACCCACGTTGCCGTCCATCCTGCCGAGCCACGTGTGGTCATGCGCAAACCTCAGAAGCCCATATGCCGCATAGGTGTGCTCGTGCTGATCGTTGATACCACTGATCGGGTTATCCGTGCCCGGGGTTGCTTTCGACCAGTCCGTGGTGAGCGGGGTCCAACCAAAACCTGCGTCCTCGACGTTCTTCAGGATCGAGTAGGCATACGCGGTTCCATTTCTGACCAACTGATACGACGGGAAATATCCGACGCCCGGCAGGTTGACCTTGCCGCGGAAGAAGTCGTTGAAGCTCACCAATTGCGATGCGTACGCCGGTGTCGAGCTATCCAGGAACATGGGCGCACCACCGCCCCAGTACTGCCGGCTGAGAATCGACCAGTTGTACCCGGTCTCGCGGGTGATCGAGGTCTTGTCCGTGGCGCGAATTCCGAAGCGGAACGAGTCGAGCCAGTCATTCTCCTCAAACTCGTAGTCCCCATCGAGGCGCTCAGCCCAGGAGTGCGCGTCGTTGTCTTCCAGGTGATCCATGGCCGCGGCCCACCAGTAGTTGGCGGGATTCGTCAACTGGTTCGGATTCTGGCTGAGCTGCATGTACGGCTTGTTGCCGCTGATATCGTACGTGAGCGTCGTGTCAGGAATGGCGTTACCACTGGCGTCGCCTTCCTGGGTGAAGGCTGTCAGGCTCGTGATATCCGCATGCGACTTGATGTACTGAACATCGCCCGTGAACTGCAGCCTCGAGGTCGCCTGCCACTTGGCATTGAGTGAAAAGTCCGTGGTCGAGTGATGTTGCTGCTCGAATCGTGTATCGAGCTGCGGGGTGATGGGCACGGTGCCCGACGTCACGACACCCGAGCTGTTGAAGTGATTGGCCGAATACGGAAAGGCAGCCCCCAGGTAGGCGCCGTAGTCGCCGTCAGCAAACTCCAGATCGTGAGGATTTGCCTTTGCCTGAAACGCCTGCAGGGTCAACATCCACTCATCCGAGGGCGACCACTGGAAAGCGCCTGCCAGCGACACACGCTGCTGCTGCCAGTCGATCCGCCGCCATCCCATTGAGTTTGGAATATAGACATTTGCGCCGGCCGCCAGACCGTCCTGCGCCGCCGGCAGAGTCTGCGGGACGAACCGGCCGAGTTGGATACTGTCGGTCCGGTTGCCGATATTGCCGATGCTGGCCGACACCAACCCGCCGAGCCGGCCGATATCCGTCTCCCACTGGTTGCTGTACAGGGCATTGCCTGACCAGAAGCCCTTCTTCAACAGGTCCGCGTAGTTGAAGTCTCCCGAGAAGGCGATAACTTGCTTCTGGGAATCAAACGGCAGGCGGGTGCGCAGGTTGACGATGCCGCCCACACCGCCCTCCACCTGGTCGGCGGCTGGATTCTTGTACACATCGATACCGGCCAACAGATCGGCGGAGATGTCCTCGAAGCTGACGTCGCGTCCGTCGTTGGCTGAGAAAATGTCCCGGCCGTTGAGCTCGCTGCGTACCCAGGAGAGGCCGCGGATGAAGACGCCACCGCCTTCCGAGGCCAACCGGGCCGGATCGCGGTTGTTGTCAGTTCGTTGCAGCGTGATGCCGGGAATTCGTTGTAACGCTTCTGACACGCTTCTGTCGGGGAGCGCGCCAATGTCCTGTGCGGTCACCGAGTCAACAATCTGCTCGGATGTCTGCTTGATTGCCTGAGCAGACTCCAGGCTTTTGCGGATCCCGGTAACAACAACCTCTTGTAAGTGTTGGCTGTCGCTGTCGGATGTCTCCTGGGCCAGAACCGGCATGGCTCCCAATGCCCCGAGAGCCAAAACTGAAGCGCCTGGATACAGCGCACGGCGGATCGCCGCTGCAATGAATCGATCTGTACGTGTCAACACGGTACCCCCCTTCCGAGCCTGCCGGAGGGTAGCGCTACCATATATGACCGACTAATGAAATAATCGGTGTGAGCTATACGACTTTCCGTATAGCGCCCGAGGAAGTGACCGATGTCAGAACACCAGCTCAGGTCTTTGGCGCGCGCGCGGTTGAAGACCCGGCAACTGACATTGCTGGTTCACCTCGATGATCACCGCTGTGTGTTACGAGCCGCTGAATCGGCTGGCATGACGCAACCGGCCGCGTCCAAGCTGTTGCGCGAGATCGAGATAGCGGTCGACGCGAAGCTGTTCGAACGGCATGCGCGCGGAATCGTGCCAACATGGTACGGAGAGATCTGGGTACGCCACGCCCGCCTCGCGCTGTTGGAAATGCACCAGGCCCAGGACGAGATCGACGCCCTCAAGTCCGGTCAGACCGGCAAGGTCGCCATCGGCACTGTCCTCAGCCCCGGCACCAACCTCGTGCCCATGACAATTGCCCGGCTGAAGCAGCAATATCCTTCCATGGTGATCAGCATCGAGCTGGACGCGAGCCGGCCGCTGGTGGAAAAACTTCTGCAGGGCCAACTCGACATGCTGGTGGCGCGGATCCTCGACTGGCACGACGCCGACGGGTTGAGCTTCGAGCCGTTGGCCGATGAGCGTCACGCCATCATCGCAGGAAGGGGTCATCCCCTGTCAGGCAGACGCAACCTGCGGCTGGATGATCTGGTCGATCAGGCGTGGGTGTTGCCTCCACCGGGCAGCCTGGTGCGCGACCGGATGGTCAGCATATTCACGGACCGCGGTCTTCGATTACCCGCGAACCTGGTGCAAACCAACTCGCACCCCGTGATCACGAGCCTGCTGCGCATGACCAACATGATCGCGCCGCTGCCGCGCGAGGCGGTTCAACCCGAATGCGACCGGGGTGACCTGACGGTGTTGATGGAAGACATCGGCCTGATGATTGGCAACTTCGGCATCGTGACGCGCGGCCAGCATCGGCTGTCACCGGGTGCCCAGATCATGAGGCAGGCGCTACGTGAAACGGCGGCTGGATTCTATTGCGCGAAACCCGCAAGAGGCGGGACGCGCCGTGCGATTGTCTCTGCTTGAGATTGGAGCGGGAAACGAGACTCGAACTCGCGACCTAAACCTTGGCAAGGTTTCGCTCTACCAACTGAGCTATTCCCGCGTCCGTAAGCAGGGGGTGAATTGTATGAATGCGCCCCACGAAGTCAAGGACATAGTGCCACGCTAGCGCCTCAGCTCAGGCCAGGCGGCCCGCAGATAAGCCACCATTGAGTACAAGGTCGCCGCGGCGGCGACCTCGGTGAGCACCACGCCGATATTGTAAATGGGCAGCCCCAGCAGCGGGATGCGGAACAGCATGCAGGTGAGCCCCACTATCTGCAGGATCGTCTTGTACTTGCCCAGCTGCGATACGGCCACCTTCCGGCGCTGACCGATTTCGGCCATCCATTCACGCAGGGCTGAGATGGTGATCTCACGGCCGATAATGACGGCGGCAGTGAGCGTGATCAGAGCACGCGGATCCCGGCTGACCAGCAGAACCAGCGCCACTGCCACAATCAGCTTATCGGCCACCGGGTCGAGAAATGCACCGAGGCGCGACGTCTGCCCCAGGCGCCTCGCCAGGTACCCATCGAGAGAATCAGTGATCCCCGCCAGTGCGAACAGCAGCCCCGCAGCGGGATCGGCCCAGGGGTACGGCATGTAGAACAGCAGTGTCACCAGGGGAATCGCGCAAATGCGAAGCCACGTCAGGGTATTCGGCCAATTCAAGGGCATCCGCGCTTCCGGCTCATTCGGGCTGCTCAGGCGCCCGGATGCAGGTGATCATAAAGACTTCGAGCGAGAGCCGCCCCGATTCCGGCGACCTTTTCAAAATCGGCAATGCCGGCCCGCAATACGCCCTGCAGCCCGCCGAAGTGTTTCAGCAACTGGCGGCGCTTCGCAGGTCCGAGGCCCGGAATGCTCTCCAGGATCGACTCGTTGTAACGCTTGGCGCGCTTGCGCCGGTGTCCCGTAATGGCGAAACGGTGCGCCTCGTCCCGAATCCGCTGGATCAGTCGCGACGCCGGCGAGTGCGCTTCCGGAATGTGCGGATCCGCGACCCCGAAAACGAACAACCGCTCCTGCCCCGGTTTGCGGTCCGGTCCCTTGGCCACACCCACGAGCGTCATATCCGCAAAACCCAGTTTCTCGAGCTCTTCGTGTACCTGGCTGATCTGTCCCAGGCCGCCATCGATCAGCAGCAGGTCCGGCGGTGAAATCTCGCCGTCCCTGATCCGCGCATAGCGGCGCTCGAGCGCCTGGCGAAGTGCTCCGTAGTCATCCCCCGGCGTCACACCGGTGATGTTGAATCGGCGGTATTCCTTCTTCAGCGGCCCTTCGGGTCCGAAGACCACGCACGACGCAACGGTCCCCTCACCGCCCGTGTGGCTGATGTCGAAACATTCAACGCGCGCTGGCGTCTCCGGAAGATCCAGCTCCGCGGTCAGAGCGGCAAACATCTCGTCCATGCCCTTCTTCTGGGCCAGGCGCATCCGTAGAGCCTGACCCGCATTCTCCTGCGTCAGCTCGACGTACCGGACACCCAATCCCCGGACAGGGCATCGAACATGCACGTTCCGCGAAATGCGCTCGGTCAATGCCTGAGCCAGCGCGTCCGCATCCTCCAACTTACGTCCCACCAGAACTTCGGGAGGCGGTTCCTGCGTCGCGTAGTACTGCATGACAAACGAAGACAGCGCCTCTTCCGGCTCAGCGAGTGCCGCTCGCGGAAAATAGCTGCTGGTACCGAGGTTCCTGCCTCCGCGCACAAGCATCACGCTAACGCAGTACTCACCGGGCTCTCCAACGATCGCAAAGACATCGACATCACGCTCACCCTCAGACGTCACGATCTGATCAGCAAGCACGCGCTTCATGGTTGCGAGTTGATCCCGGATGATCGCCGCACGCTCGAATTCGAGCTTGCCAGCGGCCTCCTCCATCCTCGCCTCGAGGAGCGAAGTCACTTCACTGTCACGCCCTTCCAGCACCTTCACCGCTGAGTCGATGTCCTGTGCGTAGGCTTCCTTGGTAATGAGCCCAACGCAGGGAGCCGAGCAACGACCAATCTGATGCTGCAGACACGGGCGGCTGCGATTTGCAAAAAAGCTATCCCGGCAGTTGCGTATGCGGAACAGCTTCTGCAATTGCCGCAGAGTCTCCTTCACCGCTCCTGCACCGGGAAACGGCCCGAAATAACGGCCGGGCACCGAGCGTGAGCCACGGTAGAACGCCAGGCGCGGAAAGTCGTGCGTATCCTGCACCTGGATGTAAGGGAAGCTCTTATCGTCGCGCAGGACCACGTTGAAACGTGGCTTGTGCGCCTTGATCAGGTTGTACTCGAGGAGCAGTGCCTCGGTCTCCGAATTGGCGACCGTGACCTCAATGTCCGCAATCTGGGCTACCAGCGCCTGGACTTTGGGGTTGACGTTGCTCGCGGCGAAGTAAGTCCCTACGCGATCCTTCAGGTTCTTGGCCTTGCCGATGTACAGGATCTCGTGATCCGCGTTGTACATCCTGTACACGCCCGGCCGCCGCGGCAGCGATCCGACGAACTCCTTGGCATCAAATCCTTTCATTCAAACTACAGGCCTGCGATCTCACACGTCCTCGCCATCACCTTTTTGAACATCTCCGGGGTGAGGACCCGGGTTGACGTGTTGTACCGGCTGCAATGATAGGAATCCACCAGCACGCGCCCATCGTCCAACGTGTGTTCCGCCCCGTGTCCAAACGCGAACTTACTACGCTTCAAACCAAGTGCCACCAGGACGCCATCATGAGCGATGCGCCCCAGCGCGAAAATCACCCTGATGGATTTCAGAGTTTGCAGCTCAGCCTTCAGGTAAGCGTTGCACTGTCGGATCTCATCCGGCAGCGGCTTGTTCTCAGGAGGCACGCATTTGACTGCATTCGTGATGCGCGCGTTCCGTAACTGAAGACCGTCATCCGCCGATACAGACTCTGGTGCCGTAGCCAGGCCGAGCTCATGGAGCGTTTCGTAGAGCAGTACACCAGCGTAGTCACCGGTAAACGGACGTCCAGTACGATTCGCGCCGTGCATGCCTGGCGCGAGCCCCACGATCAAAATCTTGGGGGTAGCCGCTCCAAATGAAGGAACCGGACGCGCGAAATAATCCGGGTGCGCGTGGTGAGTCTCCGTCAGAAATTCGGCAAGACGGGGACAAAGGGTACACGCTGGATCGTAATACGCGGTTTTTGGACCTGCAGGGGGCCGCACGCCGACAAACATGTCCGCGCCAGGGGCCACCGCCTTCCGTCTGGCCGGCGGTCGCCCTTTGGGCGTTACAAACCTCGGTCGCTCAGTCTTGGGCCGCTCAGTCATCCATGTGCCGGATCACCGCCGAGGCAAACCCCGAGCAGCTCATGAGCGTCGCACCGGGGATCAACCGCTGCAGGTCCTCTTCCACGTTCCTGCGCGCGGCCAGGTCGCGCTTAGGCGCCCGAATCGCTTCACGCAGCCGGGCGAGATCGTAGGTCATCTCCTTGGCCGCAATCGTGTTGGCCACTCCCTTCATGATCAGGTCGGCGGCTTCCGTCCACTTGAGATACCGAAGCATCATCTCCGCCGACAGAATCAACGAGCCCGGATTCACGCGGTCCTTGCCGGCAAACCCGGGAGCGGTTCCATGCGTGGCTTCAAACACGGCGAGACCATCGCCGATATTGCCGCCCGGCGCGATGCCGATGCCACCCACCTGGGCAGCCAGCGCGTCGGAGATGTAGTCACCGTTGAGATTCAACGTCGCAATGACGTCGTACTCTTCGGGCCGCAGCAACACCTGCTGCAGGAAGTTATCGGCAATGACATCCTTGATCACGATGTCCTTGCCCGTGTTGGGATTCGGGAACGACAGCCACGGTCCGTCACCGATTTCCTTCGCACCGAACTCGTCTTTCGCGAGCTGGTAGCCCCAGTTCCGGAAGGCGCCCTCCGTGAACTTCATGATGTTGCCCTTGTGAACCAGCGTCACCGACACGCGATCGTTGTCGATCGCGTACTGGATGGCCTTGCGGATCAGGCGATGACTGCCCTGCCGTGACACCGGCTTGATGCCGATGCCGGAGCTGGCCGGGAAGCGGATACCCGTGACATTGAATTCCTTCTGCAGGTAGGTGATCAGCTTGTGCACATCAGCCGTGCCCGCGGCCCACTCGATTCCCGCATAGATGTCTTCGGTGTTTTCACGGAAGATCACCATGTCGGTGAGGCTGGCATCCATCATCGGGCTGGCGACGCCCGGGAAGTACCGGATCGGACGCACGCACGCATACAGATCGAGGCTCTGGCGCATCGCCACGTTCAGTGAGCGGATTCCGCCACCAATGGGCGTGCCCAGCGGCCCCTTGATCGAAACAACAAACTCCCGCAGCGCCTGCAGCGTCTCCTCGGGAAACCACTGTCCATAGCGCGCATTCGCCTTCTCGCCGGTGAAGACTTCCATCCAGGCGATCTCGCGACGCGAGCCATATGCCTTTTCCACCGCCGCGTTCACGACACGCAGCATCGCCGGCGTTACATCGATGCCGATGCCATCGCCTTCGATATAGGGAATGACCGGCTTTTCCGGGACCTGAAGCGACAGGTCCGTGTTGATTGTGATCTTCTCGCCGTGGGGGGGAACGACAATGTGCTGATATTGCATTGGAACCTTACACCTTGAACTCGATGCCCTGGGCCAGGGGTAATTCCCGGCTCCAGTTGATCGTGTTGGTTTGCCGGCGCATGTACGCTTTCCAGGCATCGGAGCCTGACTCGCGGCCGCCACCGGTATCCTTTTCCCCCCCGAACGCGCCGCCGATCTCGGCACCGGATGTGCCGATATTCACGTTGGCGATACCACAGTCGCTGCCCATTGCCGACAGAAACGCTTCCGCGTTCTGCAGGCGATCGGTGAAGATCGCCGACGACAGGCCATGCGCCGAGGCATTCTGTTGCTCTAACGCCTGTTCCAGAGAATCCACCGGGATCACATACAGGATGGGCCCGAAGGTCTCCGTCTGCACGATCTCCCAGTCGTTGCGAGCCCGGATGATCGTGGGCTCGACATAGTTGCCCGGTCCCGGCAGAACCTTGGCGCCACACAGCACCTCGCCCCCGGCTTTGCGCGCAGCCGCAATCGCGGCCTCATAACGCTGCACCGCCGACGAGTCGATCAGTGGCCCCATCAACGTCCCCGAATCCAGCGGGTCGCCGATCTTGACCTGGCTGTAGGCCTTCACCAGACGCTTTTCCAGCTCGTCGAGTCGCGACTTGTGAACCAACACGCGACGAGTGGTCGTGCAGCGTTGGCCCGCGGTTCCAACCGCGCCGAAGACAATCGACGGCACAGCCAGATCCAGGTTCGCGGTCTCATCGACAATAATCGCGTTGTTGCCACCCAGCTCCAGCAGACTCTTGCCCAGGCGCGCGGCCACCCGCTCGCCGACATGCCGACCTACCGCTGTCGACCCTGTAAAGGAGACGAGTGCAACTCGCGGATCCTCTACAAACCGGGCCGCCAGCTCAGTTCCACCGTCAATGAATGTCTGGAAGATCGCCGGCAGCTCATTGGCTTCCATGACGCGGTTGCAGATGTACTGCACCGCAAGGGCGGTGAGCGGAGTCTTCGGGGAAGGCTTCCACACGGAGGCATTGCCACAGATGGCGGCCAGGCACGCATTCCACGCCCAGACAGCCACCGGGAAATTGAATGCCGAAATGATTCCAACGACTCCGAGCGGATGCCATTGCTCGTACATGCGGTGCTGCGGTCGCTCGGAATGCATGGTCGAGCCATACAACATGCGCGACTGCCCCACGGCGAAGTCGGCGATATCGATCATCTCCTGCACTTCGCCGAGCCCTTCCGCCAGGATCTTGCCGTTCTCGAGCGAGACGAGCATCCCGAGATCCTGCTTGTAGCGGCGCAACTCTTCACCCAACAGGCGAATCGCCTCGCCGCGCTTCGGCGCCGGCACGCGGCGCCAGGAGGCCGCGGCTTCGACCGCGGACTTCATGACCGCGTCGTAGTCTTCGCCACTCGCCGGCTGCATCCGCGCAATCAACGATCCATCCGCGGGGTTATGTACGTTGACCAGAGTGCCGCCACTGGCGGTGGACCAACCGTGCGAACCGGACCACGCGCCCGGGTTGGAAGCCTTCAGTCCCAACCGCCCCAGTAATGCATTGATATCGGGCTTGCTCATGCCACGGCCTTCTTCTTCCGCTGAGTGCCAGCCTGACCCGAGACAACCACCTGGCCCGAAATGTCCTTGGTGCCGCCCGGCGCATAGTAGCGGCCGAAGCGATTGCCGATGATATCAGTCAGACGGAACTGCTCCTGGGCCACGAACCCGGAGAACTTGCCCTTATTCTGCAGAACGAGATCAACCACGGCGGTGATGCCGGATGCCGTGGTCACCTGGATCGCCGACCAGAGGCGGCCAGCAATGACCTGCGGGTACACCTTGTTCACGTAGTTCTCTTCGCGGAGCTGGCCATCCTGTTTACCTGTGACTGCCGCGTAAACAATGACGACGTCCTGCAGGGTCTGCGGAACCGCGTTTTCCAGGATGTGCTTCAGCGTGCCGCGATCGTGATTCAACTTCAGATCGTTCATCAGCAGGCGCATCTGATCGCAGTGACCTGGATAACGGATGGTCTTGTAGGTCATGTTCTCGCAGTCGGCGCCGTGCGTTTCGGCGAGCGAGCCCAGGCCACCGGAGGTGTTGAATGCCTCGTACAGAGTACCGTCGATCTCGATCTCCTCGAGACCTTCGAGAGGCGCCACGTCCGTCACTTTGCCGTCGACAATGGCCTGGCAGGGATTGCCGTACTCGTTGATGAGGCCCTCGGTGGACCACGTCAATGAGTACTTGAGGACGTTGTTGGGATGCTGAGGCAACGCGCCGACGCGCAACTTGACCGCCCGCAGCTCATCAAAGTGAGTGATCAGCTCGGCTGCCGCGATGCTGATGAAGCCAGGCGCCAGGCCACACTGCGGCACGAATGCCTGGGTGGCTCCAGTGGCGATCGCGCGCACCGCGCGTGTCACCTCGACGTCTTCCGTCAGGTCGAAATAATGAGCGCCCGCCTTCCGCGCGGCCTCGGCCACGCCGACATTGCAGTAGTACGGCAGGCTCGAAATGATCGCGTCGACTGGTTGGTCGACGAGGTGTTTAGCCAATGCCTGTGCATTCGTCGCGTCCAGCGCATAGCTGTGCAAGTTCGCCGTGCCGTGGGCCTTCACGACCGCCTCGGCGGCAGCACCGTCGACGTCGCCGAGCTGAACCTGGTAACTCCCTGATTCGGCAAGCAATCCTGAGATGAGCGCGCCGATCTTACCCGCCCCGAGAATGAGTACACGATGCATAGGAGGTCCCCTGGAAAAAGGCGCGCATTCTGCTCCAAACCCCGGAAAACGTCGAATGTGGGGCCATTTGGGTGGAATACGATGGGGTGATAGCATCCCGGCCACTATGAGAGCCCCAGAAACCACCTCGTGGCACAGCGCAAGCTGGCAAACGCGCGTTGCCCAGCAACAGCCCACCTATCAGGATCCGCAGGCGCTCGAAAGGGCCGTGGCCCACTTGTCGCGATTGCCGCCGATCGTGGTTTCCTGGGAAATCGACGCTCTGCGCGAAAGGCTGGCGGCCGCGCAGCAGGGCAAAGCGTTCCTGCTCCAGGGCGGTGATTGCGCGGAAACCTTCGCGGACTGCCAGTCCGATCAGATTGCGAAGAAATTGAAGATCCTTCTACAGATGAGCATCGTGCTGCTGCACGGTCTCAAGAAGCCGATTATTCGTGTGGGCCGAATGGCGGGTCAGTACGCGAAGCCGCGTTCAGCCGACAGCGAAACCCGCAATGGCGTCACCCTGCCGGCCTATCGCGGTGATCTGGTGAACCGCCCGGAGTTTACGGCTGAAGCCCGTGCCGCCGATCCAGAGCTGCTGCTACGTGGCTACGAGCGTGCGGCCCTGACTCTAAATTTCGTGCGCGCCCTGGTCGATGGCGGCTTTGCGGACCTGCACCACCCGGAATACTGGGACCTCGGGTTCGTGAAGCATGCGCCGTTGAAGGATGCCTATCACCGGATCGTGAGCTCCATTGGCGATGCCCTGGACTTCTTCGAGGGCATGAGCGGCCGGTCGGTCGATGAGTCGCGGCTGGTGAGCTTTTATTGCAGTCACGAGGGACTGCATCTGCTGTATGAGCAGGCGCAGACCCGTTTCATTCCGCGACAGAACCGTTGGTACAACCTGTCCACGCACTATCCGTGGATCGGCATGCGCACGGCGCAACTCGACGGCGCGCATGTCGAGTATTTCCGTGGGATCTCCAATCCCGTCGCCGTCAAAGTCGGCACGGCGATGGATACCAACTGGCTGCAATCGCTCGTGACGACGTTGAATCCGCAGAACCAGCCTGGACGCCTGACGTTGATCCATCGCTTCGGCGCGAAGGACATCGACAACGCGCTGCCACGGGCAATCGAGGCGGTCAGAGCGACGGGGCACAGCGTGTTGTGGGTCTGCGATCCCATGCACGGCAACACTGAGACGAGCACGGGTGGCCTGAAGACGCGGCGCTTCGAGAATATTCTCAAAGAGCTCGACACGGCCTTCCGCGTACACAAGGAAATGGGGTCGTATCTCGGCGGCGTGCACATTGAATTGACGGGTGACGATGTCACCGAGTGCACAGGCGGTGCGCGGGGTCTGACTGACACCGACCTGCAGCGAGCCTACCGGTCTTCAGTGGATCCGCGGTTGAACCATGAGCAGGCGCTGGAGCTTGCGATGTTGATAGCCGAGCGCAACCCGAGCAAACGCATGGAGCGCACGCGCTAACGTCCCGGGAGGCGTATCTCGAACGAGGCGCCACCCAGGGTGGGTGATGCACCAATGGTCATGGTGCCGCCGTACAACTCAACGGTGTCCTGCACCATCGACAACCCGATTCCATGTCCGGGCACGGTCTCATCGGTGCGCACGCCCCGCTGACCGATGCGAATCCGGTCCTCGGCGGAGATACCAGGCCCGTCATCCTCCACGACGATACTCAGGTTCTGGCGCGCCTCGGAGCTACCGTCGACCGATGCGGTGAGCCGCACGACACCCCGGCACCACTTGCAGGCGTTGTCGAGCACATTTCCCAGCAGCTCGGTGAGGTCGCCCCGGTCGCCTACAAACTGACAGGCCGTCGGGGTCACCAGCTCGATCGACAGATCCTTCCGCGCGTAGACCTTCAGCAAGGTCACCCGCAGCTCACTCACAATCGGCGCAACCTCGACGGGTGCCTGGCCCAACAGCGCGCCCCCCGATGCGGCGGCGCGTTTGAGCTGATGCTCGATGATCGCCGTCATCTTGTCGATTTCAGGATTGAGCACGGCTTCCGACACACCGCTGTTCGATGAAATCGTGGCGCGCATCACCGCCAGCGGAGTCTTCAAACTATGCGCGAGATTCCCGAGCGTGTCCCGATAGCGCGCAACTCGCTTGCGCTCCCCGATCAGCAGTGTATTGAGATTACCCGCAACCCCACTCAACTCTCGCGGATAGCCACCACCCAGGACATCGCTGCGGCCCTCTTCCACGGCCCGGATCTCGCGCTCCATTCTGCGAACCGGTGACAGTACCCAGCGCAACACACCCGCCAGCGCCGCCAGGAGCAACAACATCAGCCCGCTGAACCAGCCGAACAACTTGCGACGAAAAGCCCACAACTGCTGCTCATAGGGCGTCAGGCTCGCCGCCACGCTGAACGTGAGCTCGACGTGTCCGGTGCGGTCTTCGAACTCGATGCCCCGACTTTCGATCTCGATCCGCTCGTGACCATTGTCGCCGTAGCTGATATCCCGGACACCCGGCGCGCGCTTCGGACCGAAGTCGATAGACGCACCCGCGGTGGAAGGCGAGCGCCACACCTCGTTGGTCTTGCTGGAGACAATCTGCGCGTAAAGGCCCGAGCGCGGCGTGCGCAGGCGCGCCGCCAGGTCATTCGACTCGGGGGCATACCGCCCATCCGGTTGAGGCTCGGCCGCGGCAATGAGAGCGACCATCTGTGAATCCAACAACTGCTGCAGCGAACGGTCCGCCAGCTCGCGGAAGCCGTTGTCCAGCACCATCATCATCACGCCGAAGAACACAGCCAGCGGAATCGAGACGGAAATCAGGAGCCGCTGGCTGAGTGAATGCACGGTTTAAGCTGTTGATGAACGAGCGAGAGCGAACCTATAGCCGCGGCCGCGCAAGGTTTCAATAGGTTTGACGGTATCCTGCGGGTCGAGCTTGCGGCGCAGGCGGCCCACCAGCACCTCGATCACGTTGCTGTCGCGCTCCGACTCTTCATCGTAGAGGCGCTCGGTCAGCTCCGTCTTGGAGATGACCTCGCCCGCTCGCAACATCAGGTGCTCGAGAATCCGGTACTCGAACGTCGTCAGCTCAACGGGGGCACCGTTGACCTTCACGGTCTGAGCGCGCGTGTCCAGGGATACCGCGCCACACGCCAGCTCGGGGCTCGCCCAGCCACCCGACCGCCGCAACAACGCCTGCACGCGTGCCAACACTTCCTCGAAATGGAAGGGCTTCGCGACATAGTCGTCCGCGCCGGCCTGCAGTCCTTCCACCTTGTCCTGCCAGCGATCGCGCGCGGTCAGAATCAGGATGGGGTAACTCTTGCGCTGCTCGCGGACCCGGCGGATCACCTCGAGCCCGGAAACCTTCGGCAGGCCCAGATCGACGATCGCGACATCGAGTGGAAATTCGAGGGCTCCGAACAAACCCTCCTCGCCATCGCTTGCCACATCCACGGTGAAACCCGCCTCGGCGAGCTTTTCCTTCAGTGAGTCGCGCAGGGCCACTTCATCTTCGACGATGAGAACACGCATGCGGCTATTGTCCCCTATAACACGGCGCCGTTGGAGGCATCCACGCGGACGGTCCAGACGTGGCCGGATTCATTGAGCATTCGCAGAACGTAAACAGTCCGGCCATCGTTGTGCTGAGTTTCGGCACGGACCACCTTGGCCCGGAACCGCTGCTCCGCCATTTTGACCGCCTGCTCCATCGACACGCTCGCAACCGCGATGGCAATAGGCTGCGATACTTCCGCTGTCCGAGCCACGGGTACCACAAAGGCCAGTGCGGCGGAAACCGCCAGCACCCAGGCAGGGAGTGAGGAGCGCATCTTCAGCGGAACGCTACCTGGGCAGCGGTGAATGCGGACTGAACGCCGGCGAGAGGGCTTCCTGCTCAGGCCTTCTTCGCTTTCTGCCAGAGATCTTCCCAGGCGGCCGGCGACAGGGTTTCCAGCCTCTGGCCCGCGGCGGCGGCCAGGGTTTCCATGGTCCGGAAGCGGCGCTCGAACTTGGCGTTCGCCGCCCGCAAGGCCTCCTCCGGATCGATTTTCAGGTGTAGCGTCCAATTGGCAATGGCGAACAGCAGGTCGCCCAGCTCCTCCGTCACGCGCTCCGGTGCATTCCCGGCCAGGGCCTCATCCACTTCACCCAGCTCCTCGATGACCTTGTCGCGGACCTGGCCCGGCTCCTGCCAATCAAACCCAACACGCGCCGCTCGCCGGCCGAGTTTGGCGGCTCGCGCGAGCGCCGGGAGTGCCTTGGGGACATCGGCCAGCGCGCTCGTGTCCGGTGCCAACTGATGCGCCGCGGTAACCGCACGCTCGCGTGCCTTCAGCTCCTCCCAGTTGCGGCTCTGTGCCTCGATACCTTCCCGCGGAGCATCGCCAAACACGTGGGGATGACGTCTCACCAGCTTATCGTGAATCGAAGCCGCAACGCCCGAGAAATCGAACAGGCCCTGTTCTTCGGCCATTCTCGAATGAAATACAATTTGAAACAACAGGTCGCCCAGCTCGTCGCGCAACTGCCGCGGATCATTCCGATCGATCGCATCCGCCACTTCGTAGGCTTCCTCGATCGTGTAGGGAGCGATAGTCGCGAATGTCTGCTCACGATCCCAGGGGCAACCACCGTTGGGATCGCGCAGCCGCCGCATCAACTCCAACAACGCATTCATCGGGTCATTCATCACGTAGGCCCGCCAGCTCCGCGACAGCCGCGGCATCGTCAGCCACACACAGCCGGTACAGATTCAACAACATGCCCGCGGTCGCTCCCCAGATGTTGCGTCCCTGGTATTGAATGTCCCACACCTTGACCTCGCCGCCACTGCCGAAGCGGCGCCGTTGCGAACGCTGGTTGGCCGGCTCGAACGCATAGCTCAGCGGCACTTCGAACGTGTCGGTCACTTCCTGTGAATCCAACATCAGCTCAAAGCCCGGACGCACGAAGGCGACTACCGGTGTCACCCGGAAACCACTCAAGAGAATGTGATCGGCGAGATAGCCCACGATCGAAACAAACCGCGCCTCGAGCCCGATCTCCTCGTGGGCCTCGCGCAAGGCGGCGGCGCTCGGGCCGGCATCTTCCGGCTCGATGCGGCCGCCCGGAAAACTGATCTGGCCGGCGTGATTTTTCAGTTGACTGGCGCGCTGCGTCAGCAACACCGTCAACTCATGGTCACGCTCGACGACCGGAACCAATACTGCCGCGGGTATCGGCGCGGTGGGCAGATACGCCCGTAAGGCGCGGCTCTCCTGCAGCGACAAACCCGGCGTCAACCAGTCTTCCATGGCGTGGCGAGGCCGCGTGTTAGCCAGCCTCGCTTCGATGCGCGCGCGCCAGTCACGCGGGCTGGTCAACGTCCGCCCGTCGCTGACCTGCGCGGGATCTTCCTGCATGGACTTGCGCTCAACCTCCGCCGCTGCCGCCGCCCTTGATACCACCGCGTGCCAGATCCGCGGGGTCCAACAGGCGCGCCAGCTCATCCCGCGGCAGATCGGTCATCTTCTCGGCCACTTCGCGGATCGGCTTGCCTTCCGCATACGCCTTCTTCGCGATGGCCGCGCCCTTCTCGTAGCCAATGACGGGATTCAACGCGGTGACCAGAATGGGATTGCGATCCAGCGCTTCAGCGATGCGTTCCTGGTTGACCTTGAAGCCGGCGATCGCGTTGTCCGCCAGCGCGCGCGACACGTTCGCGAGCAGACGAATGCTTTCCAGCAGGCTGTAGGCAATCACCGGCAACATCACATTCAACTGGAAGTTGCCGGACTGGCCGCCGATCGTGATGGTCGCATCGTTCCCGATCACCTTGGCGGCGACCATGGTGACCGCTTCCGGGATCACGGGATTGACCTTGCCGGGCATGATGCTGCTGCCGGGCTGCAGTGCCGGCAGGGCAATCTCACCGAGTCCCGCCAGCGGCCCGCTGTTCATCCAGCGCAGGTCATTGGCAATTTTCATCAGGCTCACGGCAATGACCTTGAGCTGTCCCGACAACTCCACGGCGGTGTCCTGGGAGGACAATCCTTCGAAGAAATTGCGCCCCTGCTTGAATGAGAGACCGGTCAGGTCCGACAGCTCCTGCGCAAAGCGCGTTCCGAACTCAGGATGGGCATTGATGCCCGTGCCGACAGCAGTGCCGCCTTGAGCAAGCGCATGCAGTCTCGGCTCCACGCCAGTGAGCCGCTCGATGCCATGCTCGATCTGTGTTCGCCAACCCGACAACTCCTGCCCGAGAGTCACCGGCATCGCATCCATCAGATGCGTCCGGCCTGTCTTGACGATGTTCCCTACCTCACGCTCTTTCGCACGCAACACATCGCGCAGATGTTCGAGCGCCGGCACCAATTCCCGCTTCAGGGACAAAGCCGCACTCACGTGAATCGCTGTCGGGATCGAGTCGTTACTGCTCTGACCCATGTTGACATGATCGTTGGCGTGCACCGGCTTCCCCAGCCGACGCGTGGCGAGCGAGGCGATCACCTCGTTGGCATTCATGTTCGTGCTGGTGCCCGAGCCCGTCTGAAAAACATCGATGGGAAACTGCTCATCGTGCCGGCCGGCGGCCACGTCGGCGGCGGCTCCATCAATTGCCTGCGCCACCGCGCCATCGAGCAGCCCCAGCCGCATGTTGGCACGGGCCGCGGCCTGCTTCACGAGCGCCAGCGCGCCAATGTAGGCGCGCGGCAGACGAATTCCACTGATCGGAAAATTCTGTACCGCGCGTTGCGTCTGCGCGCCCCAGAGCGCGTCAGCGGGGACCTGCAGCTCCCCCATGCTGTCGCGCTCGATCCGAAACGAATTCGTCATGAAGGCACCTGGGCGGCTCATTGCGTTATCATGCAAATCGTAGCACTTCGAGGCACTTCATACGCATGACGGCTCCTTCCCGCGACGCTTTGCCCCCGGTCGAGGCTCTTTCGCCCGTTGATGGACGTTATCGTGCCGCCACGGAACCCTTGCGCGGCATTCTGTCCGAAGCCGGACTGATCCGGGAGCGCATCCGGATCGAAGCCCACTGGCTGCTGCATCTGGCCACATCGGTGCCACAGCTCGCCGGCTCGGCGCTGCCCTCTTCGGTGGTGGAACGCGCGCGGCAGCTCGCGGACGATCCGGATGCGAGCGCGGCCGAAGCCGTCAAAGCCATCGAAGCCAGCATCAATCACGACGTCAAGGCCGTCGAATACTACGTGCGTCAACAATTGAGCGATGCCGGCGCGAGCGATGCGTCGCTCGAGCTCGTTCACTTCGGCTGCACGTCCGAAGATATCAACAATCTGAGCTACGCCCGGATGTTGAAATCCGCGCGCGCCACGCTCGTTGAAACTCTGCAGACCCGCATCGACGAGGTCGCGGAGTTGTCACATCGCTATGCGGATCTTGCGATGCTGGCGCGTACTCATGGACAACCCGCCAGTCCCACTACGCTCGGTAAGGAGTTTGCCAACGTCACCGCGCGACTGCGCCGTGCCCTGCAACGCTGGCAGGCAGTCAGCATCCTCGGGAAGATGAATGGCGCCGTGGGCAACTTCAATGCTCACGTGGCCGCGGTTCCGAACGCAGACTGGCCCAACATCAGCCGCCGCTTCATCGAGTCACTGGAGCTGCATCTGAATCCCTACACCACGCAGATCGAGCCGCACGACTGGATCGCCGAGTACTGTGATGCCGTGGCCGCGATCAATGTCGTGCTCATCGACTTCAGCCGCGATGTATGGGGTTATATTTCGCTGGGCTACCTGCGGCAGCGCCCGGTGGCCGGCGAAGTGGGCTCCTCCACGATGCCTCACAAGGTAAATCCCATCGACTTCGAGAATTGCGAGGGCAATCTCGGGGTCGCCAACGCGCTTCTCAAACACTTCGCGCAAGTGCTGCCGGTGTCACGCTGGCAGCGCGACCTCACGGATTCGACTGTCCTGCGCAATGTCGGCGTGGCGCTGGGCCATACTCTGATTGCCTGGCGCGCGCTGGGACGCGGACTCGGGAAAGTGGCCGCCGATCCGCAGCGGATCGCCGCCGATATCCGCGGTGCCTGGGAAGTACTCGGAGAAGCCGTGCAGACCGTACTGCGCGCCACCGGCTCGCCGAGCGGTTATGAGCGGCTGAAGGACTTCACCCGGGGACGGGCGATCGATGCACAGTCACTGGCGGCATTCATCGACTCGCTGCCATTGAGTGACACTGAAAAGACCCGACTGAAGGCCTTGCAGCCGGAAGCGTACGTGGGATTGGCGTCACACTTGGCGAAGAACATCTGATGGCTCTTGCCTCAAACCGTGACAGGTTCGGCAACCCAATGTAGGTCCCGTCACTAAGATTCTCCGAGCCTGCCATTGAGCAGGCGCAGTGGCAGTGCCGCTTGTGGACATAATCGGGGAATTTGACTTAAACAGTACGCTCGCGCAGATGCAGAATGCGCGCTACACACCCGAATCCTCAGGTCGGGTGGACTCACGATCCAACACCCGCCAGGGGACGGAAACGCTGAGCGTACTGACGACACTTCCGGAGGTCCGGGCCGCGGTCAATGAGATCGCGAGCAGCGCCCGCCGCCTCATTTCCATCTATACCCCCGATCTGGAACCCGACCTGTACGATCAGACTTCCTTCCTGGAAGTCATCAAACACTTTGTTCTCACGCGCAGCTTCTCCAAGGTGCGCGTGTTGTTGTCCGAGCCCACGCGTGTCATGCGCGACAGCAACCGCTTCGTTTCCATGGGCCGCCGCCTCTCGAGCTGCATCGACATTCGCTACGTTGCCGCTCAAGCTCCACAGCGTGCGTCTGCTTATCTGATCGCTGATGATCGGGCCATCATGTACCGCATGCGCGCGGACACGTGGGATGGCATAGCTGACGTCAACAATCCTCCCGTCGCACGCCTGTATTTGCAGGAGTTCGACAGCGTCTGGAACGCCAGTGCTGTAGATCAAGGGTTGCGCGTCGCTCGACGCGGCTGATCCATTTATAATTGAGGGCATGTCCGCTGCCCGCCTGCCCGAAATCACCGTCGCCGCAATCGCTGAAACGGACGGTCGCTTCCTCCTAGTCGAAGAACGGATCAATGAGCGGCTCGTATTCAACCAGCCCGCGGGTCATGTTGAGCAAGGCGAGTCTTTGCTTTCGGCCGTCGTCCGCGAAACCCGCGAAGAAACTGCATGGCGTTTCGACCCCAAGTCATTGATCGGCGTATATCTCTGGCGAAGCCCTGAGAGTGGTGTGACGACGATGCGTTTCGCATTCAGTGGCACTGTCGACGATCACCAGGCAAGGCAGCCCCTTGATCACGGCATCGTCGGGACCCATTGGTTGTCCCGGACGGATCTGCAGGAACGCGGCGAGCGCCTCCGCAGTCCGCTCGTCCTGCGCTGTATCGAGGACTATTTAGACGGTAAGCGTCAGCCAATTACGTCGGTGGGTCATCTGAATCTTCAGACTGCACATTCAGTAACTGCGGTAACCGTCTGATGGATAGATCCGTCATCGTCGGCCTGTCGGGCGGGGTGGATTCCGCCGTGGCAGCTCTTCTCCTCAAGGAGCAAGGCTGGGCAGTCCAGGGGCTCTTCATGAGTAACTGGGAAGAGGACGATGACGGCTACTGTACGTCCGCACAGGACTTCCAGGACGCGCGCGCAATCGCCCGCGAGCTCGATATTCCCCTGCACCGGGTGAGTTTCGCCGCCGAGTACAAGGCGCGAGTCTTTGAGTATTTTCTCAACGAGCAGCGTGCCGGCCGGACGCCCAATCCGGACGTTCTTTGCAATCGCGAGATCAAGTTTGGTGTGGCTCTCCGCTACGTACGAAGGCTGGGCGCCTTGCATTTCGCCACCGGCCACTACGCACGGATCGTCCACGGTCCACAGGGCGTGGAGCTCCATAAGGCTCTGGACGGCAGCAAAGACCAGAGCTACTTCCTGCATGCAGTAGCGACCGAACATCTCTCCCAGACGCTGATGCCGCTTGGCGAGATCGAAAAGAGCGCTGTACGCGCACGCGCGCGGCGCGCTGGATTACCGGTCTATGACAAGCCGGACAGCACGGGCATCTGCTTCATTGGCGAGCGCCCTTTCCGTGAGTTCCTCAGCCAGTTTCTCGAGCAGCGTCCCGGGCCGATCGAATCAGCCGAAGGCGAGGTTCTGGGGACTCATCAGGGACTGGCCTTCTACACCCTGGGTCAGCGCGAAGGCCTGCACATTGGCGGCAAGCGCGGACGCCTGGAGCAGCCGTGGTATCTGGCAGCGAAGGATGGGGCGCGCAATGCACTCATCGTCGTGCAGGGTCACGACCATCCGCTGTTGCGAAGTTCTTCACTGACGACCGGACCGATGCATTGGCTGGTGGACGCGAGAACCGCACCATTTCGTTGCACCGTCAAAGTACGTTACCGGCAAGCAGACCAGGTCGCGACGTTCGAGCCTAAAGCCGACGGCACGGCGCGCATTCTTTTCGATGAGCCTCAGCGGGCAGTCACGCCCGGTCAGTACGCGGTTGCGTACGAAAATGGCCGCTGTCTCGGTGGCGCCGTGATCGAGTGCGTACATTCCACAGCGGAGCAACAGGCAGCCGCGTAGCGAACTCTATATAATTCGCCGCGCTTTTTTTACGGGAGTATCCATGACGAACAGCTTCAACGCGCGGACGACACTCAATAGTGGCGGTCGCTCTTACGACATCTGGAGCCTCGCTGCTCTTCCCAAGGACAAAGTAGCGCGACTCCCCTACTCCCTGAAAATTCTGCTGGAAAATCTCCTGCGCTTCGAAGACGGTGTCAACGTCACCCGGGCGGACATCGATGCGCTGCTGAACTGGGATCCGGCCGCGACCCCGTCGTACGAAATCGCATTCACGCCCGCGCGCGTGATTCTCCAGGACTTCACCGGAGTCCCCTGCGTCGTCGACCTTGCCGCAATGCGCGATGCGATCGTCAAGCTGGGTGGCGATGCCGAGCGGGTGAATCCCCTCGCTCCCGCCGAGCTGGTAATCGATCACTCCGTGCAGGTCGATGAATACGGCAAATCCAACTCCCTCGCAGCCAATACGGCAATCGAATTCGGACGCAACGGCGAGCGCTATTCATTTTTGCGCTGGGGCCAGACCGCGTTCCGCAACTTCAAGGTGGTTCCCCCGAACACCGGCATCGTGCACCAGGTCAATCTCGAGTACCTGGGACGCGTGATATTCGACGGTGAAGTGGACGGCAAGCTACGCGCCTATCCCGACACTCTCGTCGGCACGGACTCCCACACCACCATGATCAACGGTCTCGGGGTGTTGGGTTGGGGTGTCGGTGGCATCGAAGCCGAAGCCGCCATGCTCGGCCAGCCGGTCACGATGTTGATTCCGCAGGTCATCGGCTTCCGCCTGAACGGCAAGTTGAAGCCCGGCGCGACCGCCACCGACCTGGTCCTGACGGTCGTGGAGATCCTCCGTAAGAAGGGCGTGGTGGACAAGTTTGTTGAATTCTTCGGTGACGGCCTGGCCAACCTGCCGCTCGCCGATCGCGCGACGATTGCCAACATGGCACCGGAATACGGCAGCACGTGCGGCATTTTCCCGATTGATGATGAGACCATCCGCTACCTCGAGCTGTCCGGCCGCCCGCGCGAGCGCATCGACCTGGTGAGTGCCTACGCGAAGCACCAGGGCATGTGGCGCAACAACGGCGATCAGCCTGCCGTCTACACCGATGTGTTGGAGCTCGATCTCAGCACCGTCGAGCCCAGCCTCGCCGGCCCGCGCCGCCCACAGGATCGCGTGCCGCTGCAGAAGGCCAAGTCTGTCTATGAGACGAACGGCAAGAAGACCGCCGATGAGCGCGCGGCGAAGAATCCGAGCGCCAAGGGCGTTGCCACCGCGACTCTCGACGGCAAGAGCTTTGAGCTGAAGGACGGCGCGGTTCTGATCGCCGCCATCACGAGCTGCACCAACACCTCGAACCCGTCAGTGATGATCGGCTCGGGCCTGTTGGCCCGCAAGGCCGTGGCGAAGGGCCTCACCTCGAAGCCGTGGGTCAAGACCAGCCTCGCTCCGGGCTCGCGCGTGGTGACTGACTACTTTGAGAAGGCCGGCGTGCTCGGCGATCTGGCGGCATTGGGATTCGACGTCGTCGGCTACGGTTGCACCACCTGCATCGGTAACTCGGGCCCGTTGAAGCCCGAGATTTCCGCGGCCGTCAAAGCCGGCGATATCACCGCGTGCTCAGTGTTGTCCGGCAATCGCAATTTCGAGGGCCGCGTGCATCCGGAAGTGAAGATGAACTTCCTGGCCTCCCCGCCGCTCGTCGTGGCCTACGCGATCGCGGGTACCCTGGACATCGACCTCACCACGGAACCGATCGGCACCGGCAAGGACGGCAAACCCGTAATGCTCGCCGACATCTGGCCGAGCGATCAGGAAGTGCAGGAAGCGCTGACCCGGTCCATTGACTCCCAGATGTTCCAGAAGAGCTACGCCAGCGTGTTTACGGGCGATGAAAACTGGACGAGCATCAAGGTCCCCCAGGGCAAGCGCTACACGTGGGACGCAAAGTCGACCTATGTGAAGAACCCGCCCTATTTCGAGGGCATGACCATGACCCCGGGGACGCTGTCGGACATCAAGGGCGCCCGCGCGCTCGCGGTGCTCGGCGATTCGGTCACGACGGATCACATCTCGCCCGCCGGCAACATCTCCAAGACCAGCCCCGCCGCGAAGTATCTCGTCGAGCAGGGTGTGCAGCCGGTTGACTTCAACTCCTACGGCGCGCGCCGTGGCAACCATGAAGTCATGATGCGCGGCACGTTCGCCAACATCCGCCTGCGCAACCTGTTGGTTCCGGGTGTGGAAGGCGGCGTATCGATTCACCTGCCCAGCAATGAGCAGACCTCGATCTATGACGCCGCGATGAAGTACAAGAAGGAAGGCACCCCGCTCGTGATCCTCGCGGGCCGCGAGTACGGCACCGGCTCTTCCCGCGACTGGGCGGCGAAAGGCACGATGTTGTTGGGCGTCAAGGCTGTCATCGCCGAGAGCTTCGAGCGCATCCACCGCTCCAACCTCATCGGCATGGGCGTTGTGCCCTTGCAGTTCCTCCCCGGCCAGAACGCGCAATCACTCGGTCTGACGGGCCGCGAAGTCTTCGACATCAGTGGCCTGACGGTCGGTGATGCAAAGGAAGTGTCGGTGACCGCAACTCCTCCGGAGGGCGGGAAAGCGATCAACTTCAAGGTGCGCGTGCGTATCGACACGCCGAAGGAACGTGAGTACTACCGGCACGGTGGAATTCTGCAGTACGTGCTTCGTCAGCTCGCGGCCCCAGGAAAGGCCGCCTGACGACGAGCGCGCCGGGCCACAGTCGAGCCACTGCCGGCCCGGTGCAATTAGCCGTCTTCGACCTGGACGGGACCATTACCCATCGCGATACGCTTCTACCGTACGTGATGGGTTTCCCGATGAGCGCGCCCAGGAAATATCTGGGCATGCTCTGCCTCTTCTGGACCGTCCTTCTGTTTGTTCTACGGTTGCGTGACCACGGAGACGTCAAACAGGCGTTCATCCGCTCTACTCTGCGTGGTCAAACACGCGCGAAGGTACAGGCCTACACGTCGCAGTTTGTCCCGTCGGTGCTCGCGAGTGGCGTATTCGCCGACGCACTCAAGCGCATCGAGCAGCACCGCCGTGAAGGCGCGCGGCTCGTATTGATGAGCGCGAGCACAGACCTTTACGTGCCGGCATTCGGTGCCGCTCTGGGATTCGACGAAGTGATCTGTACGGGAGTTCAGTGGGACGGTGATCGTCTGGATGGACGCCTGACCACACCTAATCGCCGGGGCACCGAGAAGACCCGTTGCTTCGACGCGCTACGCAAGGCGCACCCCGGCGCCGTTACGGCCGCGTATGGCAACGCAGGAAGCGACCTCGACCACATGCGTCTGGCAGATCAACCGCTGCTGGTAAATGCCTCAGCGTCGGCCCGGCGCGTGGCGAAGCGGTTGGGCGTACCGACGGCGACTCACTGGAAGTAAAGCTGACCCGCGACAACTTTACATCGACGTCCGGATCGTCCACAACTCCGGAAAGAACTTCAGCTCGAGTGCCTTCGCGAGATAAGAGACGCCACCGGTGCCACCGGTGCCGGGCTTGTAGCCGATGATCCGCTCCACCGTCTTCAGGTGATGGCAGCGCCACAACTGGAATTTCTGGTCGAGATCCACCAGCCGCTCGGCCAACTCGTACAGATCCCAATCTTTTTCGGCGTTGTGGTAAACGCCCAGCCACGCGCCGGCCACCTGTTTGCTCGCGACGTAGGGTTCCTTGAAATCGCGGGTCAGGTAGTCTTCCGGGATCCCGTAGCCGCGCCGGCTCAGGAGTCGCAACACTTCGTCGTACAGCGACGGCGCTTCCAACGTGCTTTGCAACGCGGCGTGCGCCATCGGATCGCGCTTGTGAACATCGACCATCTGCGGGTGTTTGTTTCCGAGCATGAACTCCAGCATCCGGTACTGAACGGACTGGAATCCCGAGGATCGTCCCAGAGCGTTGCGAAACGCCGAGTACTCGGACGGTGTCATGGTGGACAACACATCCCAGGTCGCGATCAGCTGGGTCTGCACGTGGGTGACTCGCGCAAGCATCTTGAACGATGGATCGAGATCATCACGCCGCACACACTCGAGCACACCGCGCAGCTCGTGAAGCATGAGGCGCATCCACAGCTCCGAAGACTGATGGACGATGATGAACATCATCTCATCGTGCTCGTACGTCAGTGGCTTCTGCGCATCGAGAATCTTGTCGAGCTGCAGATACTCACCGTACGAGAGCGATGAGCCGAGCTCCCAGTGAATCGCCTCGTTCGTGAGATCGACCTTCCCGCTCATGCCGGATCCTCGGCGAAGACCCACGATGGAACGCGCCGCCAGCCATCCAGCAGCTCGCGATCGAGCCTCCGGTACTCAGGACAATGACGCCCGACGATCTGCCAGAAGCGCCGTGAGTGATTCATCTGCTCGGTATGGGACAGCTCGTGGATCATGAGGTAGCGCACCACCTGGGGGCGCTGGATCAGACAGCAGTTGAGGAGGCTGATCGTGCCACGAGTCGAGCAACTGCCCCAGCGGCTGCGCTGGCGCCGGATCAGCACCCGCTCGAAGTCGAATCCCAGCTCGCGGGCCAGAGCATACAGCGTGGGTCCGAGGACTTCCGTGGCCCGGTCGGACAACCAGCGCCGCAGCAACTGCCGCACGGCACGGCTGTCACTCGTATCGCCCTCGAGAGCCAGGAACCGATCGCCGATGGGTTTCAGGCGCAGGCGCTTACCAACTCCGGTGAGATGGATTCGCCACACCTCGCCACAAGCCGCAAGTTCGATTTGCGTCGGGGGGAATGGTGCCGCGGGGACTGCGCGTGCTCGCGCCTCTTCGCGCTTGCGCTCGATCCAGGTGCGGTGCCTTTCCACGAAGCGTTCGACAGTAAGTGCAGATGTCCGCGATGGAACGACTACTTCCACACGACCGGTGTGGAACACACGCACAGTGAGACGACGTGCGCGATTACTCTCGCGAACGACCCATCCCTGGGCGGCGTCCTTATCGGACCACAACGGCAACTGAGACGTAACCATGCCTAGCACAGTTCAGATGATGCACGCGTACACGATGTTCCGCTAGCATCGCCCCGCGTGAACGAACCCATTCTCGAAGTCCGCAATCTCATCAAGCAGTACCCCAACGTGACGGCCGTCGATGGCCTCTCATTGGCCGTGCCTGAAGGCATCTGCTTCGGCCTGCTCGGTCCGAACGGCGCCGGCAAGACCACGACCATTGAAATCATGGAGGGCATTCTCGACGCGACCTCCGGAGAAGTGCGCTATCGCGGAGCTCCGCTCGATCAGCGTTTCCGCGAACGAGCGGGGATTCTGTTCCAGAAAACGTCCCTGCAGGATTTTCTCACCGTCCGCCAGAGCATTACTTTGTTCCGCGGCCTGTATGCGCACGGCCTGAGCGTCGATGAAGTCATCCGCATGTGCGCATTGGAAAAGCTGGAGAGCCGTGACAATCGCAAGCTTTCAGGAGGACAGCTTCAGCGGCTGCTTCTCGCCATCGCGCTGGTGAATGACCCCGAGGTGCTGTTCCTGGATGAGCCCACGACCGGTCTCGATCCGCAGGCGCGGCGCAATTTCTGGGAGCTCATTCAGTCCATCAAGGCGCGCAGGAAGACCATCATACTCACCACCCACTACATGGAAGAAGCAGAGCTGCTGTGCGACGAGATCGCCATCGTCGATCGGGGCCGCATCATTGCGCAGGGCCCACCTCGTCGCCTGCTGCAGGAGCACTTCGAAGAAGTAATGCTGGAGCTGCCGCGACGGGACTTCCCGGACAGCGCGCGGAGCCTGCCGTTGCGGATCATCGATGTTGCCGAACGCACCGAAATCACGACCGCCGATCTCGACGCGACGTTGCGATTGCTGATTGACGCGCGCGTACCCCTGGCCAACTTGCGCATCCGCCCGGCGAATCTCGAAGATTTGTTTCTCGAGCTCACCGGCAAGGAGCTGCGCGCGTGATCAAGCGACTCGCCGCCGTCTGGCATGCCCGCAACCTCGAGTTCGTGCGCGATCGCAGGACGATGATTTTCTCATTGCTCATGCCGATCGCGCTCGTGATCGGCATGAGCTTCATATTCGGGGGCAAGGAGCGGCCGTTCTTCAAGGTGGGTGTCATTGCCACCGTCATCGACAAACAGGCACACCCGTTCCTCAGGGAGCGCTATGTCGAGTTTGTGCCCATCGCCGATGAGGTTACGGGCCTGCACAAAGTGACGCACCAGCAGATCGACCTGCTGCTCGACCTGCATGGCGCGCCCCGCTATTGGGTCAACACGGACTCGCCCAAGGGCTACATAGTTGAGAAGCTGCTTCTCGCATCGGCTGCCGGCGTGCAACGCGAGCCCGTGACAGGAGCGGCGGTGCGGTATGTGGACTACCTGTTCCCCGGCATCCTGGGCATGAACATGATGTTCAGCTGCCTCTTCGGCGTGGGCTACGTCGTGTTGCGATATCGTAAGAGCGGCTTTCTCAAGCGCCTGCATGCAACGCCGCTGACCGCGTTCGAGTTTCTCACGGCGCAGGTCCTCTCGCGCCTGGCGCTGATCCTCTTCGTGACGACCGTGTTGTACGTGGGGATCGGGACAATCATCCACTTCCAGCGCGCCGGCAGCATTGTGCTGGTCATCCTGGTCGGCCTGTTGGGCGCCCTGTCGATGGTGGCAATGGGCCTCACGATAGCGGCACGCTTCTCGAGCGAAGAAGTCGTCGGCGGCCTGTTGAACCTGCTGACCTGGCCGATGATGTTGCTATCGGGCGTCTGGTACTCGCTGGAGGGCTCCCCCCGATGGGTGCAATGGGTCGCCAGCCTCTTCCCATTGACCCATGTCCTCAATGCGGCCCGGGCCGTCATGATTGACGGTGCGGGCTTGCCCGAAATCAGCACCGACCTCATCTACCTCGGCGTGACCGCGCTGGTATTTCTTGCATTTGGCGCCTGGTCGTTCAAGTGGCGCTACGACTGACCCGAACCCGGAAGATATACGGCTATGCGTTTCTACAGTGACAACACGGCCACGGCCGCGCCGGAAATCCTCGCAGCGATCGCTGAAGCCAACCAGGGACACACCATTGCGTATGGTGATGACCCGTGGACACAACGTCTCGATGACGTTCTCGGGAAGTTCTTCGGAACGCAGGTACGAGCGTTTGCGGTCACGACCGGGACAGCCGCGAACTCATTGAGCCTCGCCACGCTGAGCCCGCCCTGGGGCGCGATCTACGCGCACGAGGAAGCCCACATTGGTGCCGATGAATGCGGCGCCCCGCAGTTCTTCAGCGGTGGCGCGCAGCTGGTGTCTCTGCCCGGTACGGATGGCAAGCTGACTCCGGAGGTCATTCGCGGGGCAATCGACAAACATCCTGCCAACGTCCACACCGTGCAGCCGGCAGTGGTTTCACTGACGCAGGCGACGGAGCTGGGAACCGCCTATCGCCCCGACGAGATTGCGGCGATCAGCAAGTTGGCCCATGAGCGTGGGCTCACGGTGCAGATGGATGGGGCCCGCTTTGCCAACGCGCTCGCGTTTTTGGATTGCCACCCGGGTGATGTGACCTGGCGTGCCGGCGTGGATGTGTTGTCTTTCGGGGCGACCAAGAACGGGGCTCTCGCCGCGGAGGCGGTTGTGTTTTTCAATCGCGAGCGCGTGCGGGACTTCGAGTTCCGCCGCAAGCGCGCGGGACATCTCATCTCGAAGTCGCGGTTCGTTGCGGCTCAGCTGCTGGCGTATGTTGAAACCGGCGTATGGCAGCGCAATGCCCGCCGTGCCAATTCATTTGCACAGCGGATCGGGCGTGCCGCCGGCCCGGTGTTGATGCATCCAGTCGAGGCCAACGAAGTGTTTGTCCGGCTCGGAGAGGAGCGCAAGGCACAGCTGCGTGCCGCAGGCTTCGGGTTCTATGACTGGGGTCCCGCGCGCAGCGGTGAAGCACGTTTCGTTGCTTCCTGGGACCAGCGTGAGGATGATGTTGAATCTCTGTGCAAGGCGCTTACGGGATAGTGCTATGATCGGCCCTAGAAGAATAAGAACAAGGGCAACCCCCGATGAAATGGACTTCCGTCGCCTCGCTGGCGACGCTGCTCGTATCGTTGGCTGCGAATGCGGCCTCGGTCGATACCCTCGGTGTTGACTTAAACTCCCTCATTGACGCGGCAGCGGCATCTAAAAACCGCTTCGCGGTCGATATCGCGCATCCGGTGTCGGGATCCGACACATGGACATACAGCGTGCGCATTCCCGGCGCGATATCCATGTCTTTTCATGCATCTGAAGTGAGCCTGCCCGCCGATGCAGTTCTTACGGTTACCTCAGGAAACACGACCACCACCTATCGCGCGCGTGACATAAACCAGGGCGGCCTCTGGGGACGACCGCTGCTCGGCGACACACTGAATTTCACACTTTCGGGTCACGCAGCGAGCATTCACATTCAGAGTTTCCAGGCAGGCTATCGCGCACTCGGCGGTGTCGTGCCGGATAGCCCTCACTACACCGCGCGACTCAAGATGGTAGCACCCGCTGATTGCACGCAGAACTATTCGTGCAACGCCACGGACGCTAATCAGGGACCTGCCCGGGCAACAGTTGCTGTAGTCGTAGGGAATCAGTACTTGTGCACCGGCACGCTGATGAACAACACCAGCAACGACGCAACTCCTTATGTGTTGACCGCGCGCCATTGTCAGAATGGAACGATGGGAGGCGGAGCTCCTGATGCGGCGTCGGCTGTCACGATCTACTGGGATGCGGTAACCGCATGTGGCTCGACGTTGGGGTCAATCTACTCGGGCAGCCCGATAACCCAATCTGGTGCCACCACCGTGGTCGAGCAGCAGGACGCCTGGCTGATCCGTTTGAATTCGGCGCCGGCGGCCCCGGATGCCTGGTTCGCGGGTTGGGATGCAACCGGCAGTGTCTTCACAGGCGGGTACTCCATTCAC
>Ga0207641_10000213_pt1 | contig 75051 bp, 80 predicted proteins | sample KBSSwiS62_FD_184306 | JGI IMG/M metagenome (GOLD analysis project Ga0207641, IMG submission 184306) | Switchgrass rhizosphere microbial communities from Kellogg Biological Station, Michigan, USA - KBS Switchgrass S6-2 (SPAdes) (version 2) | ecosystem: Host-associated > Plants > Roots >...
AAAAGCTGATAATTATATCTGGACACTTAGAGCCGTTGATAAGAAAAACGTAAAAAGAGCAATGAAGGGTAATGTTATATTGATCAGGTAGAATAATAATTACGTGGAATAATACAGAGAAGAAAAAAAGGCACAGGCACTGGAACAGTAGTTTAAAACAAATAAAAAAAATGAAATTATGCATCTCGATAAAAGGAAGAAATACTGGATGATAGAATTGATTTGTTTGCTGCTAAATATTTTGCGATTCTTTTTGATTGCAGGAATAGTTGTCTTCTTATTGATTCTTGTTATTTTTTGACATAGGCTTCCTTAATAAAGTACAAAATAGGAAAACACCTGTTCTAAAATGGGTAGTAATTCTTAATGAGTTCTATGATGTTCGCAGTTATTTTACACGGAAATTATATTAATCATATTTAAAACTATTTTCCGAATGCGATTTACTGTTAAACCCTATTCATTAACGAAAAGATTATTCGCTGTTACTACTATTCTTGTTTTCTTATATGCATGCAAAAAGAACCCTGATATAAGTCCAATTGATTGTAGCGGCCCTGCAAAATCTTTTGCCAACGATATTCATCCTATTATTCAGGCATCATGTGCAATTAATTCCGGCTGTCATGCTACAGGAAGTAATAATGGTCCTGGCCCACTACTTAATTACTCCCAGGTATTTAACGCCCGCTCAGATATTCGCTCCAATGTGGCATCGGGACATATGCCATTGAATGGATCTTTGACTGCAAGTGAAAGAAATGCAATTCTGTGTTGGATCGATAATGGTGCAGTCAATAATTAATTGAATACTGGAAAATACCTAATAAAAAATAAAATGGAAATAACATACAAGTTCAACACAATCCCTTCGACAGAAGTTATAATAGCGCTATATGACAATGCAGGTTTGAATCGGCCAACTGCAGATTTTGACAGGATTGCCAAAATGTATGCTAATTCAAATCTAATTGTTACCGCCTGGGACAAAGACAAATTGGTTGGTATTTCCCGATCACTTACTGATTTCTGTTACTGCTGCTATTTGTCTGACCTGGCGGTAAGACAAGAATATAAATATTCAGGTATTGGGAAAAAATTAGTTGAACTGACAAAAGAAAAAGTTAGCGAAAATTCTATGCTTTTACTTTTAGCTGCACCATCAGCAATCGAATATTATCCAAAAATTGGTATGGAAAAAGTTGAAAATGGATTTATTATTAAACGGGCAAATTAAGCATTTACTAATTTGAAGACAGGCGTTGCCCCCTAAAATCAATCCTTTAGGGAATCAAACTACGACATGACGCATGAGAAAATCAGACAATGGGACATTCTTACAAAAAAATGCGTTCAGGTTTTTATTCACATTCCTAATTCTTCAGCTTGTATTTACTGAAGGTTTTTTTATTGTAAGCTTTAGCTACACACGAGGAAAAGCAATGTTCATTTTCAGGTTAACAGAAAAAATATTTGTTAAGCCCTGTCTCTGGATTAATAATCATTTCTTTCATTTTAAATATTATGCCACAAGTTGGCTGCTTTTCTCCATCAGATTATTAACAGAAGTAATTGAAATTAGTATAAAAAGGTATTAATCTTTTTGCAATGACGAAAGGAAATTCTAATGAATTCGAGCTGAAGAACAACTATTCAAAACTAGAAAAAGCTGCGGCAATTTCTAGTCGTTGGGCTGGTTTTTTATTGGTGACTACTGTATGGGTTAGTGCCGGGTTATTCGGTTTATACATACTTGCATTTTATGTGTCTTCATTATTTACTGGCAATTTAGAAAGATGGAATAATATTTTGCATGGCATATATCAAGTGGGATATACGACGGCAACAGCAGGTATTGGTTTGCACTTCGCTGCAGGTGCGGTTATTCTTGCACTCGGAAGTATTCAATTAATTGAACCTATAAGAAGGCATTACCCTTTATTTCACCGTTGGGTTGGCAGAATATATGTGTTTTCATCATTGCTAGCTGCAGTTGGTGGGTTGATTTTTATAATTGTAAAAGGTACAATAGGTGGACTCGTGATGAACATAGGCTTTTCTCTTTATGGAGTACTTATGATTATAGCAGGGATAGAAACATACAGGAATGCAGTTGAGGGCAGAATGGATAAACACCGGGCATGGGCATTACGTCTTTATGCCTTGGCCATCGGGTCATGGTTATACAGGATGGATTATGGCTTTTGGTTGCAGCTAGCTAATGGGCTTGGACATTTACATAATTTTGAGGGCCTATTTGACAAAATAATGTCTTTCTTCTTTTTTATTCCCAATTTGCTGGTTGCAGAAATATTTATCAGGTCTGGTAATCTTAAGAAATTTCCTTTACTCAATCTGTTTTCAACCGTCCTTCTTCTATTGATGACTACATTCTTATTACTCGGTACATATTATTTCACTAAGCTTTATTGGGGACCTGCCATCCTCGAGTGGTTTTCTGGTTCCTGAAAAGTCTTGTAACATATTTTAATTCCCGCAAGAATTTTAAAAATTGCAAAGATCATATAAGACAAAAGATGGATTGCAAATATGAAATTAAATAAACTCAACCCATTTATAAGATGATAACTGAAGTTAATATCCTCAAAAAATTTGAGCTGATCACAGAATATTGGACGCCAAAAGTCATAGGTGAACTTAATGGCCAATTCGTTAAGCTTGCAAAAATCAAAGACGAATTAATTTGGCACAGTCATCAAGAAGAAGATGAAATGTTTATTGTTTTTAAAGGAACCTTAATCATGGAATTCAAAGACAAAACTACCGAAACAAAAGTGGGAGAAATTTTAATTATTCCTAAAACTGTGGAGCATAGACCTCGTACAAACGGAGAAGAAGTTTGGATAATGCTGATTGAGCCAACGGATACCAAGCATACGGGTGATATTGAGCACGAAAAAACCGTAAAAAATTTTGAATGGATATAGTAAACGGGAAAAGTTGCTTACACTATATTTTAGCGCGGTCATTTATAATAATCTTGTTACAGTTAATTCGCACATCAGAGTTTTTTGGCCAACTGAATATAGTTGGCTCTCTTCATTCCTTTCGTTTATTCAATTTCTAAAATAGGTTCTGATAAAAAATATATAGGAAGTTTCGCCTACTACTAAAGATCATTTGTTTACGATTTAAGATGGCAGGTGTCAAGCAGATTATCTGCATAATTTTTAAACTCAAATTTTAATCATGAAAGTATCAGTTAAACTTTTCCTGGCTTCAATAGCGTTTGCATCGATTGCCAGCTGTTCAAAAAATCCAGGTTATTTACAGAATCAGAAAGAACCGAGATCCTCATCACAAACAGACGAGGGCTTAAAACCCGAGCCAAACCCAGAGGCAATTGTTATCAAAGCAACCGGCGATATTAATGCTGCCGTGGATGAATTTCGTGCCCTACTAGGCAACTTAAACACAGCTCCCGGCGCAGGACCCGGCCGCAGGGAAATAAATTGGGATGGTGTGCCTGCTGCATTTACTAATAACAATCTTTTTCCTGGTGATTTCTTTGGAGCTTCAGATCCTGCTCTACCCAATGGAAGAAAAAGAGGTCTCATAAATACCACTCCCGGAACAGGTTTCAGTATCAGCGATAGTAATTTTGTATTTATTAACCCAAAATATGGTGACCAGTTCAAAACTTTCAGTCCAAAGAAAACATTTGTTGCTGCTGGTAGTAACATAACTGACAATTTCTTTAAAATACCCGGCACAAATACGAACGCCACTGTGCAGGGTTTTGGTGTAGTATTCAGTGACGTAAATAATTCATCGTCCACTTCAATGGAATTTTACAGCGGAGAAAGATTGCTAGGGTCTTTTAAAGTTCCTAACATTGGCAATAACAACCCTGGTGGCTTTTCATTCCTGGGAGTTTATTTTCCCAATGAAAAAGTGACCCGTGTACGCATCTATAGCGGCAACGCTCCTCTTTCACCTACACAGGATGATCTGTCTGATGGCGGAGGTAAAGACCTGGTAATAATGGATGATTTCATTTACAGTGAGCCACAAGATTAGCAATGTTCTCCGCCAAAAGCATTTTTTAAGAATGCTAATCAGTAAACAAAGGCAGGTAGCAATTAGTTTGCTACCTGCCTTTACCACTTAATATGTTCCTTGATTTTTCTATTTGCTCCATATACAATCAGAAACTGTATTTATAAAAACAAATAACTGAAGATGAGGAAACAAAGATCGTCGACAACATAGCACATCGATATTCTGAATATGAAAACTATGGAATGCTAAATGACAAAGAATTGAAATAAAAAGATCAAATATTTCCGTTTAAATAAATGGATCGGCAAATAGATTAGTCCGGCAATGTGAATCGGCAATGAATTTTAAGCTTTTAAGAAAAAAATAAAATGAATAACAAACATGAAAATTGCTTACATAGTTTTTAATGGGATGACATGGTTAGATTTTATTGGGCTTTATGATCCCATCAGCCGGCTCAAATCTTTAGACTACATACCATCTCTGACATGGGACATCTGTTCATATACAAAAACCGTGTCCGATAATTTTGGACTGGAAATAAAACCCGATAAAATTCAAAATTCATTAACGGGGTATGACGTTGTAGTAATTCCCGGCGGATTTGGCACAAGAAAATTACAATTCGACCATGAATTTATAAACTGGATCAAAACTTCTGTAAATGCAACTTATAAAATTTCTATTTGTACAGGAAGTTTGATATTGGGGGCTGCCGGTTTTCTCAAAGACAAAAAAGCAACAACAAATTACCAGGAATATGAAGCTTTAAAACCTTATTGCAAAGAAGTAATACAAGACAGAATTGTTGAAGATAATAACGTAATTACAGCAGGAGCTGTTTCTGCTTCAATAGATGCCGGGTTGTACCTTTGTGAAAAATGGGCAGGAGAAATAGCAAGAGATGATATCCGCAAACGCATAGACTATTTTGGATATTTTTTTGCATTTGAATGTTCAAATTAAGTGATGCTGTCTTTTTAATAAAATCCCTGGGGATTGTGACATATGTTTTGATTTAGATGTCAAAAATGCAAGAACCCTCGCTTAAAGAAATTTTCTTAATTCATTACAAGCTCAGTATTTAAAATTCCTCCGTTGTCACTAGAGAAGGAATTATCTGAAAAAACAATAGCCCAACTATATTCCCCATAAAATTGTCATTGTTAAAACTTAATCTATTGCGTACATCATGCTTAAAAGATACGGTGGTTAAACAAAAAAGGGCCATCATTCGATGATGGCCCCAAACCAAAAAGAATCGATATGAAACGAATATTGAGCTGATGAATTTGCATTACACAATGTAGTTTTATTGCTCGCTCTTAACAAACTTTTCCGGATTGCAGAAAATCACGAGCCATTTATTCTATTCGGTATCTCCTGGCCGTGGCTGACCTCTGTGACAAGTTATACAGGTAATCGACAAGGTAGAATCACCTATCATTGGATGTGTCGTCTGAAAATATTTTTCATTAACATCTAAAGTCATTTTCATCATCAGCCTGGCTATTTCTTTTTCAGGCTTTTCATCACTTGCATAATCCAACTTGTGTGAATCTTTCTCCTCTGCATGACAAAAACCGCATGATACCCCCAACCCATCTTCAAAATCATCTATCATTATTCTTGAAAGATCTTTTGTACTGATATCCTTGGGCAATACTTTCAAGTTTTTGTATTCGTTTGCCGGGGCCGGAACAGCAGCAATTCCTACAATTACCACAATTCCCAGCGCCATTATTACGCCGTATTTTTTTGAAACCCGCATGTGTAAAAAATTTATAAAATAGTCTTTGAAAAATGGTCATGCGCATTACTGATTTTCTATCATTATTTATTTGCTATCACAAGCGGTGTATCAGTAACAGCCAATGTATGGTTATGCTCCACATAATCCACACTGGTAACGCCTAGTAAAGTGCGCAATTGTTCTGCAGGCACTTTCATAGGGCCCGCAGCCGGCGCCGCTCCGGGCTGAGGCTGCGGGAAAGCTGTAGATGTCGCAGTATGAAAAGTAATATTGCCTTCTACTTTTTGTAATGTTTGGTGAATATGTCCGTTTAAAACAGAAACAGATCCAAAACGTTTCAAATAAGAAAGAGCCTGTTCGCTGTCACGGGTGCCCCAACCCCACTGCGGATATATAGCCCACAATGGAATATGTGCAAACACAACAATGGGAGTACTGGAAGAAAGACCCTTTACATCTTTTTGTAGCCATTCCAATTGTTCATTGCCAAGCACACCTAACCCACCTTCTGCTGTATTTACAACATTAACAAGACCGATAAAATGCACGCCATTATAATCAAAGCTGTACCAGCCATCACCTTTTGTGTCTTTACCGTAACGCTGCAGGTACTGCTTGCCATTATCATTCAGCACATCATGTTCGCCCGGCACATAAAATATTTTCCCCGTCTTTGCACTTTTCATTTCCTGGTCAAGCGTATCAAATTCATCTGCCTGTGCTAAATGAGAAAGATCACCGGTATGCAGAATGAAAGACGGAGCTACAGGCATTGCATTTATTTTGCCAATGGCAGCCTGCAAAGTGCCAACCACATCCGGGTTAGCAGGTTTGTTGAATCCAATATGACTATCACTGATCTGTGCAAAAGTGAAATCCGCCTTGGGAAGCATCAATCCTTTTTTCAGAAGACCGATATTTTTGTCGATCAGCTGGCTCATACCGTAGGATTTCATCACACCGCCACTCATCATACAAAACAGACCGGTGCCTGCCCATGCCATACATTTAAGGAACCCGGCCCGGTCGATACCGTCATCGTTTTTGTCGACAGAGATATAATTCTCGTTTTTCATTTTCTTTTTTTTTATTGGTGAAGTCGAAGAAATTCATGACACATTTGAATACATTATATTCTATTTAGTACCACCTGGCCGAGGTGTCCATTTTGACAGGTAGTCCAAGTAATCGATAACGTAGAATCACCGATCAACGGATGCGTCGCCTGGAAATATTTTTCTTTAACGGTGCCTGCCCATGCCATGCATTTAAGGAAACCGGCCCGGTCGATACTATCATCGTTCCCATCATTAGAAATATAATTCTCGTTTTTCATTTTTTATTTTTTTAGTGAATAAGAGAACAAAAAAAAACAAACCAAGTCATCCTGGTAAATCTTTTACATTATCCACCATAAGTTCTTGATGAAGGCATCCTCTTTAGTTCATCAAGCTTTTTCCATGGCTTATGTAAATTATGCATGGACATAATAAATCTGCTGTAGCTTTGTTATGACATGGACAGGCTTTTCACCACGAAACGAAATATCGGTTTTCATTTTCTTCTCTGGACCACTTTGTATCTTTTCTGGATCATTGTATTTCAGAAAAGGGCATTTGTTTTTTCCAGAACTATGACCGTTCAGTTTTGCTACCTCTTTTTCATTGCTGGCAACTATTATTTTAATATTCTTTATACTGTTCCAAAATTTTTATACCAAAAAAAATATATTGGTTTCGCAGTCTTGATGTTTTCTGGAATTGTTGTCGGCGCTTTGCTGCGTGTGCCCCTGGCAACGTATCTGAATCTTCATTATTTTATTCCCGGCAAACCGCAACCTGGTTTTATGGAAATATTCAGGAACTCATTAATTAATATTTTTATATGGGTAGTTTGTCTTGTCGCCGCCAAATTAATTTTTGACAGGATACGTTTTCAGAAGTATGTGGATACTATGGAAAAAGAGAAATCAAAAACCGAACTTGATTTCCTGCAAGCCCAGTTCAACCCGCATTTTCTTTTCAATTCAATCAATTCCATTTATGGACATATTGATAAAAAAAATCCGTTGGCCAGGAATATGTTGCTAACATTTTCTGAAATGTTACGCTACCAGCTTTATGAATGCAATACTGAACAGATCAATATAGATAAAGAGATCAACTACATTAAAAACTATGTAACACTTCAGCAAATACGCATGGAAGAAGACCTGGTGGTAAAACTAGATATTCATGAAAACGTAAGAGGTTTTTCTATCGCCCCCTTATTGTTTATTGCATTCATTGAAAATGCTTTCAAATATGTTGGCCATGAAGATCAGGAACATGACTGTGTAGAGATCTCATTGAAAAAAGAAAACGATCTCCTGCTGTTCAGGATCTTCAACACTAAAGAACCTTTTATCCGCAAACCTATTTTGCATAAAGGAATCGGTATAGCTAATGTAAAGCGGAGACTGGAACTTCTTTATCCTGAAAAATATTCACTGGACATAAACAACAACGAAAAATTCTATGAAGTGAATTTAAATCTCAGCTTAGTATGAAACTCAATTGCATTATAGTAGATGACGAACCGGTTGCCCGCAAACTGTTGGAAGAATATATACAGGATGTAGATTTCCTGGAATTGAAAGGTAAGGCGGAAAACCCCCTTAAGGCAAATACATTGCTGGACAATAATGAAATTAACCTGATGTTTCTTGACATTAACATGCCCAAACTAAGTGGTATCGAGTTTCTTCGGACTTCACGGGCATTACCCCTTACTATTATGACGACTGCTTATGCCGAATATGCAGTTGAAGGATTTGAGCTTGATGTGATGGATTACCTGATAAAACCTTTTTCATTCGAAAGATTCCTGAAAGCCGTTAATAAAGCAAAGGAATACTACGATCTGAAGAAAAAGCAACCCGAAGACTCCGGCAATAAATATTTTTTTGTCAAGTGTGACGGGAAAATTGAAAAAATATTTTATGATGAATTACTATACGTAGAGGCGATGATGAACTACGTGATACTGCATACTGAAACAAGGAAAATGATCGTCTATCTGACTGTAAAAGGCATTGCAGAACAACTTCCCATTGGGAAATTCTTAAAGGTTCATAAATCTTACATCGTAAACACAAGTAAAATAAAAAACATTGAAGGGAATGAGATCAATCTTGGCAGTGCAAAAGTCACCATCAGTCAGAATCTGCATGATACTGTGATAAAAGAGATCCTAAAAGACAAAATGTTAAAAAGATAGTTCAATACAGGGGAGCAGACTTGAACTGCAGACCTCTGGGTTATGAACCCAGTAAACAAATTCAGTCCTGTTTTTATTCACTTGTTTGTATGTCGCTTATACGGTTAACCTTCAATAAAAATAAATCATTTTTATCACAAGATGTTAATGGCTATGTTAACGGCCATTTAAAATAGACCAATCAGATACGGAGTTTATGATGGCGGTACTGGACACACTAAAAAAGACGCTTTTTTTGCAAAGACTTAAATTAATAAAAGTCATTTTTCCGACAATAGCATTATCCTAGAACCTTAACCTTTATTTTCAATTATGTAACTTTAGCCGCCCACCAGTGTTCCTAAGTTGCTATGTCAAAAACAGTTTCTCATAACGAATTTGCTGAAGAACTACTACGCAAAGTTTCTGAGTCTACTTATGCGCTTACAGGCAAAGATTTTCTGCTTGAACTTACCATGAGGGTCGCAGAAATACTGGACATGGAGTATTGCTTCATTGCAGAATGCGCCAACGAAGATAAAAGCAGGCTACGGACTGTTGCATTTGTGAAAGGTGAAAAAATCATTGACAACATAGAATACAACACAAATGAGTCGGGTTGTAGCATGATGATGACTGGTCAACCTTATTTTCTGCCAAAAGGTGCGCAGAATCTTTTTCCTGCCGCTAAAGGGATAGAAGCATATGTCGGAGCACCGATTGTTAACCCGGTAAATGGAGAAATCCTTGGTCACATTGCAGTAACAAATTCTACCCCGGTTGGTGAAGATAAAAATCAAACAGCAGTTTTAAAAATATTTGCATCACGTATTGGCGCTGAGTTGATGCGGCTGAAAACAGAAAATGAGCTGAACCACAGAAATCAAGAACTGATGCAACAGATGAAGGAGAATGATTTCTATTTATTCACACTCAATCATCTGAAAGAAGCTGTATTCTGGGTTAACGAAGATGGAAATATATGGCAGGTAAATGACGTGGCGGCTGAGATGTCAGGTTATGCCAAAGATGAATTGATCAAACTTCAGGTATTTGATGTAAACGAAAGTGTTCAAAGACCTAACTGGAAAGCTGTATGGGATAGGTTAAGAGAAAACAAAAAAGTTATATTCGATGCTCAATTTCGAAAGAAGGACGGATCCACTTTTGATGTTGAGATCACGCAAAACTTCTTAGTATACGATGCCAAAGAATATACCTGTAGCATTGTAAGAGATATTCGTCAAAGAAAAATGGAAGAAGAATTGCTGCGTACTGTTTCTGAAGCCACTTCTGGTTATGTGGGCTATGATTACTTTAAAGAGCTTTCAAAATTTATCACACTTACATTAGGAGTTAAATATTCCCTTATAACAGAATGTGCCAATGAAGAAAAAACAAGGGTAAGGACAATTGCCTTTGTAGAACATGCAACTCCTATTGAGAATATTGAGTATGACCTGAAAGGAACACCCTGCGAAATAGTTATGAGTGGAAAAGATTACTTCTGTGCAGCTGAACTGGAAAAAAATTTTCCAAAGGAGAAAGGATTACAATCTTACGTAGCAGTTCCCATCTACAGCCCTCGTACTGGCGAAATGCTTGGCCATATTGCCGCATTGGATGATAAGCCAATGACCGAAAGTCAAAATCAAACCTCTATTCTCAGAATTTTTGCAGCAAGGGCAGGTTCTGAAATTGACCGTATAAAAGCGGAACAAAAATTGAAAGAAACGCTTGAAGATGCCAATATACAGTTACAGATACAACTGAAGGAAAGCGAAAAACGTTTTCGTGATCTATTTGAAGAAGCGCCAATCGCCTACGTAAATGAAGGGCTCGACTCAAAATTTATTAAAGCCAATCGTGCGGCCCTGAAAATATTAGGAGTAAACCCAGAAGAGGTGCCAACTATTTATGGAAAAGATCTTGTGCCTGACACACCCGATGCTCAGCGCCGATTGAAGAAAGCATTTGCTTCAATAGGGGAAGGCACAGATACCAATGGTGTTGTTCTTGAACTTCGTCGTAAAGATAATGGCAAACCTATTTGGATCCAATGGTGGTCAAATCCTGATGTAAGTGGTCAGTTTACCCGAACTATGTTTGTTGACATTACCGAACAAGTGTTGATGGAACAGGAGCAGGCAAGATTGAAAGCGCAGAATCAATACCTGCAAGAAGAAATAAAACTCAATTACAATTTTGAAGAAATAATAAGTAAGAGTAATAATTTTCAAAAAGTATTGAGACAAATTGAACAGGTTGCGGCTACAGATGCAACAGTATTAATATTAGGCGAATCAGGAACAGGAAAAGAATTGATTGCAAGAGCTATTCATAATATCAGTAACAGAAGTAAGAAGCCTTTGATAAAAGTAAATTGCGCTACATTACCTGCAACCCTTATCGAAAGTGAATTATTCGGACATGAAAAAGGTGCATTTACTGGTGCAATGGAAAAAAAAATCGGGCGATTTGAATTGGCAAACGGAGGAACAATCTTTCTTGATGAAATAGGTGAGCTTCCTGTTGAGCTACAAGCAAAATTGTTGCGGGTCTTGCAAGAAGGAGAATTTGAAAGATTGGGAAATCCTAATACAATAAAAGTAAACACAAGAGTTATCGCAGCAACAAATCGCAATCTTCAAATTGCAATTGAGAAAAAAGAATTTCGTGAAGACTTATATTATAGATTAAATGTTTTTCCTGTTGTTTGCCCACCGCTTCGGGATAGAAAAGAAGATATTCCCTTGCTTGTAAAACATTTTTGCCAAAAGCATGAAGGAAAGATAGGGAGAAAGATCAAAAATATTCCTACAAAAGTCATGGATGCATTGATGGCATATGATTGGCCGGGAAATATTCGTGAATTGGAAAACATTATTGAGAGGGCTATGATATTAAGTTTCGAAGGAACATTGGAGTATGGCGATTGGATTCCGTCTGAAAAGATTTCTTCAAATGGCAAACCTGCTTCATCAAGACTTGAGGATATCGAGAGAGATCATATTGTTGAAACACTTAACAAAACGGGATGGAAAGTAAGTGGTGAAAAAGGTGCGGCAAAAATTTTAGGGTTGAATCCAACAACACTTGAAGCAAGAATGAAGAGGCTGGGGATAAAGAGAGAAAAATAATTAGTTACTATTCATCAACTTTATATACTCACTGTTTTGTTTAAACATATCTAGCCCCATCCGGGTTGTCATATATGGTGTTTTTTGCAATTGATGGTTCAATTTGCTGATACGGTACAGAATTCTCCAATGCTTGGTAATTTCTTTCCATGCCCAAAAAACGGAATGCCTTGGATCATAAATATGTGTTGGTTCGCTCCCTGAACCATTCAATTCTATAATGGAAAAATTCTTCCCCTTTTTTTAATTCTTCCCAGGAGTTGTATCGTATATCAAGTCTTCCAAAATAAAATCCATTCACTTTTCTACATATCGAGTCTATTGTATTTGTCAATTCCTCATCAATAAGCTGGCTATCATCCAAAAACTTTGCACCCCTTACATGATTGCCATAGGGAACAAGTATCAATTCCTCACCATCTTTTAAAACAATATTCATTTTATCTTTCTCAGTCTTTTTCAAAACAGGTAATTGCAAAACAGCTCTTTTGTTTTTTAAAAGTAGTTCCTTAACCTTGGAAACCCCATCACCGGTAACTGCAAGAAATTCCTTTTTTACTATTCCTGAAATATGTCCTTTTTCTTCGTTTGGATAACGATAATAAAATATCCCGACTTCATTTTGGTAGGGTACAAATTCCTGCATAAGAAAATCCACCTTTGAATTCAATGCATATTCCAATAGATCATCTTTATCCTCCAATTTTTTTACCCTCATCCCTTTCATGCCAATATCCGGTTTACCAACCATTGGAAATTTCAATTTACCTTGATCTGTTTCCTTCAAAACATTTTCGCCGGGTGTGTTTGCTGCAAAAAAAAGAGTAATTGGGTAAAACTCCTCAGGAATCAAGTCATAGATTTCTTTTTTTGACTCCATTAAAAAGCCACCGTTCTTAATAGTTGGGTTTGATGTATTGAAAAAGAAAAATGACCTTGCCTTTAAACAAAGGAAAAACCAGTATATGAAAAGGGGCCCATACACAATATTAAAGGGCCAGTATTCCCAGTTAAAAAGCTTTATAAAAAAAGGTTGATATAATATTTTTCTCATTCTATTGTATTCGATGAGTGTACCAGCTCGATCTTTATTTCTGATGATGTATCATTCTTTATATCAATATACCTAATGCAGCCACGATCTTTTGTCAACAATACACTTGTTATGCTGACGGTTGTGTAAAATCCGTCCCTCGTCATTAGGAGATCATTATGTTTATCGCCATCGCCGGTAAAATGATGAAAGTTTAAAATGTCTTGTTGTGTTGGTGTCGGGTGATTATTCAAAAAAGATGCAAACCATTGTTCTCTTTTCTTTATCACGAAACCATCGTAAAGTGTCGTTGAGGACCAGATACAAGGCCGATTAACTTTTAACTGTTTGCAATATTTTTCCGCTCCATCCCACCGGAATTCATATAAACAATAGTTTTCAAGGATTACCAATGTGAAAGGCTCGATATCCTGCAAATTGATTTTTGTAAATGTAACAGATGGCCTTTCCGAAGAAATAATATCAAGCAGGATAATTCCACGGCTTAATCTATAAGGTGGTTCTGCATTATGACAAATAAATGCTCCATTCAGCAAGACCGCCGCATCGCCATTTTCCTTCATCACGATCCAGGTACCACCAGCATCAGCATCTTTCGGAAAAAATAATTTTTGCCCATTATGTATAAACATACTGGGAGCTGCAGCATTTTTTCTTGTAAGTTTCTCATCGCGATTTGACGTGATGAAGAATTTATCTTTTACCGGTATAAAACTTACTGTACACATTGTTTGCGGTATTTAATTGTTGAATAGGCTACACCGAATTCATCCGGTAATTCTATAGATGAAACTTCATTCACCCCTACCCTTATCAGAGCCATGTGATGAATAGTATGCTCCAAATTGTAAGCAAGTTCACGATAATAATTAGAAGGGATAGAAGCAACTTCCATCGTATCGCAATAATCCTCTGCTTCAAGTACAATTTCTTTATTTGGCCTCTCTACGTTTTGGTAAACTGCTTTCAACAAGGTAGCCGCTAATTCTTTATTTGTTTCAATTTGATAATCTCTCTTTCTTTTCTCATAGTTTACTATGCCTTCATCATATCCTTTTTCAAGACATTGAAACAATTCAATTATATGCCGCACATGCTGACCGATAGTTGCACTGAGCAGTATCCTGCTCGGCTGCATATATTCTTCATCAGTAAGTTGGTTAAGTGTTTCGCTTAACTGAACAAAAACGTGTTGAATGGGTTGCTTGAGCATCATAGTTTTCGTTATTAGTCTATTTTAATTCAGGGCTTCCAAATAAATGATTATACTGTTGGTAATGGATCAGCGTATATTTATATTCTGAAAAATTAATAGTGCCTGTAATCGGGTATTGTTGATTTCCACTTATAGATTGCAACTTTCCCAGATCAATATAATTAACCGGCTTTGCTTCTTTTGAAATATAAACATGCAGATCAGGGCCGTTAGAGCTATTAAAGTTTCCCAGGGCGAGAATGCATTGGTTGTTCTGAAAATATATCTTAGCTGTTCCATTTACAGAGCCATAAGGTCCATTACCAAATGTACTATTAAGACGATTTGTTGCAATCGAAGCATCCACAGGGTTATTCACAGAAGTGGTTGGTGTCTTCTCCTTTACGTATGAGCTTAGTGAGATAAATAAAACAAGAATCAAAGTGATAAGATTATTCATACTATATAATTCGTTTTAGAAATGCTAACCCGTCATTCCGGTAAATAACTGCCAGGATGATCGATGAAATCAAAACTATTAATGCATAAATGAATAATTGGCCGCCATCATCTTTGACGACAATGCCAAGCTTTAGAAAATGCGCACTGATAGCGCCGAGCATTAGTCCAATTGCCAAAACAGAACCTAAGAATGTCGTTCTGGGATAAAGTATCAGGATCGATGCTATTAGTTCAAAAATTCCAGTACCTATCCTTCCCCACGGTTCCATTCCCAATTGAGAAAATATATAAACTGATTCTTCAGCCCCGCTGAATTTAAAATATAAGGTTTGCAACATTATTAGTGCTGCCAGGGTTCTTAAAACCCACGGAGCGATACTTGTTATTGAAAATGAAATACTCATTAATGAAATGTTTTTTGCCAATTAGCGTCGGCTTTTGTTTTCAGATTTGTTTCATCCCTATTCCAACTGGTCAGTGTATTGTTAAAAAATCTATTATAAAAAAGAAAATGTTTACCATTAATGATTTTAAAAGTTTCAGGATCTACATTCACCTTATCGCCTTCCTTTCCCATTGCATAAGCACACCAGCCGCCATATTGCGGTTCGTAAGCAGCTGGGTTTTTTGTAAATGTTTCCTTATTTTCTGCTGATGAAAAGTAATAAACTGCACCCTGGTATTCTACTGCAAATTCTTTTTCCCTTTTATAGCTTTATTGGTTTTGAAATAAGAAACAGGATCGTACCCGTCAATGGCCAAACCACTTTTACCTAGATTAAAATGCTTTTACCTTGTAGCCGTTACATCCTGTGCAAAAGATCCAAATGAAACCCACCCAGCAATTGCGATCAATAAAAATTTTGTACTCATTTTTTCTTTTCTATGATTTGTAAAACCAAAGTTATTCTTAGTCCAAACTTTTAAATGTCTTGCAAGAGACAGAAATTTAGATATATACGTGAAAGATTTGTTATCGAACTTAAGGACTAAAAAATTTATGAAGGATTTCTAAAAACCTTTGCATGTCGTAAAACAACTGACAAGCCCAATTTTCGCCGCTATCTATTTTTGCCTAAAAAAATGAAAAAACTTATTATCAATTGGAGTATGTCTGGTTGCGCTCGGAACTCTATCCGCACATCAAAATGAAATCTTTGTAAAGGATAATGCTGCTATTGGCTTTGATTCTGTGGCATACTTTAAAGAAAGCAAGCCAGTGAAAGGCCTGGCCGAGTTTTGTGTATCCAATAAAGGAGCAAATTGGTTTTTTTCATCGCAACCAAACGCAGATCTTTTTGAAGCAACACCCGAAAAAAATGAGCCCCAGTATGGCGACTACTGTCCCTTTGGATGTTCAAGAGGATACAAGGCAAAGACAAGTCCTGATGCATGGACGATAAACTTTATCTGAATTATAATACTTGCGTAAGAAATAGTGGAATAAAGATCAGCAGGGATATATTAAAAAAGCCGATTCAAATTGGCCTGAAGTAAAGAATAAAAAATACCCGTAACAGTACTAAAAAGCGGTTAATACATAAATTAAGATCCCCAATCGGGGATCTTTTATTTATATAAACGCAAACAGGCTTAAGAACCCAAACTCCCAAACCAAAATTCCCAACGCTTTGGGAAATTCCCAATATGTCGGGAACATTACAAACAATCTACGAAGACCTACGCAAATAATCAATCTTTTGAAATACGCTACAGCAAAGGGCTACAAAGGAATAAAAAGCCAAAATAAAATTATGGCACGGGCATTGAAAACATACCGTTGGAAAAATTAAAAAGAAAACATGAGCAGGAAAATAACAAAACAGGAATTTAAGAAGGAAGTAATGGAGAGCCAGGCCCTCTCACTAGTAAAGTTTAAAATAGAATGGAGTGGCGCTTGCCAGATAATAGCGCCGATCTATGAAGAACTGTCAAAGTCATACACAGGCATTGCTAATTTCTTCACGATCGATGTAGAAAAAGAACCAGGAATCGATAAAGAATATGGAATAATGGAAATACCAACAATACTTTTTTTTAAGGACGGAAGGATAATTGACCATGTATCTGGTCTTGTACCCAAAAATGTTGTGATTAGCAAAATTGAAAACGCTTTATCACTGAATTAAACAAACTATTATAAACTTTTTAAAACTATAATTATGACAGACGAAATGAAATACATCAATCTCAGAAACCATCCTTTGATGTCATCACTAACTGAGCAGAAGCTGAAAGAAACAGCTACCATTGCAAAAATGAGAACCGCATATCGTGGTGAAGTAATTAGCTACGGCGAAGGTGGTTATACTCGTGTTCATTTCCTGGTAAAAGGAAAAGTAAAGATCACTAACAACAGTGCCGCTGAAAATGAACTTATAAAAGATATTCTTGTAGAGCCGGATATTTTTGGCGACTTGAGTCTTGATGGTCAGCTAAACAAATATGAAGCTGCAGAAGCATTAACCGCAAATACAATTATTGTTTCATTCCATATCAGTGATTTTAAAAGGATATTAGAAGATAACCCGATCATGGCGCTGAACTATGTAAGGAAAGTAAATACAAAACTTCAAAAGCTGGAATGCCGCCACGCCGAATTAGTATTCTTGGATACTAAAGACAGGTTGATCCGCTTCATAAAAAACTGGGCTCGTACAGAGGGCAATCGTATGGGAGATAAAATTATTCTAAACAATTATTTAACACATAGTGATATTGCAGGCTTTATTGCCACATCACGTCAAAGCGTAAATATGTTGTTGAATGAATTGAGAAACTCTGGTATGTTATGTTACAATCGTAAACACATTGAATTAAATAATCCTATCGCATGGAATTGATTAACCGATAAATAACATTAGAACGTAAAATCGGTGACACTCCTCTCCCTTGTATTGAATTAATTTTGATCATTTGTGGCCTCGTTTGAGTACAGTTTCGTTTTTAAAATTTTAAGTCATTGAACCAAAATGTAAGGCAATCAACGAATTTTTAAACAGCTTCCCGTGAAGGAATTTGAGTTAACGATAGAGTCAGTAGAAAATCGATCTGAAATTATACAGTTTTTAGACGATATGGTGTATGAATATAATTCATCCACAATAAACAAATATGAAGGGATGATGTTTACAAAGATTATCCGAGATCAAAATAATAATATTATTGCTGGTTTATCAGGTTGGACATGGGCAATGGTAAGTGAAATTACTCTGTTATGGGTTAAAGAAGGCTATAGAAAAAACGGTTTAGGGAAAATGTTATTAAAGGCAGCAGAAGACGAAATAATAAAAAAAGGGTGTACTGCAATATTATTAAGAAGTTATAGTTTCCAGGCGCCATTATTTTATGAGAAGAACGGTTATAAAACAGTATACATATTGGATGATTTTCCTAATGGATATAAGCATTATAATTTAGTAAAAAGAATAACATAGGGCGAATTGATTATAGTTCATCTCAATATATTTGATTTAAGAAAGCCTAAGAATATATCAAGAAAGCTGAACTATGTGATACAGCATGCAGAAGTAAGGAAAATGATCGTGTATTTCACTTTGAAAAGTATTATAGAACAACTTCCAACTGGAAAGTTTTTAAAAGTTCACAAGCCTTATATCACGAACACAAGTAAAATAAAAAGTATTTAGGGGAACGAGATGAATCCTGGCAGTGCAAAGGTCATTATCAGCCAGAACGTGCATTATACTGTTATAAAAGAGTTATTAAAAGACAAGATGTTAAAAAGATAATTGAATTTTCGTTTTCAGCATGATCATATCTTTTAACATGACACCGTCTTCAATTATTGGTTCAATATAATTTTCTATAAAGAACTTTTTCCTTAGTGCATATTTTATGAAACCGTTTTTCTCATAGAACTTAATTTGTCTTATACCGCTATCTGCCGTACCGACAATGACTTCATTGTAATTTTCCCTACCGGCAATCTTTTTGATACTGTCGATCAGAAAACTTCCTATTCCCTGGCTGCGAAATGATTCCAGGACCCCAATATTTTTGATTTCAAGCACAGTCTCATTGATCCTGTAAAGTGCAAAAACACCAATCGGGGCTGGGGTTCCACTATGATGAATTGTATAGATGGCTGCGTCATAAATATATTTTTTGATTGCATCTTCCGTTTCATCAGCCAGTAATAATAATTCGAAAGGGGTTGGCTCATCATCTGCTAATTTATGAAGCCTTAAATCTTGAATATTCATATATGAGTTTTTAGGAACATATTGCTGAATTAAATTCCCTCATTGATCTATAAAACTCATCAAATCATTCATACTTTTTCCGATACCGTCTGGAATCGTGTTGAGTTCTTCAATTGGCAATTCCAAACGATTGACCCAAAATGTCGGATACCCAAACCATTTTGCTCCTGCTGCATCCCAGCCCGCAAATGCAACAAACAGGATCTCTTCTTTTTTAAGTTTCAGTATGTCAATTCCCAATTGATAAGTATTCGGAGCGGGCTTATATGATAGTGCCCTGTCGGTGCTGATAACATGGTCAAAATATTTCTCAACTTTAGAATGGTGTATGCAGGAAGTAAGCATCTCATCAGTCATATTTGATAAGAACGAAAGCCTGATCCCTTTTTTCTTCAAATCCTCCAATGCAGGTAAAACATCTTCCCATGTATTAAGATTAAGATACTGATTCATCAACTCTTTTTTCTTTTGAGCAGACAGATCAACACCTGATTTTTTTGCAGCATAAACCAAAGCATCTTCAGTGATGTTCCAAAAATTCTTGTATTGTTTTGCGGCCGTTCTGAGCCAGCAATATTCAAATTGCTTTGTGCGCCACACATTACTTAATTCTTTTCCTTGTTCAGGAAACAAAGATTCGACAAGAGAAAAAACGGGCCGCGGATCAAAAACCGGGAAAGCATCAAAGGCTATTGCTTTGATCCCTCCTGAATGATTAGAAAATAAATTGAACGGAAATGATGTCAACGAAGTTGCGGCAAGTGCTGCAGCTGTAGTAAAAATGAAATTTCTTCGCCCTGCTGAAAATTGATCTGCCTGTCCTGGCAATTTACTTCGGTCCATATAAGATACTTTATTTAAAATTCAATAAGCACATTTTTATTTCTGATAGTTGAGCTTTGTGAAGTGGACTGCCGAACCGGCAACAAATAACTTATAAACCAACTGCTGCTTCCGGTAGCGTATATGATATTAACATGTTCCGCCAGGAATGCCGGATGTTATCCTCCTGCTTTCAAATAATCCTTCCCTTATTAGATAGTCAACCGGGTTAAAGGTTATTGCTTTTATTCCGATCCTTATATGTCCTTAATTTAAGAAATGTTTCATTTCACTGATATAAAGGCAGCTCAAAAGCAAAAGAAGTTCCTTCATTTACACGGCTATGCAGTACAAGAGAAGAATTGTGCAAGTCTAAAATCTTTTTAGCAATTGCCAGTCCAAGTCCTGTATTACTTTGATATTTGGTAAAGCCATGACCTTTATAATACCTTCCAAATACAAGTTCTTTTTCTTCTTCCGGAATACCTATACCTGAGTCAGAGACAGAAACTTCAATCCCCCTTTTTGCTTTGTTGGTTTGAATGATAATGCAGCCGCCGGCTGGTGTAAATTTTAACGCATTGTCAATGAGGTTTTGCATTACTCTTTCAATTAAAGATACATCAGCAAATACAGGTTGTTGCTCCTTTGAAAGATCTGTATTCAGCGTAATGCTTTTGCTTTTTGCAATTAACTGGTATTTGTTGCTGATATCACTTACTAACTCGCTAATAAAAAAAGGTTCTTTTACAGCCTCCACCTGGTTGGCTTCCAGTTTCGACAATTCAAATAATTCATGTACCAGGTTTTCCAACTTATGTGTGCTTTCAAAAATCGTATTCAGATAACGTTTGTAATCTTCGGCTGAAATTGTTTTCTCCTTCATCAATAACGTTTCTACATAACCATGAATAATAGAAATAGGCGTCCGGAGGTCATGTGATATATTGGCAATTAATTCTCGTCTGAGTACCTCCACTTCTTTTATTTTCTCGATGTTTTGTGTCAATATATCAGCCATTTCATTAAAGAGACCAGATAGTTCGTTAATATCACCGGTCGATTGAATTTTAATGCGGGCTTTAAGGTCGCCCTGCCTGAACTTTTGCATTATTTCAATCACCTTCCTCAGGTTTTTTGTGATCAGCCAGATAATTATCAATCCGACGACTAAAGCAAAAAGCAATGTTACGAGCATTGCTCGACTGCCTACCTGCAACACGTAGTCACGCCGCAGATAATTTGTCACATTATCATATTCTTCGCTGGCAAGCACTACATAAATATAACCTGCCAATGCTCCGTTACTTACAACCGGAGCAGCCGAAAAAACCTTTTGGACACCCGGGTTTCTCGGATCATCACCTGTTACAAATTGTTTGCCCTTTTTATTAATAAACTCCCGGACGGGAAGAAGACTTATATGAGTTAAAGCAATCTTTTTCGCCGGCGCATAAAAGGACAAGATCTTTCCGCCTGTATCCAGTAAATAGACTTCAAGGCTGGGGTTAATAACCATGACATCATGAAAAATTTCAGCCAATGATGTATCGTCTACCTTTCCATTTTTAAACGGAGCAGAATTGGTAACAATATTGGTGGCGGCATTACGGTTGAGCCTTTGGTTTACATGCTGAAAGTATATTCCGGATGTATATGTTGTGATGAATACGTACGCTAATCCTACCAATGCAAGCATAACAAGGAATGCAGCAGAAATACGCCAATAAAGAGTGCCAAGAAATAATTTTTTAGTATTTATATCTTTTTGCATCTATTAGATTTCATCACTGAACCGATAACCTATACCCCATGATGTAAGAATATATTTCGGATGGGACAGATCAGACTCAATTTTTGCTCGGAGCCTGTTAATATGGGAATTGACTGTATGTTCGTAGCCATTAAACTCATAGCCCCATATTGTGTTTAGTAATGCATCCCTTGAATAACTCCTTCCGGGGTTCGTAATAAAAAGATACAAGAGATCAAACTCTTTGGGCGTCAACTCCACTTTTGTTTCATTCAACACTACCTTTCTTTTTACCGGATCCACTATCAGGGAACCCCTGGTAATCACAGCATCAGAGCCGAATGCATTAAGATTGATTTCCGTTCTTCTCAAAACAGCCTTGACCCTGGCTATCAGCTCACGAATGCTGAATGGCTTTGTTAAATAATCGTCTGCTCCGGCTTCCAAACCAATGATCTTATCTATTTCTTCCGAACGGGCCGTAAGCATCAAGACAGGCGTAGTGTTTTTTTCCAATCGCAATCTTCTGCATATCTCCACACCATTCATGTCGGGCAACATAATATCCAGGATAATCAGATCAAACTTTTCAGTTAATGCTAAATGCAACCCCTTCTCTCCGCGGGAAGCCCAGGTACTCTTACAAAAAATATCTTTCAAATGAATATCCATCAGTTCCACGATCCGATCATCATCTTCTATCAATAATATTTTCTTCATGATCTATTCAATCTTATTACAACATAACAAAGGAGGTATGTGCTATATTATGTTTCGGCGGTGCTGTTGCTTCATTTATTACAAGCTTCACCAGTTTGCTAAAAATAGATTCGTAAACAGAATAACTGAATCGGTAATATATCTTATCAGAAAATCTATAAAGGGTGGTTGCGTGCAACAACCACCCTTCTTTTATTTTAGGATGAATTTGGCAATTATTTCGCTGCTATACCAACCGCACCTACGGGCAAACCATTTACAGTTCCAAGCGCATCAAGACTACCATCCTCTTTTACTTTAAATAAGGTAATAGAATGTGACATAGAATTGAGATTATATATAAACTTAGAATTGTTGGATAATGCAATATCAATGGGTGTATTTCCTGTGGCACCAGTAACACCATCAGCATTCAAAAGTGTTAATCCGCCGTCATGAATACTATAACCTGTAATGGAAGCACTACTGGTGTTGGTAGCATAACAATATTTACCATTATTGGTAATAGCCAGCCAACAAGCAGACGTTTGGTGGGTTCCTTCGGGACCATCAATCAAAGAAAGATTCCCTGTGCCACTAAGATTATAGGATGTTACAGCGCTTTGACCGGCTGCACCGCCAAAAGCATCGGTTACAATTAATTGGTCGTGATTATCAAACCCGAATCCAAAAGGCGTAGTGCCCACTGAAGAATGAGTTATCACTTCACTTGTAAGACCATTGCCGAACACTGAGTAGGTGCTGATCCTATTCGTGTTTTTCTCAGTAACTACTAATTGAGTTCCCGCATTATTGAATTGTATTTGTGCTGGCCCCGCATCACCACTACTAAGAGGTTTTGTTGAGTTTTCGAGGTAGGTTAAATGACCATCAGGATTTATATGAAAGCCACTGATATTGCCCGACCCACCGGCATTTAAAACATACGAAATATCTTCATGGGCTGTTATACTAATGGGCAAAGTTCCATGAGAAGACACTCTATCAACCCATGTCAAACCTTGACCATTCACACGAAAAACTGTAATATCATTACTGCCGGCGTTAACTGCCAATAAATAACTGTTCCCATCCTTCTCATGCAAAATAACTGAACCCTGAGAACCAAGACCTGCTCCTGTTCCATTGCCAGCAGTAGGGTAACTACCACCTGATGACAAGGAACCGTCAACAGAACGGTTGTACACCAACACCTGGTTTCCTGAAGCCAAATTACTCAATACATAAACTGCCCCACTACTACCATCGTCTGCACCAATGGCATTATTTGAAATGTTTTCTGGTGATGTTGCATTCTTTTCATTGCGGGATGATGCTAACTCTTCACCATTTGCGTACTTCTTACATCCATAAAATGCAAAAAGGCTCGTTGCTGATAATAAAAAAAATACCGGAAATCTTTTCATAATAAAAAATTTAAATAGTTTAATTAAAGCACAAACCTATTGGTAGTAGTTCACGAAAAGATCACGGAATCATAAAGATTTAAAAAATGAAAAAGATTCTAAGCAGGTTTTAATAAACACAATTTATTGTCGGCTACACGACAAACTTAATTGTTCTTTTTCTCCACTCATCAAATAACAATGAGGAAATGGCACCACTATTTTCTTATGATAATTATTCAGGGTTTCAAATCCTGTGCATCTGTTTTGCGAAGAACAGATTTATATTCTGATGTTGTCCATACAATAAATAGTATGATGGCAAAAACCAAATAATAATAAGATGAAACGTCATCACCTGAATTTCTGAACCAAACTGCTACGACGATCAAAGCAATTGATACCACAATTTCAATCAATCCGTGTAGTTTTAATGGGATAATCTTAAAGGCACCAAGTGGAAAATCAGTCAATAAAGTAAGTATTAAATGAACAATTGCCAATACATAAGTAAATACCGCTCCATTGGTTTGCATATCAAAAAAAAATGGAGAAGCTAATAAAAAAAGAACCGTAAAATAATCCAATATACCGTGTACTCGGGGAGATAGCTTTTTCATATTATAAGTTAATTTAAGCGTGCAAAATAACCCGCTCATTTAAGTGCAGAAGTCAGGTAGCCGACTTTGACTATTGTTTATTTTTCAATACGCTTGATCTTCCTTAAAGTATTACCGGCGTTTACCTTGTGAATACATTTCGGTGTCAAAAAATTTTGAGTGCCCTCCTGATTTTGATATTCATTTCCAATTTTCACTGCAAATCGTTTTGCAATAGAAACTTCGATATTAAAATTTAGCCTTTAAGTTTTCCCCTTACCGATTGTACTGATATTACATAAATAATCTTTTAAGAATCATTCCAATCCCGGTTGTGGAGTATAACGCAAATATGGTTTTACGATCTCCACACCTTTTGGAAATTTTTCAATAGCCTGTTCAGTGCTAATTGAAGGAACCACAATTACTTTCTCGCCTTGTGTCCAGTCTGCAGGGGTAGCTACGCTGTATTCGTCAGTTAATTGCAATGAATCTACTACTCTCAACACTTCTACAAAATTCCGCCCAGTGCTGGCAGGATATATGATGATAAGTTTTATCAACTTATCAGAACCAATAATTACAAGGGAACGCACAGTTGCGGTTGTTGATGCATTTGGATGAATAAACCCATATAGTTCTGATACCTTCTTTTCATTATCGGCAATAATTGGAAAATCAACCGTGCATTTTTGTGTTTCATTAATGTCGTTAATCCAGCCAATATGGCTCTCAACAGAATCAACACTAAGGGCCAGCACTTTTACATCTCTTTTTGCAAACTCTTCTTTTAGCGCTGCTGTGCGTCCAAGTTCTGTTGTGCAAACTGGCGTATAGTCTGAAGGGTGGGAGAAAAGTATTCCCCAAGATTTTCCTAAGTATTCATAAAAATCAATAACACCCAAAGATGTTTTTACTTTGAAATTGGGTGCAGTATCCCCTAAACGTAAGCTCATTGTATTAAGTTTTCAGTTGTTGAAGAAATTTAGTAGCACTTATAGTTAATTAATGTCTTCCTGCCATTACTCCTCCATCGACATTGTAAAGCGAACCGGTAACCCAGGAGGACTTGTCAGACAAAAGGAATATAATAACATTAGCAACATCTTCGACAGTGCCAATTCTACCTATCGGATGAAAGGCATTAAAACGGGCTAAGGCTTCCTTTACATTTGTGGGATCAATAAAGCCTTCGTAAATAGGTGTGGCTACAACAGCAGGTGCAACTGCATTTACTCTTATAAAGTAGGGTGCCAATTCCAACGCCAAATGTTGGGTTAAAGAATGTAAGCCTGCTTTTGCCATTGAGTACGCTGAAGAAGGTGTGGCTGCGATTGATTGACTAGCCCACATTGAGCCAATATTTACAATCGCACCCTGGCAATGCTCAATCATATTCTTTACAGCCTGCTGAGTTATAAAATAAATGGCTTTGTTAATGTTATGATATATGTCGTAATCATTGGGGGAATGTTCAACAAATGACTTTGGTGCAAAAACGCCTGCTGCGTTTACAAGTAAATCAGTTTGCTCAAGGCCTTTTACAAATTCCACAGCCTTTTGCACATCTGCCCACGTATGTAAGCTAACAGAAAGCGCCTTCACTTCACCAAATGCCGAAAGATCTTTTTGGGCTTGTTTAATTTTTTCGACTCTATTCGCAAGTATGGCTACCCATTTTGCTCCTTGCTGAAGTAATTGCTTTGCGGTTTCCTTTCCTATGCCACTGCTTCCTCCTACAATGAGAGCTGTTTTGTCTTTGAATTGATTATTCATTGCTCTGTATTTCAATTAATATAGTTTATTAAACATGGTGGGAAATAATTAGTGGCTGGTGGATTTGACATAAAGTGGTACCGATTACCCGGGATAAATTATCTTTTCAAACATTCAGCCCTATCAAATCTTTTCTTCGTTAAGCCGTTTTTACTATTTATTGTGTGGCGGCATGCCTACTTTAGTTATGCAAAAGGATTTTCATCTGCAGATGGGCCATAAATAGATGGGATAGGAACATTAAGTGCCCTTAGATAGGCAGACAATTGTCCTCTGTGATGATACAGGTGGTTAAACACAAGCAAACGGACAAATAGCTCAATGGGTAGTGTGAAAACTGGAGAACCATTTTTTGTTAAAGACCACGATTTGCCTTGCCATTTGTCGTCAATATTTTTCAGAAGAAGTTTCGCCTTTTCTGATCCTGCTTTAAAACTGTTTTGGAATTCTGCTTTGGCCTTAGGTTCATAGTGAAACGTTAATTCTCCAAGGTCAGTAAATCCCTCCTCGGCAAAAGTGAGGTAACGAACAGGAATAACCGCTACATGATTGGCCAATTGACCTAAAGTCATTGCTTTTGGATTGGGCTTATAGTTTATGAGCTCTGCAGGAACGAGTTCAAGAAGTTTTCCAGTTGAAATCAATTCATGTTCCAACTCTGCGATCAAGGTTTGTGAGTTTGACATTTTTATTTATTTATAAATTATGAAGCACAAAAATAAAATGGAGGCTAAGCGCAAAACGGTATCTTTTGATACACTGATAAAAATATTTTGTGATAGCTTTTATTGATAAATTATTTAGCAGCTTCGAATATTCAATTTGAAAATCACTTGTTTCAGTAGTATTTCAACACCCTTGCCCTGGGCAGAGTTAGGGGCTAGTCCATTTCAAAGGGATGTTTTGAGAATTGTAGGTTTGATTAACTCCAACTAGTAATAAAATAATCAAACGATTTGCTAATCATTGGAGACTTCAAGAATTGTTCTTTTATTTTTCAAATAATTTTTAGTCATTAGAAATATTGAAGCCATGGATGAGAGGGCCATAACAGGAAAGTTTATTCGCTTGCGAGTCGGCTGAAAGTCCTGAAATACAAATTTTAGCGACATGCGTGTTAAAATGATACCAAATACCAGGATCACAAGGAAGAAAGCAAAATGACGTATATCTTCTTTTGGCCAACTGGAGTTTGATAATACAATTATCAGCAACCCTATTGACCCAGGAATTAATGCTGTAAACCTGATATCGTTAAATTGAAAATACCTTCCAATAAACCCAACTAGTGTTCCAATGATCAAAATAATTGCATGTATTGCTGCTATTTTCTTGTTCTGCAAAAACATGATAAAATAATTTTAGGAATTCAACTTAATTAACCTTAATTAAGCGGATGCTATCGCCATATCCTTTATACACTGGATGAAAGTTTACATTATCTTCTTCAATTGTCAAATAGAATTTCCAGGCAGTTTTTGCATTTTCAGCAAATGAAGTCCAAAAACCTGTTTGTTCGTTGATCCGATAATATTTGCCATTTTGCGCTTCACGATATCCTGCTAAAAGCGCATTAAACCCAGATGAACCTCCTACTTTCAATTCTTTTCCGGCTTTATCTTGACCGCCTAAAAAAGCAATAAGAGTATCAACATCTTCTTTAGTTGGTAATCGCCATCCAGGGAATTTTTTTGCGACATCTAAAGCCTGCGCATAAGTATATAGTGGCCCGAAAGCTTTACAATTTTCAGGATTATTTTCATAACATACACTTCCTTTGATGGCCATTGAAATATTCTCGGCTGACCAGGTTTGATGGCCGATCTTCACAGTTGTGAATTCTACATTTTGTTTTGAAGCCATGGCACATATCTTTTTAAAAGGTTTTTGGGTTTGACTCAAGCAGGAACCTGCAATGCTGCCTAGAATAAGCAGGAGACTGAAGTATTTCATTTTTTTTATTGTCACTCCATAAAACTACAAGTGCTAAATTGTGGAGACGGTATCAAAAGATACATAACAGGGAAACTTACAAAACTTTGATGAAGCCACGATGAAGTTTTACAAGCTGATCCATCTCAAATTGTTTGAGGATTCTTGAAATTACTACTCTGGTAGTGCCCAATTCATTGGCAAGTTCCTGGTGGGATATTTCGACATTTTTGGACTGCTGTTTTGAGGCTATTGACTTGAGGTATTCTAGCGTTCTTTTGTCAATATGGTCAAATGCTATGCTCTCAAGAGCATCTAATAACTCATCATACCTGCTACGAAAGGTCCTGATAACAAATTCATTCCAAGATGAATATTCCTTTTGCCATTGAGTTACGTATTTTGTAGGCACCGTGATAGCCTCCGTTTTTTCTTTTGCAACAGCCTGAGATGGGCTTTTATTATTGAAAAAACAAGCCGACAATGACATCATGCAAGTTTCGGAAGGTTCTACATGATAAAGCAATATTTCCCTTTCTTCTCTTGTTTGATAAACCCTGAGCATACCTGATACAACAATCGGTACAACTTTTACAAATTGGCCCTCCCTTACCACTACTTCACTTTTTTCAAATGTCCGTAATTCACAATGCTCAAGTATTTCTTCTCTAAGGTTGTGTTCATGAAAGAGATTAATTCTTTTAAAAACGTCGCTAAATTGTATCATCTGTTAAGAAATGTCTGTTAACAATGTTTGTTACTATAATCGTCATTTTTTGAATAATATATTTTTAATAATAAAACTCTTCGCTTATTATCTCACCATCTTTCACCTCAAACTTACCCATTTCACTGATGCTTATCTTGCCAAGACCAGTTATGGTTAAATCCATTCGCATTTCCATAAAAATAAAAGAACCATATACTATTGGTTGGCTTGTAAATGCTCCATTCCATTCAGTCACTGAGGCCATAAACGCCTTGCCCTTCCGCATTACATTATTCTTACCCTTCACGGTCGTTAAACCCCATTGCGCATTTGAAGGCTCAATGCTTACGGAATCGTCAGAATACAAATCTATCTGGGCTTGCGCAAATAGTTTAGCGCTACATAATTCATAAAGTCTATCTGCAATCTCCTGGGTTGTCATATCAATTATTTTCCTGTTGAAATATTTAATTCTTTATATTTTTTGGCCCTTACCTGTATGGCTGACTCTTTTGCAGAAATCATAGTCGATCCTGAAAACAAAAAAGTAAAGGCATTTTTTTTATTCTTTCTTACAATCATGATTTTAACAATGATGCTACAATTTTTTTAGCTTTTTCAACCGGCCATTGCCGACGGAACAACTGGCTTTCTATGATCGAACTTTCAAACAAAAAATATACATGATCAACTATATCTTCATTCTGATCTTTTAGGATTTTTTTAAAAAAATCCCTTAAATCTTGTTTGTGTCTTTGTATTACTGCAAGGATAGTTTTTTTATCAGCAGAAACCTCTGAAATAATATTTAGAAAACTACATCCCCTAAAGTCTTCCTTTTTATTCATTTTATAAATAAAATCAAATGCTGCCATGGCTTTTGATTTAGCGGTCCTTTCTTTTGAAGTATATGAAGTAAAACTGCCAAACCAATTTACGTGTCGTCTGCTCAAATACTCAACGCATAACTCTTCTTTGGACTTGAATATATGATAAAGGCTTCCTTTTGCAACATCTGCTTCCCTTATGATTTGGTTGATGCCTGTTGAATTATATCCTTGTTGGTGAAACAGTCTGGATGCTGTTTCGAGTATCCTTTCTCTTGTAGGATTTTTGTCTTCATTCATGAAAACAAAAATAGGCAATATCAATTAAACCGACAAGTCGGTCTACTCCGGTGCTTTTTTTGAAAATCAAGCTTTGTATTTTTTTTCGGTCAAGAGGATTGGCGACAAAGTTGGATATTACTACTCAGGATAAAGATTTATCAGCATTAAGATCATAATTCGGCACATCGCCAGTGGAAAACATTAGTTTCCTTTTTATACACGACCTTGCGGATAGATAAAATATTCACCGGGTCACTTTACCACAAAAAAGGATTTATGATAAAAGGGATTTACGAAACACACATCAATGTTGTGAATTTGGAGAGGTCAATTGAGTTTTATAAAAATGTACTTGGACTTCAACAATGTAGTTATTCGGACACAAGAAGAATTGCTTTTTTTTGGGTAGGCGAACCCAAAGAATATATGTTAGGGCTTTGGGAAAAGCCCAAAGAAGAAGTTGTAAAAATGCACTTTGCTTTTCGGTGCGACAAAGAAGACATTTTGAATAAATCAATAGATTATTTAAGATCAAGAAAACTAAAGCCATATAATTTTCTAAATGACGGAAGAGAAATTCCACTTGTCTTTGCGTGGATGCCGGCAATTGCAATCTATTTTGATGACCCTGATGGACATTGTTTAGAATTTATTTCCATTTTAGACGGAGAACCAAATGAAGAATTAGGAATAATAACATACGAAGAATGGACGAGATGTTTAATAAACTGAATTCGTTCAGCGTGTTTGTCGAGATAAGTTATGTTGGAATACTTAACCACTATGTTACGGGTATAAATGAAATTTAAAGAAAGAATTTTTATTTAATACAAGTCTATTGGCTTTATTGGCTCGTTACCTACATTCCAGGAGAAAAAGTTATGCAACAGGGCTTGCTATCTTTTACAATATAATTGGCATCGTCTAAACTCCTTTTATGAACTACAAAAAAATTGTTGTGACTATTATTTCTTAAGATAATTACATCCAACACGTTATCCATCTGTCAGGTTTCAGAGGGAAGATTGTCCATTTTCTTGCGCCCATTCTCCATTCTCAGCGGCTGTTTGACAACGCATTTTTGCGTTGTCAATAAAAAAATAAAATTAAAAATTAAAACAATGAAAAAATTCACAGTTCCCTCAAGAGAAGAAGTAGCGCCAGTCAATCAAACTATTTTTGACAACCTGACAAAAGCATTGGGTTTTGTTCCCAACCTATATGCTACAATCGCCTATTCAGATAATGGTTTGTCAAAATATCTCGCATTTCAAAATGCAAAGACAACATTGAGCAACAAAGAAAAAGAAGCCGTAAATCTTATCGTAAGCGAAGTAAATGGCTGCTTATACTGTAAAAGTGCTCATACAGTTATTGGCAAGATGAATGGCTTTACAGATGAACAATTGCTTGACATTCGCAAAGGACAATCTGAAAACCTAAAATTAAATGCGCTGGTAAAGTTGGCAGCAAGCATCACTAAGAATCGCGGCAGGGCTGATTCAACTTTAGTAGAAGATTTTTTTACGCAAGGTTATACCAATGAAAACCTGGTAGACCTGGTTTTGCAAGTAAGTGATAAAACGGCTATGAACTATTTGCATAATCTTACACAAATACCAGTTGATTTTCCTTTGGCATCGTCATTGGAAGGGGCTTCAGTTGCCAATCTTAACTAATGCAGTTAGCATCTCAGACCAAGCCGGGCTATTCTCCCGGCTTTTCTTTTGGCAATGCAGGGAAAATTGTCCATCCCATAGCGGCATTTCTCCATTTTTACGCAACTGTGTTAGCCACAACTTCGTTTTAAAAATAAATGCTATGGAACAACGTCACCCGCTTCCTCCATTTACAATGGAGACCGCATTGCAAAAAGTACAAATGGCTGAAGATGCCTGGAACAGTAAAGATCCCGAAAAAGTAAGTTTAGCATATTCATTAGATACCGAATGGCGCAACAGGACAGAATTCATTATCGGGCGGGAAGCAGTAAAGGAGTTTTTAAAACGTAAATGGGTAAGAGAATTAGATTACAAACTAAAAAAAGAGTTATGGGGTTTTCGAGAGGACCGGATGGCTGTTCGTTTTGAATATGAATGGCATAATGATTCCGGAGAATGGTACCGTAGCTATGGCAACGAATTATGGGAGTTTGATGAGAATGGGTTGATGAGGAAAAGATTTGCCAGTATCAATGATCTACCGATAGATGAGAAAGATAGAAAATTTAAATAAATTATTATGAACGATAATTTAATCCATCCAAAAGATAAACCTGCAGATGAATCCATAGTTATGCCAGATGAATGTGGCGATAGCATGTGGGAAGCAGTGCTAAACCAGGAAGCAAGAAAGGCTTGCGATGTGAAAGAAATTTCTACCAATGTTTCTTTTTGCTCAATAGCATTAATGCAGCACAAGAGTGCGACGCAACAGTAGCCAAATAGATGTTCAATTCGCTGGTACAAAAATTAAAATTATCATGGCAAAAAACTTTGCAGCAATCGCATTTACAGATACGGTGAAAGCCATGCAGGAAAAACTTGGCAGCAGGTCCAGTTATGCAAGGATGGAGAGAGATACTTATGTGGATGGCTTAACGGAAAATGAAATTGATTTCATTGCACAGCGTGATAGTTTTTATATGGCAACCATTGGTGAAAATAATTTTCCTTACATACAACACCGTGGCGGACCAAAAGGCTTTTTAAAAGTGCTGGACGCTAAGAGGATCGGCTTCATCGATTTCAGGGGAAATATGCAATATATTTCTACAGGCAATATTGCAACCAATAATAATGTAGCATTAATAATGGTTAATTATCCTGCGAGGGCAAGATTGAAAATTTTGGCAAAAGCCGAAATAGTGGAATTAACAGATGATCCGGTATTATATGATTTGCTAGAGCCCGGCGATTATAAATTTAAACCAGAACGAATGATGATTTTCAATATTGAAGCCTACGACTGGAATTGTCCGCAACACATTACACCAAGATATACAGTGGAGGATATAGAAGAGGCGTTCGCAGGGCAACGGGATCATGTTGAAAAATTAGAAGCAGAAATAAAAGAGCTTAAGCTCAAATTAAAAGACCCATGATAAAGGAGCTGAAAAGAGTTGTAATTACGGGAATGGGAGCTATTACTCCGCTGGGAAATTCCGTGAACGAATTCTGGAAAAATATCCTGGCAGGCAAAAGTGGTGTGAGCTTTATTACAAAATTTGACACGACCAACTTCAAAACAAAATTTGCCGGTGAAGTAAAAGGATTTAACGCTTCCGCTTATTTTGAAAAAAATGAGGCAAGGAAGTATGATTTGTTTACACAGTATGCCGTGGCTGCTGCAGAAGAAGCTATTAAAAATGCAGATCTTGATTTTGACAATCTCAACAAAAATAAAATTGGCGTGATATGGGGCTCAGGTAATGGAGGCATACAAACATTCCAGGAACAGCTGGAAGATTTCTTTAAAAGAAATAAAAATCCACGTTTCAATCCTTATTTTATTCCAAAGATCATCGCGGATATTCCATCAGGTGTTATTTCTATTCGTCATGGATTGAGGGGATTGAATTTTTCCACCGTTTCTGCCTGTGCTTCATCAAATACAGCCATCATTGATGCCTTTAATTATATTCGTTTGGGCAAGGCAGATATAATTATCACTGGTGGTTCGGAAGCTGCCATTAATGAAAGTGGTGTGGGGGGCTTCAATGCATCGAAAGCTTTATCGACGTACAATGAAAATCCGCAGGGTGCCTCAAGGCCTTTTGATATAAAGAGAGATGGTTTTGTTATTGGTGAAGGCGCTGGTGCATTGGTGGTGGAAAGTTTGGATTCTGCTGTGAGAAGAGGTGCAACCATTATTGCAGAAATCTCAGGTTGCGGTATGGCTGCCGATGCTTATCATTTAACCGGCACACATCCTGAAGGCGAAGGGGCATATTTAGGAATGATCGATGCTTTGGAAGATGCAGGGATTAATGCCTCGAAAATTGATTACATCAATGCACATGCAACTTCCACAGCACTTGGAGATGAAAGTGAATTGAAAGCAATTGCAAGGGTATTTGGCAACAGAAAAGATCTGGCCATCAGCGGAACCAAATCCATGACAGCTCATTTGCTGGGTGCAGCTGGTGCAGTTGAAGCAATCATCACCATCAAAGCTTTGCTGGAAGATATAGCTCCGCCAACCATTAATACTGATGAAATTGAACCAGCGTGGAAGGAAAAATTTAATTTAATCTTAGGCAAAGCACAGGCAAAAGAAATTAATTATGCCATGAGTAATACATTTGGTTTTGGCGGGCATATAGCTACTACAATTTTTAAAAAATATAAAGCATAAATTCAAACATGTATACCCAGTCGGCATTTACTATGGTAAATCCACAAAACGGAAACCTTGCTTTTAAATACATGGAGTTTGAAGACAACAGCCATTTCGATCATATTCAGCGTAATAATTATTTTTCTCTTATCTGGGTAACCATTGGCTCAGGAAAACTAAAAGCGGATTTTGCAGAATATGATTTTGAACAGAATAGTTTATTTGCTTTTTCACCTTACCAGCCGTATATGTTTTCTGCTGATGCAAACGTAAATGGCATCGCAATCAATTTTCATTCTGAATTCTTTTGTATTTATAAACATCATAAAGAAGTTTCCAGTCATGGTGTGTTATACAATAATATTTACCAGCCGCCTTTTGTAAAGGTTGATGAAAGCTCTGCGGCCACTTTTAAAATGCTTTGTGAACAAATAAAAAGAGAAATGCAAAACCCCGCTTTAGCTCAGCATGAGTTGCTTGTCTCCTACCTTAAAATTCTTCTGATAACAGCAGCAAGATTAAAAACTCAACAGCAGTCACAGGACCAAGAAATTCTTACAAACAGTAAAGAGCCTTTTATTCTTCAAAATCTGAAAGATGCAATAGAAGCGAATTTCAGAACCAAACATTCACCTTCAGATTATGCCGGCATGCTTTATATAAGTCCCAAGGCCCTGGCCAAGATCACCAAAGCTTATTTTAATAAAACACTTAGCAACCTGATCAATGAACGCATCATCATTGAAGCTAAAAGAGAACTTTATCTCACAAATAAAACCGTAAAAGAAATTGCTTATGAGCTCGGCTATGAAGATGAATTTTACTTCAGCCGGTTTTTTAAAATTAATGCAGATGTATCACCCCAACTCTATAGGGAAACAGTAGGATTTGCACGAGGGATCTCCGATTAAATATCAGCAGAAAGAAAATTCACATCAATTTTTTTTAAACGAACGGTTAAGGAAATTGTGATAGAGAAGTTCCGTGAATTGAACTGTATAGATCATCAGGAGTGCATAATTCCCCTTCGAAGTTCTTCGACGCTACTTCTACATCTATCGATTGTTTGTTCAAGCTATCAGCGTTAAGTTCATTGATAGCGGCAAAAGCCTCCTCACCGTTGCTTGCCTGCCCACGAGTTTTACTTCGGGGGTGGCATGCAACATGAGTTTTGACAGATAATTCCTGCTGTGAAATTCATCATCAACAATAAGTGCGGTTACATTTTCACTACACGTTTATCAGAATTTTTCAGTCTTTACATTGGGCCAGTTTGCGTCTGCTTTCTTTATATACCCCTGCTGATCTTTACTCCATTTAGCCTTTACATCTGTGTTGTAGTTCAGGTAAAGTTTTCCATCAATAATTGTCCATGCATCCGGGCTTGTTTTAGCTTTATGGCCCTGTGAACATCCGTAAGCGCAGTAACCACCATATTGAGGTTCATATTTTGCTGGCGTTGCCTTAAAAAGATCCGCATTTGCTTTATTGGCAAAAAGCCAGGTCGCTCCCTTATAAGAAACACTAAAGTCAGAACTCCCCTTTACAGGTTTCCCTTCCTTAAAATAAGCCACCGCATCATAACCGTTGATAGCGGCATTGTCTTTTACAAAAATTTCACTCTGTTGAGCAGATACTGTTAAACACATAGCCAGGAAAATCCCAGTCGATAACAAAATTTGTTTCATAGTTTTTAAATTTTTATTTGAAATAAAAGTAAAAGCAAGCCCAACGACACATTGTCGGCTGCCTAACACGCGGCTGGGTCTTAACAAACTATTCACGAATTTTTTCCAGACTAAAGTGGGTGATTGACAAGATCGTTTGTGGAGAGCTTGGGGATAGACACAAGCGACTGATCCAAAAGTGTCGCCTCTTGATTCATTTATTTGTTGTAGGATTTGTTTAATGTGTTTGCGGTTAATTGTGGAAATCGGAATGTGTGAGAATTCAAGTTTTGTGGAAGTACATCAAACCATATTCACAATAACTTTTATATCGCTTTTGGTGCATTCAGCAATATGCAATCTTTCCTTTGCTATTGTTATAGCGTAATTGAATGATGTGCTTGCGATGAGGATTTGCAAGTCGTTTTTCCTATCTGGTACTGGCTGATTTTTACAGCTTCATTCTTTAGTCGTTTCAACTCTGCATCGATCGACTCTTTGGTCTTGGAAATCTGATCATCAAATCCGTGGAGGTGATTCATGCCCTTTAGTATGATGAGCCTTCTATTTTTTGCCCCAGCAATATATTTTGGATAATAGATGAACCAATCTTTTTTTAATGCCCCCTTATTGCCCTCCCAATTTTTTGGACTAACTTTTAATTCAGTGCAGACATCTCCATTTAGCAGCTTAATCATTGAAATAGTTTTAAAGTGTTAACTGTACAACTACATACAATGAAATAAAAAAGCCCAATCCATTGAAAATGAAGATTGAGCTTTGTACCGGGGAGCAGACTTGAACTGCCGACCTCTGGGTTATGAATCCAGTGCTCTAACCAGCTGAGCTACCCCGGCATTTTTCGTTGAACGGGCTGCAAAAATATAGAAATATGGGCGAAGGTTGAAATCAAATTTAGAAGTAAAAAAAGGTGCTATGTCAAAAAAAATTGTGCTTTTATCGCTTGAGTAACATGATAGAAAAATGACGTCGAAAGACTTCGACGTCATCTGGCAAATATTTATAATCCTATTCTTTTTTACCGAGATAAAAGCTTCTGTTCAATCTGAATCCCAAAGCGAATTTTCCATCTTTGATAAAATTTGTATTCCTTGTAAGTTGTTCAATGTTTGTAGCAGCCGTTGTATTACCAACAAAGAATTGGAATACGTGTCCGCCGGTATTAAATTCAAGGCCAAGCGACAACAGGTCAGGTTCGTAATTAACTATATTCCCGGTTTTAGTAATTACATTCTCATACATATTGAACTGGTGGGAATATTCAAATGTCAATGCTTTATTTGGTGAAAGCTGGTATTTTGCTCCCATACCTAAGGAAAAAATATCATTGCTGTTCTCCATTCCGTACGGTACTATATTATAATGAATATATGTCGGCATGATCTGCAATGAAAAAGTTTTTGAAAACTTTCGGGCTATAAGCAACTGGTGCATGTAAGTGAATTTATTCCAGCCCAGTTTATTTGCCTCAATCGTATCAACAGGATTCGATTGGGCATCGATATTTACCAGTGAGATCCATCCGATCGAAACCGGGCTGTTTTGTTTACCAGCTTGTTTCAAGATCTTAAATTTTGCCCATCCTTCAAACATTGAATTGCCGGTTAAAGCAAATCCAACATTAGCAAAATTTGCGGGAGAATAATCAAATGACAGGTAGGTATGCGCAATACCTGAGTTAAAACCAAATACCTGGGCAAGGTTCTGACCAGCATCCTGCTCTTTATTCCATATCACTCCAAAATGGTGTGCGATCATAAACTGGAGGTTTCCTTTTGGAACTATTTCAACACTGTGCATATTGATTATATGGCTGGAATTAAAAGTCGCTTTGACCTTCTTTTTCGGTTTTACAACTGTCGCATCAGCCAGGCTATCCTGTCCGAAAGAAGTAAGAAAGAATGCTGAGGTAAAAACTAAAAGTGATAATATCTTTTTCATATCAGCTTTTTTAAATTATAAATGTTTCTTTTCCATTATTGGATGAATAAATTATTGAGGTTGTCCCTGTACGATCCACGTTTTAAAGGTATTGGTGACACAGGATGACAAACCGATCACACCACCCGGATGGCCACTGCTTCCTCCACTATTCATCATAGTTAATAAAGTATTTTTGTCTGCAACCATCTTGTTGTAATCGAGAACCGGTCCACGGCCGCCATGACAACCTGCAGACTTGCATGTACCATTATAAATAGGGACTATATGTGTTGAGTATTTAATACTGCCGGTAACATCACATACTATTTCACCTCCATCATATGGTTGTCCCTGGTCTTTCCATTTCCTGAATAATATTTTTTGATTTTCAGTCAGGAAAACATTGCCGCCTCCCGGGTGAGGAATTTTATCATTTGCCCACTGCGCAATCGTATCTACCCTTGCCACTATTGCATCTGATTTAGGTCTTCTTACTATTTGACCGTTTATTACTGTATCCGGCAATGAGAATGCAATTGCATTATTGTTGGCACTGTTCGCATTGACATTGTTATGGCAGCCACAGGCACCTGATGTAACAACCGGTACAACATCTCTCAAAAAAGATACTTTCGGCAGGCTCGGTATGTCTGATTTATTATTGTAACAAGAGGATATATATATTACCAGTAATCCTGTTAGTATTGTTATTATAATTCCTTTTTTCATATACCTGGTATTTTTTTATTAATAATTTATTTCTTAATGATGGTTCCGGATTTCCTATACTTAAAAATACCTGCATTACCTACTCCATATTTCCATATGTCCGGAATATTAGGATCAGCAAAATACCAGGCCTTAATAAGAGCAATATCATTTCTGGTAAGACCACCATCACTATAAGCCATATCTCCCTGGTGTGAGCTAGCAAATACTCCTGTAAATGGATTTGCAAGAAGCACGGTGGAATCAATTCTTGAAACGAGTGAACTTGTTGAATTCAAATTATTCCCTCTTACGTAAAAATTATTTCCATTGCTGCTATATACTACAGTACTGTTGCTTCGTAAAGCTTTTGGATAATTAATGTCCAAAAGAATATCATCATATGAGCTTAAAGAACCACGAACACTTGAAGAAACAACAGGGGTGCTAAATGTTTTATAAGGCCTGAAACTTGCAAAAGCAAGTGTATCGCTATAGAACTTCCTTACACTGTCTTTGTACGCATTCCAAACCTGGTTGCGTAAGGTGACATTAGAAAGCTGGCAATAATAAGTTGTGCTGGTAGGCCTGATAAGAGCAAAGGTTGTTGTATCTGCAGAGGTTAACCCGGCGATCAAACCTTTTCTTGCCCATGAACCTGTAGATGTAGCCACATTATGACAATTACCAGAAGTGCATCCTGTTGTAATAATGCGTATAGCAGCTGGCCTGAAGTCTGCAATATCAGGAGAAGTTTTAGCGCCATTTTTTATCCAGTTATAAATTTTTAGTTTATCGCCTGGTGCTACTTCATGAGCTGCATTTACTGGCGGCATTGCTTTATTAAGGTCATTTGTTGTTAACAGGTTCCACAACTTACTTGCTTCAGGGTTTCCCGGAACTACAAGGCTGGATATCTCCTCATATGTTGAAAGCTTAGGATTGATAGGACCTCCATGACATGTTGAGATACCACAGTACTCCTTTACAATGCTCTGCACTCCCTTGCTTACGATGCTATCATTGAAATCAGGGACAACATCACTGGGGTTGATCTTTGTAAAATCATAAAAAGCAGCAAACACTGTTGAGTCAGGCGAAATACTTCTGTTTAGCTGTTCAGCCATTACCCCTGTTTTGGTACATTGCATTATAAATAAGGAGAAAATAAGTGCCCCTATTACTAAAGCGATAGTTTTTAATTTTGAAAATTTTTTCATAAAAAGAATTTTTAATACTCGTATTTGATTGATTTTCTTTTCAAACGCAAGCTATCAGCTGTCTTAAGACATTCTTATGACACTATGCAAATACAATAATGACCTTGGTCATGTCTATTCCTGTTTAATATCAGTTACCTCATTTAGAATCAATTTCAGATTACTTTTGATTAGCCTTTGAATATTTGAAATCTGAAATGCAAGAAAGAAGTGTAGATCTAAAAAGCCCGGCTTTTATATTGGATAAGCATCATCTAACCAAATATACTCATTTAGCTTCTTATGGGGGATGAAATGATAGCATACCTGGAGCGACTTGAATTACTGGCTTTCTTTTCCGGCTATCCTTTGATTTATTTTCTAATTCTTTCGCTGGCTGGTCAGAAATCAACAAGAACGCCTTTTAAAAGTAAGTTGGTTTTATTGTTGCCTTTGGCTTACGCTTTATCGGGCACTCTTCTGTGGGGACTCCTGCTTAAAAACCTTTATCCTGATTATTCATTATCACATATTAGATCAGATGTTCAATTCTCGTTTATAAAAATATGGGGATTACTTTCAATTCTATTTTGGTTACCCATATTTCGAAAGAAAGTTATCATTTCCTTATTTCATAGTCTTGTTTTTTTCTATTTAATATTAAAAACAATTTTTCTCCAACTTACTTCATCAATAGTCGATAAAGATCTTTTTAAAAATGAAATGAAAGTATATTTTGACAGCATTCTTTTAAATTCTGCAACCTTTATTGCAACAACAATCCTGTTTCTTCTTATTGTACGATTCCGCAAAAAATAAACTTTTGCAGAATAAATAGTCAACAATGTTTTTTTCAACCACTTCTTTCATTCATCAAAAATCTAAGCACCAATTTTTTGCGAACCGTTTTTGATATTAATTTTTTTCTCGCTGATACATCTCATCTCTTTTTTTGACCAATGTCATATATGTGTCATTTATCCGGTTATAGTTTTACATCGTTCACTTATTAATTGTTCACTTAAATATATTTTTTATGAAACTGTTTAATAATAAAACCCTCCTGGTTGTTTTAGTACTTATCAGCGGCTATGGCTATATAATAAGTTGCACCCGTGAAAATGACCTGATAACTCCAATTCAACTGACCCAGCATTTCGTTGGCTCAAGGGGTACTAATGTTCATCTTCCTGGAAATATGACTACAGGAAATGTTAAAGAGTGGAAACTTGATAAAGTTCACTCAAGTGTACTTTGGTCTTCAAATTATGTAGGTGCTGCCGGTTTATTAACAGGTAGGTTCAATCAATTTGGCATGCATGATGTAACAGATGCCAAAGCTATCAGTTATGTCACAGCAGGCCAACCGCTTTTAGACAGCTCCTGGGCTTTTTATGAAAACGAACCAGCAAAATCTTATTTCAATGGCTATGTTCAGATTAATACTTCCAATACTGGTGAACCGGGCAGAGATGCAGGTTGTAATATTTCAGGCATGGGGACTGTAGCAATTGTTGCAGGAACTCAAAATCTCGCCTATCCTAATCTTGCAAAAATAAAAACAACCCAAATAAAATTTGACCCTGAAAGTAATGGTTATATAGTAACGCTGAATCTAACATACCAGGGAAAATTAACCACACCCCTTACCAAATCAATTATTGGCACACTTAGATATATTCCAAAAGCCACCCCAATCGGAGCTACATATGATGTATTTGGGTTGCAATTAAAATTCCAGTTTAACTGCCGTGACTTCGGTATTGTCAGTACCAGCATTGCAGATAAAATTGACATTGAGTGCAACATGAATTTCAATAATAAATAATCACACTTAAATCAACAATAATGAAACGGATATTAATATATATGGGTTTGGTACTGGCCATTGGAATTGGATTGACCAGTTGTTATAAGGATATTATTGTTCCCAAACTGGAAAAAGATCCAGATGGACCTCCCCAAGCCGTTAGTTTTAAAACAGAGTTAGCACCATTATTTAATACAAGTTGTGCATTGGCAGGTTGCCATGTATCAGGAGGACATAAACCTTATATGGCTACTGATGTATCATACTTGCAAATAATAAATGGGGGATTTGTAAATATAGCCTTGCCAAAAGAAAGCACATTATATAAAATGATATACGGAGAAATGTCTCCATATATTTCCTCCGCTTCTGACAAGCAAAAAGTATATGATTGGATCAGGAATGGTGCTCCGAATAATTAACTACTATAAAAATTACAAAAATGAAACTCAAAATATATAAACCTAAAACCCTGGCGGTATTAACTGCGTTTCTGATGGTTTGCCTGTTAGTACCTGACAGGACATTACTGGCACAGGACACCACCATAGCTACTGCGGATATTTCTGTAAAAGCCAAAATAAAACCAGTAAAAAATACATTCCAGAGTGTCTGGATCATCGACAATCAAACCGTAATGGTTCCAATTAAAGGAACTTTTGAAATGGATATTCAACACCGTTTTGGTGTATGGGAAAACGGTTACGAAGATTTTTGGGGGTTCTTTGCCCCATCTAATATCAGGTTGGGAGCAAGTTATGCTCCATTTAATAAATTTAGCTTTGGTATTGGTGTTACAAAAACCACAGGAGCTGTAATACCTTATGAATCTCCATCATCTGTATCCGGGCCGTTGTGGGATGCAAGTGCAAAATATTCAATCATTACCCAAACAAAAGGAAAATACCCCGTAAGCGTTAGCTATTATGGCAACTTTGCAGTGAATACCAAACCAGATCCGAATAATGAAATTTACCGCGATACAAATTCTGTTGGTGCAAAAACTACATTACTGGGTATATCAACCGACCGTTTTTCATTTTTCAATCAATTGTTAATAGCAAGGAAAATCAATGATAAACTTTCTGTTCAGGTTGCTCCCAGCTTTTCACATCAAAACGTTGTCAATGGATACTTTGTAAAAATGAATGACTCGGCCCTGAAAACAGAACCCGATATGGAGTTCAATCATTTTGCTATCGCTTTTTCTGCAAGGTATAAATTGACTAATGTGACATCACTCTTGTTCAACTATGATCAACCCATTACAAAACATACTTTAAATAATCCAAATCCGAGCCTTTCATTTGGAGTGGAATTTAACACAAGTAGCCACTCTTTCCAGTTATTTTTTACAAATTTCTATTACCTGAATCCACAAATCAACAATTTATATAACAAGAACGCTCCTTTTGCATATACAGATGAAAATGATAATAAAGTTGAAGGTGGCAAGTTCCTGATTGGTTTTAATATTACCCGGCTCTGGAATTATTAACAAAAACTTGTTTGAAGACTTTGGTGGATCATAGAATAAGCATGGACAAAGCCCTGAATATAAATTCAGGGCTTTTTTAGTTGTGAAACAATTGAAACGGTTGGTCAGTTGTCATATCGCTTTTTAAAATAAATAATATAGATTTATTGTTGATTTTATCATCTTAAAGAATGAAACAATTTATTTTAAACAAAAAAATTTCAGCTTATCTAATAATTTTCTTATTAGTATTTTTATTCTCTTGTGTAGATCGGGAGGTAAAAAAGAAGTTTGATACAAAAACAAAACAGGTAACAGCAACAAACAAAGTACCAAGCAGCTATTCGGATACAATTAAGATCAGATTCGCTGCAGCTGTTTTTTACTATCCTGATTCTATGCAACTTGAAAAAATGAGAGCAAGTATGGATTCTATGATATTTAAAAGTACCGACCATGAATGTTATTACCTGATGAAAAATGCAAAAACTTCTTTGAAAGTTAACTGGCCTAAGGTTCGGATCTTTGACGCTTCAAAAGCCCGCTATCTTCTTTTTATTAAAGAGGATAAAAGCCAAATATGCATCGACCTTAACACAAAAAAAGATATGTGTGGTTTACTCCTTTTTAACCAGGTTAAAGACCCACTAGAAGCAGATATGGCAAACATTGATACTGCTTTGGATTTTTATTTCCTTAAATAAACTAATTACCCGGGAATGAACAAATAAGAGATATATTCACTATCCTTTTATCATGAAAATCACTGATTAAAATCATATGGATAAACCATTTACATCAATAATGCTGTTTTATGTTTGATATATTTTTACTTCTGAAAAGCTCACTATACTGTAGTCTATCGCATGCGTTTTATTAAATCAGTATAGTCTGAGTTTGAAAATATATTAGTTTTATACAACTTTTTCATCATAAATTGTCTCTATTAAAAAAAATAAATCATTATGAAATCTCTAGTAATTATCCTCGCAATCATGATTGGAATACTCGGAGTCAGCTTTACTTATAAAACCTTCCAGGGAAAAAAACCCTGGCCTGTTCCTGACAATTACAAAGCAATGAAAAATCCGGTTGCCTCAAATGCTGAATCTATTGCAGATGGAAAGGAACTATGGGGCCAGCATTGCAAATCATGCCATGGTGCAAAAGGAATAGGTGATGGTCCAAAAGCTTCACAATTAAAAACCGAACCGGGAGATTTTTCAAAAGCCGATGTACAATCACAAAGTGATGGTTCGATTTTCTACAAATCATCAGAAGGCAGAGATGATATGCCAAGTTTTAAAAAGAAAATACCTGATGCAGATGACAGATGGAGCCTTGTTAATTATATAAGGACTTTTAAAAAATAACTTCCTGATCTTCTTTACCGAACCGCTGTGAAAAAATCCAGCGGTTTTTTTATTTAATAAGTTATAGATAGTGGATAAATGTTTCATCGGCATGTGACAATAATCATATTATAAATTGACTCAGATACAGTTGTCTTTTTTTTCATGGGTCTATCTTACACTCCTAATCATGAATAAAAATTTTGAAATGGAAACGAATCAAAGAAACTCAACAAGAAGAAAATTTTTATGGGGAGGGCTGGGTGTGGTCTCAGCTTTGTCTGTATTTAAATTCATGCTTCCTAAGAAAAAACCAGTTGCTATTGCTTGTACTACTACTGCAAAAATGCTTACACAAGATGGAAAACTTGTTGAAGTAGATATAAGCAAGATCAAAAAAACAGGTGTAAAAGTTTCTGACAAAGATGTTATTACCTGGGTAAAAAATAAACCAACGTTTTAATATAATACAATGGAAAAAAATTCAAGAAGAGATTTTTTGGTTACAGGCCTGCTGGCAACTGCGGCCGTGGGTTGTTCTGATAAAAATCCCTTTGTTACCGATACCGATCAGCAGGTAACCCTTTCGGGTGAAAAAGTAAAATTGCTTTCTGCAGATGGCGAGATCATTGAAATTGATAAAGCCTTACTGAAACCTGTTCCTGATCTGCCACAAATTTCAAACAGTGAAGCAAGAAGAGGAATAGCAGGGAAAAAATTTGTAATGGTAATAGATCTTTCCCGTTGCAAGAATTTAAAAAGATGCCAGGCATCATGCAATCATGCACACTTTGTACAGGATGCACAAAACTGGATAAAAGTTCATCCCATGCAGGATGGAGATCATGAGGCCCCCTATTGGCAGCCCACCACTTGTATGCATTGCGATGAACCTCCTTGTGTAAAAGTCTGCCCGGTAGATGCAACATTCAAAAGACAGGATGGAATTGTATTAATTGACAGTGATCGTTGTGTGGGTTGTCGTTTTTGTATGGCTGCTTGTCCTTATTCTACAAGGGTATTTAATTGGGAAGAACCAACATTACCAGCAGAAGTGGAACATCAACATTACTCCTGCGAAACAAGCGTTCCGCAAAAGAAAGGAACAGTAGGCAAATGCGATTTCTGTCCTGATATGGCCAGAAAAGGTGAAATGCCGCATTGTGTATCAGCATGCCCGAACGGTGTATTTTCTTTTGGAGATATGTATGAGGATACTGTAACAAACGGAACAGAAACTTTCCGCTTCAGTGATTTGATCCGTGATAAAGCAGGATACAGATTGATGGAAGATCTTGGCACAAAACCAAGCGTATATTATCTGCCACCAGTAAACAGGAATTTCAAATTTGAAGAAGGATTAAAGGAAGAGGAAGAACGTAAGAAAATATTACCAGAAGCTAAATCTAAATCATAAAATTTTTTATTGTGGAAAATCAAAACATACTTACCGCCGATAAAGTTATCCATGACCTGCTGCCACAGAAATTCGGAATGAGAGGAAAGATATGGACCGCAACTTTGATCATTATTTGCCTTATCGGGGCTTATGCATATTTCCTGCAATTGAAAAATGGTTTGGTTGTAACCAACATGGGTGACTATGCTTCATGGGGTATTTATATTTCTAATTTTGTATTCTTTGTAGCAATCAGCCTGGTGGGATCATTGATCACTGCTATTTTTCGGTTAAGCGATGTCAAGTGGCGTACACCATTGACAAGGATCTCTGAAATGATCGCTGTATCAGCCATCACATTTGCTTCATTGATCATTATAGTAGATATGGGTCGACCAGAACGTCTTGTTTTCCTGTTTACACATGGCCGTCTTCAATCACCCATTATGTGGGATGTGATAGTGATCAGCACTTATTTCTGTATCAGTTTATTTTTGTTGTACATCACTTTGCTTCCGGATATCAGGATCATGATCAAAGCAAAAGAAATGGTGGGTAAACCATTTGCAAAATTGTACAGATGGCTCGGCTCCTATTGGAAAGGAACAGAAGCACAGGAAAAAATAAGGAACAGATCCATCACAATACTTTGTATTATCATTATTCCAGTAGCATTTTGTATACACACAGTTACGTCCTGGTTATTTGCTACTACTTACAGACCCGGATGGGATAGCACAAACTTTGGCGCCTACTTTGTTTCGGGTGCATTTTTAGTCGGCGCAGGTGGAGTAGTAGTTGCTATGTATATTTTTCGCAAAGCTTATAAACTGGAAGCCTATATAACAGAAATGCATTTTGAAAAAATGGGGAGAATATTGGTGATGCTTGCATTGCTATATCTGTATTTTAATGTGAATGAATATCTCATACCTGCTTTCAAAATGAAAAAGCCCGAAGAAGCACATTTAACAGAATTATTTACCGGTGAATTTGCCCCATTGTTTTGGTTTGCCATTTTCATAGGAATGATCATTCCTATCATAATTATTCTGTTTAAGAAAGGAAGAAAGCCTTTGCCAATGTTTATTGCCGGAGTTATGGTAGTTATCGGTGCATGGTTTAAACGTTACCTTATAGTAACACCTACACTGCTTCACCCATTTTTGCCAATGCATGATGCTCCCGAAAAGTACAAACATTATTTTCCAAGTTGGCAAGAGTGGGCTATTGCGATGGGCTCATTAGCGGGTGCCTTGCTGATCATTACTTTATTAGCAAGAATGTTTCCTGTAATATCTATTTATAAAACATTAACCGACGAACATGAAACTGCTCAAAAATAAAATGGGACCTATTTTAATGACATTATTACTGGCCGGCAATGTTTGTTTTGCCCAGGATACAACAAAAAATGAAAAAAAGGAATTGCAATTAAACGTTGCTTACTATCAACCGCAGAATAATATTCCTTATGTGCTGGTCACCACAAAGACGAAAATTGAAAGAAAATTTATTGGAGTAAAAGATCTGAAAGTAAATGTTTACTTGAATAAGGTGTCAGATTCAAATCTTCTCGAATCATTTCAATCTAACATAACAGGAGAAGAGAGAATATATATACCAACTTCTTTTAAAGGAGTTTGGGATGCAACTTCTTCTCTTACATTTATTGCTGTAACAGCAGCGAGTAAAGAATTTGATGAAACGAAAAGCGAAGCAGCAATAACCAAAGCAAAAATTGAAATTGATACGAGCAGAACTGATGAAGCAAAAAATATAACGGTAAGTGTAAAAGAGTTGCAAAATGGGGAATGGGTGCCGGCCAAAGGAGTAGAGTTAAAAATTGCCGTGAAGCGTTCCATAGGAAATTTGCCTATTGGCGATGAAGAATCTTATACCACAGATTCAACAGGTTCAGTAACTGCAGAATTCAAGAGAGATAGTTTGCTGGGAAACAATAAGGGAAATTTTATTTTGGTAGCCCGGACCGAAGACAATGAAAAATTCGGGAATCTGTTTGCAGAAAAAAATGTTAACTGGGGTGTAGCACCCATCTTTGATAACTCATTTAATCAACGGTCGCTTTGGGCAACAAGAAGTAAAACACCTTTCTGGTTACTAGCTCTTGCCGGTTCGATCATTGCAGGAGTTTGGGGAACGATCATTTATCTTATTTTACAAATGATCAAGATCAGAAAAATGGGCAGAGCTATTGTATAAATTAAATTGAGCCGAGTCCCGGATTCTATTTTTCAAAATCAAAACCCACCGTTTTATTTTCACTTTTAGATTTTGAAAAAATAGAAAACACAACCAGCCCTGCCATTGCAATTAAAGTTCCCCATATTGCAAACCAGCCCGTAGATATAAAAAGAAACAGCCAAATACCAATTGAAATAATAACAGGTATTGGGAACAGGAACATTTTAAAAGGCAGGTCTCTTTTGCCGAACCTGCTTCTTAATAATGCTACCCCAATTCCCTGCGCTATAAATTGAATAAGTATTCTCATGGCAAGAATAGAAGAAATTACCTGGCTCAGCTTCATGAACAAGCTAAAAATAAAACCAAGGCCACAAAGAAAGATCAGTGAAACATAAGGAAAGTTTTTTGTTGGATGAAGCTTTGAAAATATTTTAAAAAAATTTCCATCTACAGCTGCTGCATAAGGAACTCTTGAATAACCAAGCACAACAGCAAACAAAGAAGAAAATGCAATACAAAGTATTAAAACAGTAACGATCACCCCTGCCTTATATCCATAGATGCTTTCCATAAAAGCACTCACTAAGTATTTATCACCTTCCAATACAGATTGCCAGCGTATCACTCCCATTACACTTATATTCATCAATAAATACAGGATCGCAATGCCTGCGATAGAAATAAAAATGCTCCGTGGAATATTTATTTCTGGGTTTTTAATTTCTGCGCCCAAATGGCAAACATTGTAATAGCCAAGATAACTATAAACAGTTTTTACAGAGCCGTGACCCACCGCTGCCCAAAAAGCATATGTAAAGAAAGATGCTTCCCCAGATGGAATTAATTGTACCGGATGTTGCTGATTCATCAATCCGCTCATGATGATCCAAAGAATTGTAAGAACAACAATTGATCCCATTACAACAGATATCTTTCCGATCGATTCTATTTTTCGGTATAGCAAAAGAAAAACAAGGATCACTAAACTTCCGGAAATTATTTTTTCTTGTATTAGCGTCAATTGAATTATATAGGTGAGATATTGAGCAAACCCGATCGCACCAGAGGCAACAACTAACGGTGCCTGTATTGAAGTTTGCCAGACAAACAAAAAGCTCATCAGCTTTCCGTACTTTTCTCCATAAGCGATCCGGTGAAAATTATAAGTACCGCCTGCTAACGGATATTTTGCTCCAAGCTCACTCCATATCATGGCATCAACAAAAGCGGTGATGGCACCAAATATCCAGGCCCATAAAAACAAACCATTATTAAATTGACTAACAACAAAAGGCATTACCACAAATGGACCAATACCAACCATATCTATCATGTTGATAGAAGTTGCCTGCAGTAAGTTGATCTTACGGTTAGTGAGTGGTGTGGACATCAAAACAATTCAACGTGTAATTTAAATTGCTTTCGTTACAATCCAGAAAGTAGTTATTGCTCTCCTTTTCGAAATCAGAAAATAATAATTAAACCTGCTTTACAAATGCATTGATCCCTTCCACCAACACATCCAAATTCTTTGTAGTTGTATAAACATTTGGAGTGACACGAACACTATGAATATTTTCCCAGTTTATACCAACCGTATGAACCTTATAATTATTGAGTAAAAATCCATCCAGTTCTTCAGGCTTCTTTCCTTCTACAGAAACATTACCGATGGCACAACCCCACTTCGGAGAGAAGGAAGTATGAAGTTTTACTTTTGGAATATCCTTTACCTTATCAAACCAATAATTTTTTAAATAATGCAGCCGCTTTTCTTTTCTTTCATTGCCGATCATTTCATGAAAATCCAATGCCTTATTGATAGCCTGTTCAATGAACATGGGTCTTGTACCTAATGCTTCAAATTTTCTTATATCATCTTTTAACGGATCATCAGTCGCAAATAGTGGGTATAGCTTCTTGATCTTGCTTCTTCTTACGTACATCATGCCGCTCCCAATTGGCGCATAAAGCCATTTATGCAGGCTACTTGCAAAATAATCACAATCGAGATCAGTTATTTTAAAATCAAAATGAAAAAGACTATGTGCTCCATCTACGATCACTTCGATCCCTCTTTTGTGAGCTTCTGTGGCGATCTTCTTCACAGGTATTATTTGCCCATTCCAATTTATAATATGTGTAATATGTACCACTTTAGTTTTAGCGGTAAATGCATTCACATACTGGTTCACCAAATAATTTTCATCTTCACTTGGCAGATCAAGATTTATCCAAACCATTTTTATTCCATCACGTAGTTCTCTTTGCTTATATGCATTTACCATGTTCGGATAATCCTGTTTGGTTGCAACGATCTCATCCCCTGCTTTTAATTGCATTCCAAATATGATCGTTTCTAAACCTTCGGATGAATTACGATTGATGGCAACTTCTTCGACATCACATCCCGCCATCTTTGCCATGTTTTTTCTTAAAGGTTCCTTACCCTGGTCGAGAATACGCCACATATAATAACTCGGCGCTTCATTGCTGAAATCATAATACCGTTTCATGGCATCCGACACAACTTTGGGCGCAGGACTAACTCCCCCATTATTAAGATTGATCAAATAAGGCGATACCGTGAATGATTCCTGTATATAATACCAGAAATCTTCATCTGTTGCAAGATCAGTCGCAGAAACTCCTTCGGCATCTTTTAATGCCGCATTAAGATTTCTTGCCCACATTGGTTTTGCTATAGAAGAAAGAGCGGCAGTTGCAGAGAATGTGCCGACTTTTTTCAAAAAACCACGACGATTATTTATAGGCATTGTAATTGATTTGTATAAAAGTAATAAAAATAAGAGGATGATTGCCTAATGGAGAACAGAAAGATGAACACTTCGCTTCGCTCAGTGCAGGCTGTGCGTCGCAACAGGAGCTCAATAATAGCAATGAAGTTGGCAACCTAATTAAAAAAACCTAAATTGAACATCCAACATTTTATATATGAGAATACTTGAGATAAAAGTGCTAAAAGGACCAAATTATTGGAGTGTGAGACGAGCTAAGCTGATACAGATGAAGCTTGACCTGGAAGAAAAGGAGAATATGCCTACCAATAAAATTCCGGGGTTCAGGGAAAGATTGGAAAGACTTTTACCATCCTTGTATGAGCACCGTTGCAGCGAAGGCAAACCTGGTGGTTTTTTTCATAGAGTTGAAGAAGGAACGTGGATGGGACATGTTGTTGAACATATTGCATTAGAAATTCAGACGTTGGCGGGAATGGATACAGGTTTTGGAAGAACAAGGACACCAGATGGAGAAAAGGAAGGAGTTTATTATGTAGTGTTCAGTTATATTGAAGAAGATGCCGGTGTATATGCTGCTAAAGCTGCTGTAAGAATTGCACAAGCTTTGATAGCAGGAGAAGAGTATGACCTTGCTGATGATATTCATAACATGCGGGTGATAAGAGAGGATACTCGTATGGGACCTTCAACGGGTTGTATTGTAGAAGAAGCGGCAAAACGAGGAATACCTTTTATAAGATTGAACAAACAAAGTTTGGTACAACTGGGCTATGGTGTAAATCAAAAACGAATTCGTGCAACAATCGCCTCTACTACTTCCAACATTGCTGTTGATATTGCCTGTAATAAAGATGAAACAAAAATGTTGCTAGAAGCTGCGGAGATACCGGTTCCTAAAGGAACCGTGATAAGAACAGAAGAAGGTTTAAAGGAAGCTATTGAAAAATATGGTTACCCGCTTGTGATAAAACCTATCGATGGCAATCATGGAAAAGGAAACACAACAGATATCAATAGCTGGGAAGTAGCTGTAAAAGCATTGGCAGCCGCTGCAGAATACAGCCGCAGTGTGATCGTTGAAAAATTTATTACTGGCTTTGATTTTCGTTGTCTTGTTATCAATTATAAATTTGTTTGTGCTGCTTTACGTACACCCGCATCAGTTGTTGGTGATGGCGTGCATGATATAAATTGGCTGATCGATGAAACAAATAAAGATCCTCGTCGCGGATATGGTCATGAAAAAGTGCTTACTCAAATTACCATTGATCAGTATACACAAAAGATGCTTGATGATGCAGGAATTACTTTAGAAACAATTCCTCCAAAAGGCAAAAGAATTTTATTGAAACCAACTGCAAATCTTTCTACAGGGGGTACTTCTACAGATGTGACTGATGAAGTTCACCCGGCAAATATTTTTATGTTTGAACGGATCGCAAAAATTATTGGCCTTGATATTTGTGGTATCGATGTAATGGCAAATGATCTTCGAACTCCTGTATCAGAAAACGGTGGTGCCATATTGGAAGTAAATGCTGCTCCGGGTTTCCGTATGCATATTGAACCATCAGAAGGTTTGGGAAGAAATGTTGCGGAACCGGTAGTTGATATGTTATTCCCAAAAGGAAGTGCAGGAAGAATACCAATCATAGCGATCACCGGAACAAATGGCAAAACAACAACGACAAGATTGACGGCGCATATTGCAAAGAGTGCGGGAAAGAAAGTTGGTTATACAACAAGTGATGGTGTTTATATTCAAAACCAAATGATGATGAAGGGCGATTGCACCGGGCCGATCTCTTCTCAATTTGTTTTAAAAGATCCAACAGTCGATTTTGCCGTATTGGAATGTGCAAGAGGCGGCATTTTAAAATCAGGTCTTGCCTTTCAAAATTGTGAAGTAGCAGTTGTTACGAATGTAGCAGCAGATCATATGGGCCTTGGCGGTATTCATACCGTTGAAGCAATGGCAAAAGTAAAAGCAGTTGTACCTGAAACCGTGTTTGATCATGGCTATACTGTATTGAACGCCGATGATGATCTTGTTTATAAAATGAAAGAAACCCTTGATTGCAATATTGCATTGTTTAGTATGGATGAAAACAATCCAAGAATAAAAGAACATGCCGCAACACATGGTTTATCCTGTGTGTATGAAAATGGGTATATCACACTGATGAAAGGAGGATGGAAAATAAGAGTATTACACGTAAAAAATATCCCGTTAACATTTGAAGGGAAAGCGATACATAATATTCAAAATTGCTTACCGGCAGTTTTGGCAACTTATCTTTTCCGCGACATTACTATTGAAGATATAAGAACGGGATTACAAACATTTATGCCAAGTGCAAACCTAACACCGGGTCGTTTGAACTTCTTCCATTTTAAAAATTATACTATACTTGCCGACTTTGCTCATAATCCACATGGTTTAAAATTACTTTGTGATTTTATCAGCAAGCTCGATTATCCTTTGCGTATTGGTATTATCAGTGGTACCGGCGACAGAAGAGATGGCGATATTCGTGAGCTTGGAGAAATTTCGGCGAAATATTTTGATGAGATCATTATTCGTTGCGATAAAAATTTAAGGGGAAGAACTGCTGAAGAAATTATCAGCTTATTGAAAGAAGGAATTGAAAGTGTGAACCCCAATATACCTGTAATGACCATCCCAAACGAGAACCAGGCGCTGGATTATATTTACGAAAACCCAAAACACGGAGCTTTATACACAATTATGTGTGACGTGGTGGCAGGTGCATTGGATAAAATTAGAGAGTTAAAAGAAAGGGAAGAAAAAGAGGAAAAACCTTTTATTCTCAGCAATTAATTTACCTCAAAAACCATTTGGCATCAAACAACGCAAACCTTATTTTTGCAGCCCATTCCGAAAGGAATGTTTGGATGACCCATGGTGTAATGGTAGCACTACTGATTTTGGTTCAGTCAGTTAAGGTTCGAATCCTTATGGGTCAACGAGAACTGCAAGTGATGAACTTTGGTCCCGCCTTCGGCGGGACTTTTTTATTTTAATGTCTCATCTTCTCTTTAACTTACTGTACAAACCACAAACTATGAGATTGATAACCGTTTTTGTTTTCCTTCTTTTAACCGAAAATCTTTTTTCCCAGGACTGCTCCAATTATTATTTCTTGCAAAATAATAAGACGATCGAGATGACTATCTCGAATAAAAAAGGGGAGGAGTCCGGTAAAATGACTTATGCTGTTTCAGAAAGCAAAAAAAATGGCAGCTCAATAACTGCCATGATCAATTCTGAATTTGTTGATGCGAAAGGAAAAACAATTTCCAAGGCTACCAATAACGTGAAATGTGAAAATGGTGTTATGCAAATGGATATGAAAACTTTTATTCCACCTGTACAAACTGAACAAATGAAAACAGGCGAAGCAAAAGCAGCTGATGTGTATCTTGAATATCCCTCTAATATGAATGTGGGAGATCAATTGAAAGACGGACAATTTAATATGGATTATGAATCCACCAGTGGTTTAAAATCTTCAATTGAAATAAGTATTACCGAGAGAAAAGTAGAAGGAAAGGAATCTGTTACTACACCAGCCGGCACATGGGAATGTTATAGGATTTCTGCAAAAAACAAAATTGTATCAAAGACCGCCGGTATTGGATTTCCAATAAAAATGGACGTTGTTGAATGGTTTGCCCCGGGATTTGGTATTGTGAAAACAGAATCTAAAACTGGTAAAACAGAAATTACTTCGATAAAATAATAAGCCCCTTATCAGTTCTTCATATTACTGATGCAAGTTTTGAGGCTTGCTTCCCAGCCTTTTAGTTTAATACCAAAAGTTTTTTGAATTTTTGTTTTATCTAACCCAGAATAAGCTGGTCGTTTTGTAGGTGTTGGATATTCCTTTGTAGAGATCGGTTTTACATCACAAGGACTGCTAGTGAACTCTTTTATTGCCTTTGCAAAATCATACCAGGAAATAATTCCTTCATTACTGAAATTATATATTCCTGGAGTCCAATCATAGATCTGCAAATGGCAAAGTCCAATAATATTAAAAATTATTTCTGCCAGGTCCGCAGCATTTGTTGGTGAACCCAGTTGATCGTTGACGACTTTTATTTTATCTTTTTCACTCATCAACTTCATCATTGTCTTTACAAAATTTTTTCCCAGGGATGAATAAAGCCATGATGTGCGAATGATAATGCTATCCGGATTTAATTCCATGGCTTGCTTCTCTCCTTCAAGTTTTGAAGCGCCATAAACATTTATTGGATCCGTAAGAGAACTTTCTGTATAGGGATATGCGGCTTCTCCATTGAAAACATAATCTGTTGAAATATGAATGAACTTGGTGTTATGTTCTTTACAAATGGCAGCAAGCACTCCGACTGCTTCGCCGTTTATTAGAAAAGCAAGGTCTTTTTCGGATTCAGCTTTATCAACAGCAGTGTAAGCGGCGCAATTAATACAATAAGCTGGTTTGACAGTATTAAAATAATTTCTTAGCAATTCAAACTGGTGAATGGGCAGATCTTCTCTTGAAAGAAAAACAAATTCTAACCCGGTATGCAAAGAAGAAAATTCCCGGAGTTCTTTACCTAATTGTCCATTAGCCCCTGTTACCAGTATTTTGGACTTTTTTTTCATTTAGTATAAATAAAATTGTTCCTGCACTCGGCAAATAAAGATAGCCCTTTATCTTTTTCAGATATTATTTCTTTTCCAGCAGGAATTTTCCAATCAATACTCAAAGAAGGGTCGTTATATAAAATACCAGCTTCACTTTCTTTATTGTAAAAAGAATCGCATTTATAAAACACCTCTGCCTTTTCACTCAAAACAGAAAACCCGTGAGCAAATCCTGCTGGGATAAACAATTGCTTTTTATTTTCAGCCGAAAGCTCAATAGAAAAACTTTTTCCAAAAGTTGGAGATCCTTTTCGAATATCAACAGCAACATCTAATATTCGTCCTGATAACACTCTTATGAGCTTTATCTGGGCATACGGATTGAGCTGATAATGTAAACCCCTGATCACACCATAATTTGATGAAGATTGATTGTCCTGGACAAAGTCTATATTAATTCCTTCAGAACGAAAAGTTTGAAGATTAAATGACTCAAAAAAATACCCCCGAATGTCCTCGTGTATTTTTGGTTCAAATACTAGCAAGCTGGGTATGGGTGTTTGTATAAATGGCATATTATAAGCTCCAGTATATTCTTTTATTAATTTTACCCCTGAATAAACCTTTCAGGTCATAAATAACAGCATGTGGTTTTGTGATCGATAAGATATATCCTTCATTCATTTCTTTAAACTTATCGTGTGAAACCGCAAGGATAACTGCATCGTAATCGGTTCCATTGATCTCCGTTAATCCGAAACCGTATTCATGCATCACTTCATCATATGAAGCATAAGGATCATGAACATCCACATTGACTGAAAATGATTGCAACTCTTTTACAACATCTGCAACCTTAGAATTTCTGATATCACTCACATTTTCTTTGAATGTAGCTCCTAACACTAATACTCTTGCCGATTGCACATTACTTACATTTTTCGTAATATACCTCACCACTTTTCTCGCAACATATAAAGCCATTCCATCATTAATATACCGGCCAGCTAAAATAACTTTTGAATCAAAGCCAAGTTCACTTGCCTTATAAGTAAGATAATATGGGTCAACACCAATGCAATGGCCGCCCACTAAGCCCGGATAAAATTTCAAAAAATTCCATTTGGTTCCCGCTGCTTCCAATACTTCATATGTATTAATGTTCATCCTATCAAAAATGATGGACAGTTCATTCATTAATGCAATGTTGAGGTCACGTTGGGTATTTTCAATGATCTTCGCTGCTTCGGCTACCTTTATACAAGATGCACGATGCACTCCTGCTGTTACAACCAGTTCATAGGTTTTTGCAATCTCTTCCAACGATTCAGCATCACATCCTGAAACAACTTTTATAACTTTAGAAAGTGTATGTGTCTTATCACCTGGATTAATTCTTTCAGGAGAATAACCAAGTTTAAAATCTTTCAAATTTTTTAAACCCGATAATTCTTCAATGATCGGCAAACAATCATCTTCCGTACATCCCGGGTAAACGGTCGATTCAAAAACAACATAATCTCCCTTCTTTAAAACTTTACCGATGGTTTCAGAAGCTTTTTTTACCGGTGTAAGATCCGGCACATTATGCTCATCAACAGGCGTTGGTACCGCAACAATAAAAAAATTTGCTTCTCTTAATTCTTCCAGTTTCGAAGTAAAATGAATATCGCAATTATCAAAATCTTCTTTTACCAATTCATTACTTGGATCGATACACTTTCTCATCATCTCTACCCTTCCTTCATTAATATCAAACCCGATCACAGATATTTTTTTGGCAAACTCCAATGCGATGGGAAGTCCTACATAACCTAGTCCGATCACTGCCAATTTCGCTTTCTTATCAATTAATTCCTGGTACATCTTTCGTTTAAAGTTTAATAGTTTTCATTGTTAAGGTTCCCATTATCGCTTGCTTACAAATTCCTTTGGTTGTTTATTTAATTCTTCAGGTGCAAGAGATCTAAAATATTCATACGTAATTTTCAAACCTTCTTTTCTTGAAACTTTAGGTTCCCATCCAAGCAACTGTTTTGCCCGTGTAATATCCGGTTGTCTTTGCTTAGGATCATCCACAGGTAATGGCTTATAAATTATTTTTACCTTATTGCCCGTTAGTGCAAGTATTTCTTCTGCAAAATCTTTTAATGAAATTTCATCAGGATTCCCAACATTTACGGGCATATGATAATCACTCATGAGCAACCGATAGATGCCTTCGACAAGATCATTCACAAAACAAAAACTTCTTGTTTGCGATCCATCGCCAAAAACAGTGAGGTTTTCACCACGCAAAGCTTGCCCTATAAATGCTGGCAATGCTCTTCCATCATTCAATCTCATTCTTGGACCATACGTATTGAATATTCGAACGATCCTTGTATCCACTCCATGAAAACTATGATACGCCATTGTAATGGCTTCCATGTATCGTTTTGCTTCATCATAAACCCCTCTTGGACCCACAGGGTTTACATTCCCCCAATAGTCTTCATTTTGCGGATGAACTAATGGATCACCATACACTTCGCTAGTGGAAGCAACAAGCATTCTTGCATTCTTTGTTTTTGCAAGTCCAAGACAATTATGTGTACCTAATGCCCCAACTTTTAATGTCTGTATTGGTATTTTTAAATAATCGATAGGGCTGGCTGGTGATGCAAAATGAAGAATATAGTCAAGTTTGCCGGGTATTTCAATATGCTTTGTAACATCATGTTCAATAAACTCAAAATGATCATTTGAAAAATGATGTTCTATATTCTTTATATTTCCGGTGATCAGATTATCCATTGCAATAACATGATGGCCTTCTTTGATAAACCGATCGCAAAGATGTGAACCTAAGAAACCAGCAGCACCAGTTATTAATGTCGTCTTTTTCTCCATAAACTTTGGTTAAGGGGCAATTGTTTTTCTTCCTATGCTTTCATAATAAAATCCCAAGTCTTTCATTTGTGAAAGATCAAAGACATTTCTGCCATCAAAGATCACTTTACTCTTCATTCGCTGTGTCATTTTTTCAAAATCGGGTGTTCTGAATTCACTCCACTCTGTTGCAATGATCAGTGCATCACAATTATTTAAAGCATCGTATTGATTCTCGGTAAAAGATATCTTGTCACCAACAACGTCTCTCACATTTTTCATCGCTTCTGGATCAAATGCTGTAACAGTTGCCCCAGCTTTCAATAATTCTTCAATAAGATAAAGGGCCGGTGCTTCCCGTATATCATCGGTATTTGGCTTAAACGCCAATCCCCACAGAGCAATTTTCTTACCAGTCACATTGTTATTAAAATATTTTTTGATGCGGGGAATTAAATACACTTTCTGCTTTTCATTCACCTCCATCACTGCATCAAGTATCCGGAAATCATATTTAACATCAGATGCCGATTTTACTAAAGCCTGTACATCTTTTGGGAAGCAAGAACCGCCATAACCAATACCAGGAAATAAAAATCGTTTACCAATTCTTTCATCACCTCCAATTCCGCGACGTACCATATCAACATCTGCTCCCATTAACTCGCATAATCTTGCGACCTCATTCATAAATGAAATCTTTGTGGCGAGAAATGAGTTCGCCGCATATTTGGTAAGCTCAGCAGATCTTTCATCCATAAAAATTACAGGATTTCCCTGGCGAACGAACGGGGCATAAAGATCTGCCATTATCTTTCTTGCTCTCTCAGATTCGGCGCCGATCACTACCCTGTCCGGCTTCATAAAATCTTCCACTGCTACTCCTTCACGCAAAAATTCAGGATTGCTTACAACATCAAATTCACCTTCGCAATTTTTAGCGATCGCATCACGTACTTTTTCTGCAGTACCAACCGGCACAGTACTTTTATCAACAATTACTTTATAGTCTTTTAAAATTTTTCCAAGATCATTAGCAACACTTAAAATATATTTCAAATCGGCCGAGCCATCCTCTCCGGGTGGTGTAGGCAACGCAAGAAAAATAACTTTTGCATCAGCAATGCCTTCTTCAAGATTCGTTGTAAACTTTAATCTTTCTTCCCTCTGATTTCTTAAAAACAATTTTTCCAGACCGGGCTCGTAGATCGTTATCTGCCCATTAGATAATTTTTCAACTTTGTTTTTATCAATATCAACACAGGTTACTGTATTTCCTGTTTCTGCGAAACAAGTTCCTGTCACCAATCCAACATATCCTGTTCCAACAACTGCAATTTTCATAAGAAGACTTTATCTGTTTATATATTCCAAAACTTTTGTTGTAATAAAATTCAATTGTTCGTTGTCCATTTCAGTATGAATGGGCAATGAAATAACTCTTTCTGTAAGCCAATCCGTAACCGGTAATGAGACTTTTGCCGTTTCATAATGAGCAAACATTTGCTGTTGATGTCCTGGCACTGGGTAGTAGATCATTGAGGGAATACTATGCTCGGCAAGAAAAGCATTTAATCCATCACGGTTCACATTATTAAGTACTAAAGTATATTGATGAAAAACATGACTACAATAAGCTGCCCGGTAAGGTGTTGTGATCTTTGAATTATTTGCAAATGCCTTATCATAAAAGTCAGCTACCGCTTGTCTTGCTTTTATATATTCATCAAGGTGTTTTAATTTGATATTTAACACGGCAGCCTGGATCGTGTCAAGCCGGCTGTTGCAACCAACTATTTCATAATAATATCTTTTTCGCTGCCCATGATTGGCAACCATCTTCATTTTATCAGCTAATGCATCATCATTAGTGAAAATAGCACCCGCATCGCCATAAGCACCGAGATTTTTTGAAGGAAAAAAAGAAGTAGTTCCAATATGACCTATCGTCCCCGTTTTCTTTTTTACATTTTTAGAAGTGTAATCGCCCCCAATTGCCTGGGCATTATCTTCAATAACAACCAGGTTATGCTTTTTAGCAATTGCCATGATCTCATCCAGAGGCGCTGAATGGCCATAAAGATGAACGGGAACTATTGCTTTTGTTTTAGAAGTAATTGCCTTTTCTAATGCCGCCGGATCCATACAAAAAGTTTTTGGATCCACTTCAACAAAAACTGGTGTAAGTCTTAGTAAGGCGATCACTTCAGTCGTTGCAATAAAAGTAAATGATGGTGTGATCACTTCATCACCCGGTTTTAGATCCAGTGCCATCATGGCAATTTGAAGCGCATCAGTTCCATTGGCGCATGGAATAACATGTTTAACGCCGAGATACGCAGAAAGATTATTTGCAAATTCCTGGACAGGTTTACCATTAATGAATGCAGTGCTTTCAATTACGTTCAGCACGGCTTCATCTACTTCTTTTTTAATTTTATGATACTGCCTTTTAAGGTCGACCATCTGGATAGGATGCATGGTAACTTCAGATTTCGGGATTTACGATTTCAAATTGATTTTGAATTATCTCCTGCTCGGTTTAATGGGCGCAAAAATAGTGAATTAAAGGTAGTTATCACATTTGCCTTTACATTTGTTGCTTCGGCGTTGCTTACTAAATTTTAGTAATTGGCAGTATTCTTTTACAATATCTTTTTGTTACTTTATCGGGTTGGCATCCGTGCGGTCTCGTTATGGAATAATAAAGCAAAATTATGGTTGAATGGGAGAAAGAATATTTTCGATCGTCTTAGTGCTGAACTCCGGCCTCAAGATTCCAAAATAATATGGTTTCATTGTTCATCATTAGGGGAATTTGAGCAAGGAAGACCTCTTATTGAAAAACTCAAATCTCAAAATCCTAATTTAAAATTCCTGCTTACCTTTTTCTCTCCTTCGGGCTATGAAATAAGAAAAAATTATAAAGGGGTTGATTGGGTTTTTTATCTGCCGTTGGATTCAAAGAAAAACGCAAACGCTTTTTTTGACATTGTTAATCCTACACTTGCGGTCTTTGTTAAATACGATTACTGGTATTACTATCTTAACGAGTGTAAAAAAAGAAAGACTCCTTTATTATTGGTCTCAGGGATTTTTAGACAAGTTCAGCCTTTCTTTAAATGGTATGGCAATCTCCATCGCAATATGCTGAGTTGTTTCACCCATTTCTTCGTCCAGGACAAAGAATCACTTCAATTATTACTGTCTATTAATATAAATAACGCGACTGTTGCAGGCGATACAAGGTTTGATCGTGTGTCAGAAATCGCTGAGAATTTTGCACCAATCGAAGAGATAGAAAGATTTTGTAGTAGGTCCCCTGTTTTTATTGCAGGCAGCACCTGGCCAGAAGATGAAAAACTGATCAAAGATGCTACAGCCAACTTTCCCGATTTGAAAGTCATCATTGCTCCACATGAAATACACAAGGAGCATATTGATCAATTGAAAACAATTTTTCAGGACTCATTACTCTACTCACAACTCAGAGTTAAAAGCTCAGAGCCAATAACTTCAAACCATCTTATCATCGATAATATCGGGATGCTTTCAAAGCTCTATCATTATTCAACCATTGCTTATGTTGGAGGCGGATTTAATAAAGGCATTCACAATACACTTGAAGCCGCCGTTTATGGCAAGCCCGTTTTATTTGGACCTAATTATAAAAAATTTAAAGAAGCTGTTGGATTAATAGAAACAGGCGGAGGGATCTGTATTACTTCGAGTAATGAGCTCTTAGCTATCCTTCAAAAATTCATTAGTGATAATACTACGCTAGAATTAAACGGCAAGAATTCATTTGACTTTGTAAAACAAAATAAAGGGGCAACTGAAAAGATCCTTCATTACATAGAAGCAAACCGTCTTTTGACTAACTGATAGAAATGTTTTACTATTTCTTTGGTGTCGTCCCACCCAAGTTTGATCTTTAATTCACGATTCATCCAATACTCTGCTTCTGGATAAATATTGAAACTATTAATAGTTTTTATGCTGCGCTCATACATTGGTTCATCACCACGGAACAATTCACTTATAAAAACAAAGCGATCATTTATACCGATGCCTTTGCGAAGGTCACGTATAGGAGTCTCCTTTAATGAATGCATTAATTCAGTCCTGTTCTCTTTTAACCGGTCATTAAATGACTCCTGTTGCTCCACCGCTTCATTAACTTCTTTTCCAATTTTATATTGTGAAAATGTAGGGATCTCATTCATCGGATCAAAATGAAGATCAAGTTGGCTCTTGGGTTTTGATTTTATTTTAGGGACTGAAATAACCTCCTGTTCTTCTTCGGCCTCTTTTTTTATAATTGAAACAGGTGCGATCGCAACAGGTGTGGGTAATACTACCGACACTTTAGAAGTACCTAACGTTCTTACAGAAGTTTTTTGTAATTGATTCAATTCAGATTGTAATAATTGAAGTGTAAGCTGCATATGGGCTACATCTGCATTTTGCCTTACCTGCTCTTGCAAACGGTTAATCAAAGTCTGAATTCTTTCCATTTGTTTATACTACTTTTGACCGCGGATAAAGGGATTTTAAAGTTTACGGATACTTGCAAAAATTGTTCCGTCTTTAAATTTACAAACAGTTTACCAAGAATTATAATAATACCAGATTTTAACGATGTTTATTGAACCTAACATAAGAGGCGACCGACGTGGGTGGATCGAAGTGATTTGCGGATCAATGTTTAGTGGTAAAACGGAAGAGCTTATACGGCGGTTGAAAAGGGCCAAAATTGCTAACCTTAAAACCGAGATATTCAAACCGGCTATTGATGTTCGTTATGACGAGATCAAGATCGTTTCGCATGATGAGAATGCGATACAATCCACTCCTGTAGGCAATTCCCAACAGATCTTGCTGCTTGCAGGAGATGTTGACGTAGTCGGTGTTGACGAAGCCCAATTTTTTGATCCCGAGATCGCCAATGTCTGCGATGAACTTGCATTTCGTGGCGTTAGGGTGATCGTTGCAGGACTTGACATGGATTACCTTGGCAACCCATTTGGCCAAATTCCTAATCTTTTGTCAAAAGCAGACTATATCACTAAGCTTCATGCCATTTGTGTCCGGTGCGGCAATATTGCAAATTATAGCTATCGCAAAGTGCCAAACGAAGACCAGGTAATGCTTGGCGCAAAAGATGTTTACGAACCAAGATGCAGAACATGTTATAAACTCTGATGAACTCATCCCGTCACATATTTACTCTTATCAAAAAAGATCTGCTTCTTGAAGTAAGACAGCAATATAGTTTCTATGGAATACTTCTCTACATCATTGCCACAATTTTTGTTTTATATATGACGATACGGGAACCAGAAGCAAAAGTCTGGAATGGGTTGTTTTGGATCATTCAATTATTTATTTGCATAAATGCTGTTGCGAAAAGTTTTTTACAAGAAACCCGTGGCCGCATGCTTTATTTTTATTCCATCGTAAATCCGCGGGATTTTATTTTGGCAAAACTTGTATTTAATTCCGTGCTGATGTTATTGATGAGTCTCCTGAGCATTCTTCTTTTTTCTCTTTTTTTAGGCAACCCTGTACAAAAAGCACTTCCATTTATCGGATTGGTCTTACTGGGCGGATGGAGTCTAAGCCTGGTTTTTACTTTCCTTTCAGCTATTGCTGCAAAAGCGCAACAAAACGCAGCTATTATGGCAATACTGGGGTTTCCCATTATTATTCCACAACTAATGCTTTTAATGCAGTTGGCGAATACTGTTTTCAGTGATAAAACTGGAATAGCATTTTCTACTTTGCTTCTGATCGTGGCGCTTGATGTGCTTGTCGTAATGCTGGCAGTTATCCTTTTTCCGTTTTTATGGAAAGATTGATGATCTTTATTCAAAATTCCCTGATGTTTGTTCCCTGTTCATTATTCCTTTCCCCTTATTTTTGCAAACACTTAATTGATAGCTGCACCTGTCGCAGCCTGTGCCTATGACGAACCACAAATTTTTATATGCGTAAATCCTGGTGGAAAATTCTGGGTGTTCTTCTTCTCGTTTACACATTTATTGCGGGATTACTTATTGAGGTACCCCGAAACCCGCAATTGCAGGAAACTATTCGTAATCTTTTTTTTCATGTATGCATGTGGTTTGGTATGATGATCTTGTTCATTGTCTCATTTGTTCGTGCTATCATGTATTTAAGAACAAATAAACATATTCACGATATAGCATCCCGTCAATATGCCGGTGTAGGTATATTGTTTGGCGTACTCGGCTATTTAACAGGCGCCATTTGGATGAGCTATACCTGGATCGATTCAAATAAATCTGTTTTCAATTCTTTTGATACTATTGCCCGTGAACCAAAATTGATCGGCGCTGCTATTGCATTGCTTGTGTATGCAGCTTATCTCGTATTAAGAGATTCGATCCAGGATATGGATAAAAGAGCAAGGATCAGTGCTGTCTACAACATATTTGCATTTGCAATGCTTTTCCCTTCCATCTGGATCATTCCACGATTATTAGATAGCTTGCATCCCGGCGGCAGCGAAGGAAATCCTGCACTTGATCCCGGAAGCGCTTCTGCAAACATGCGGCTTGTTTTTTACCCGGCTATTGCAGGATGGACATTGATTGGTGTTTGGATCGCTACCCTTAAGATCAGGATGAAAATTTTATATGAACAAAAATTGTCACAATGAAAAAAATGATCTCCATTTTAGCTTTACTACTTTTTACATTCTTTGCAAATGCGCAGGATGTAAAAATGGCCGATGCAATGAAGGAGAATGGAAAAATTTATGTTGTGATCGCTGTGATCCTGACAATACTTGCCGGACTTGTATTGTATCTTGTTCGTCTTGACAGAAAAATTTCTAAACTGGAAAAAAATAAGTAACCTCATTTTTTAAATTAAATGCTTGCCATATGTCTGACTATAGTTTTTTTGGGGCAGTTTCCAAAAGTTTTGATAAAGCCGCAAAATTCACGCAATGGGATTCAGGATTACTTGAACAGATAAAACAATGTAACGCTGTTTACCGGATGAACTTCCCGGTGAAGATCGACGATAAGATAGAAGTTATTAAAGCTTATCGTGTACAACACAGTCATCACAAAACCCCATGTAAAGGCGGGATCCGTTTCTCTACCGCTGTAAACCTTGATGAAGTGATGGCACTTGCTGCTTTGATGACTTTTAAATGTGCTATTGTAAACGTTCCTTTTGGCGGAGCCAAAGGCGGTATCAGCATTGATCCAAAAAAATATACTGCTTATCAATTGGAGAATATTACCAGGCGATATACTGCTGAGTTGATCAAAAAGAATTTCATTGGACCCGGTACAGATGTTCCCGCACCCGATTATGGAACAGGAGAAAGAGAAATGGCATGGATTCTTGATACCTATTCATCCATGCGGCCTGGCGATATTGATGCTGCCGGTTGTGTTACTGGTAAACCTGTTACACAAGGTGGTGTTCGTGGAAGAAGAGAAGCAACAGGACTTGGTGTTTTTTATGGAATTCGGGAAGTGTGCAAAATGGCTGATGTTATGAAGAAATTGGGATTAACAACAGGTGTGGAAGGTAAAAGAGTTATTGTACAAGGATTGGGTAATGTTGGATATCATGCTGCGAAATTTTTCCGTGAAGGCGGCGCTAAACTGATCTGTCTTGCAGAGCATGATGGAGCTGTTTATTCTGAAAGCGGGTTAAATGAAGAAGAAGTTTTTCAATACAAAAAGAAAACTGGTTCAATAAAGGGTTTTCCGGACTCAAAATTTATTTCCACAAGTGCCGAAGCATTGGAGTTGGAGTGTGATATTTTAATTCCTGCTGCATTGGAAAATGTGATCAATGGTGAAAATGCACCAAGAGTAAAGGCAAAAATCATTGGCGAAGGCGCCAATGGTCCACTAACTCCGGAAGCAGATGAAGTGTTTGTACAAAAAGGAATATTAGTAATACCTGATATGTATTTAAATGCAGGTGGCGTTACTGTAAGTTATTTTGAATGGCTGAAAAACCTGAGCCATGTTCGTTACGGAAGAATGGAAAAAAGATTTACTGAAAATCTGAATGCACATATCTTGGGAACAATTGAAGACCTTACCGCAAAAAAAGTGAGTGATCGTGAAAGAGAATTCATCATGCATGGTCCTGAAGAAGCTGATCTTGTTTATAGTGGCCTGGAAGAAACAATGATCACCGCGACACATGAGATAATGAATGCATGGAAAAAGAATCCTAAGATACCAGATATGCGTACTGCTGCATATGTAGTTGCGATTGATAAAGTAGCAACCAGCTACAATGAGCTCGGTATTTTCCCATAAAATAAACCAATACTAACTGCCGATCCCCTTCATTTCTGTGAAGGGGATTTTTTTTGCTCTAATTATTCTAACTTGACATCCTCAATTATTAATTATGAAGAAAATCATTTTTGCGATATTGTCATTTGCATTTGTTTCAGCTAAAGCACAAACCGTCGATGACGTCATTCAGAAATATTCAAAAGCAATGGGTGGGCTTGCAGCATTTAATGCTGTAAAAACCATGAAAACAACGGGCACGATCACAACACAAGGAGTGGACCTGTCGCTAACCTCACAAATTATAAATGGAAAAGCCGTTCGCACAGATGTGCAGGCAATGGGACAGTCAGTAATTAATGCTTATAAAGATGGAAAAGGATGGAAAATAAATCCGTTTGCAGGTGTGACTACCATTACCGATATGACACCTGAAGAATTGATCGATTTTAAATCACAAACTATGATCGCCAGTCAGCTTATGGATTACAAGGCGCGGGGTCATAAAGTGGAACTACAAGGACAAGAAGATATAGAAGGAATAAAAACATATAAAATAAAACTAACCACTAAAGATGACAATAAGATAACCACTCATTTCATATCCATTGCTGATAACATCATAGTCAAATCAGTGACCACAAGGGAAATACAAGGTCAGGATATAGAAATTGAAACTTTCTTTAGCGAAATCAAAGATTTTAAAGGATTGAAATTCCCAATGGTAAGAATACAAAAGATGCAGGGGCAAGTTTTCCAGGAAATAAAATTAGCCAACATTGAATTTAATGTGCCTGTCGACGAAAAGATCTTTGATAAAAATTAAATCTCATTTCCAAACCGGCATTTGTTCGATCACTTTCAACTCACCGTTGATCTTTTCCCATGCGTAAGTAAACTGTCCATTTGTAATTACAAGGAAATTTGCAGGCATTGAAATATTATATCGCAAGACCTGATGCAAAGCTTTTTCATTAAGCACAATTTCTCCAGCTTTGCATTCGATCAACATCCATGGTTTATGATTGCGGTCGTAAATAAGAACATCAAACCTTTTTTTTAGATCGCCTAATTGAATTTCCTTTTCAATAGCTATCAATTCTATAGGATACTTCAACTCTTGCACAAGAAACTGAATGAAATTTTGCCGCACCCATTCTTCTTCATTCAGAAATAACCATTGTTTCCTGATAAAATCAAAGATCATTTCCTTACCATTCTCTTCTTTGAATCGAAATACAGGTTCAGGATAGTTAACTTTTATCATAAAACAAATATAGACCACTGACAACGGACATCAGACGATAGTATCCGGAATTCGCAGATTCTGTTTGAAATTGTATCTTCATAAACTATTATGGCATTCAAATTTGAACAGTTAAGAGTATGGCAAGTTGCTCTTGCTTTCGGAGAAAAAATCAATGTCCTTGCTGATGATTTTCCACGAAAAGAATTGTTCAATCTTAGCAGTCAAATTAGGCGTTCTGCTGATAGTATCGGCCTTAATATCGCCGAAGGTTCCACTGGTCAGTCTAACGCAGAACAAAAGAGATTTTTAATGTTTGCAAACAGATCAACCCTTGAAGTAGTTGCTTGCTTAATTAAAGCAAAATTCAGATCATATATAGATGAAAAAACATTCCAGTTACTTTATACAGAAGCAGAGATTTTGGTAAAAATGATCCAGGCTTTTATTCGAAAGCTGAATTAACTATCGTCCGTCATCTGTTGTCTGTTGTCAAAAAAAACAAAATGAAGTCCAAAGAAGAGATCATACAAAATTGGTTGCCGAGATATACTGGCCAAAAGCTTGAAAAATTCGGTAGCTACATACTGCTTACTAATTTTAGCAACTACGTTGAAAAGTTTGCTAAATGGAATAAAGTAAAGATCGTTGGGGCTGGCAAACCAATGCAATGTGCCACCAAAGATGATATCACAATTATCAATTTTGGAATGGGAAGCCCCACTGCTGCGACGGTAATGGATCTGCTGGCAGCCATTCACCCGAAAGCGGTTTTGTTTCTTGGAAAATGCGGTGGATTGAAAAAAAGAAATAAGCTCGGTGATCTTATATTACCTATCGCCGCAATTCGTGGTGAAGGAACCAGTAATGATTATTTTCCTGCGGAAGTCCCTGCATTGCCGGCCTTCGCGTTGCAAAAGGCGGTTTCCACAACTATCAATGAATATGAAATAGATTATTGGACAGGTACTGTATATACAACTAACAGAAGAGTGTGGGAACATGATGAAGAATTCAAAAAATATTTGTTAGATGTCAGAGCCTATGCAATCGATATGGAAACGGCAACAATCTTTACAGTTGGATTTTATAATCACATACCAACGGGAGCATTGTTACTTGTCAGTGATCAGCCAATGGTGCCAGAGGGGGTGAAAACTGAGGCAAGTGATAAAAAGATAACATCAAAATTTGTTGACACACATTTAAAGATCGGTATTGATTCATTGAAACAATTAATTAATAAGGGGCATACTGTTCGGCATCTTCGTTTTTAAAAACCTTTAATTCATGAAAATATTTATTATACTCCCGCTTGTTTTCATTTTAGGGATAACCACCGATAAATGCAAAAACAAAAATGAAAGCTCTTTTTATAAGGGAAAGCTGGAAGTAAAAGGTATGTGCATGAATTATACGATCAAACTTTTAGAAGGAAAAATAGATGCCTCAAAACTTGTTGCTGAATGGAAAGATGAAGTGACGGGTAAAACACATAATATTGTATTTGCACTTGGAAGTGTTTGTAATTTTCCGACAACTATTAAAGAAGGTGATGAGTTTTCTTTTACAATTGACACAACCTATGTTAGCAACTGCGCTGTTTGCCTTGCCTACTATCCAAAACCAGCGAAGAGTATTGCTATTAAAGTAGTGAATAAATAATGTTGCCCCTACTCCGGATAAATGATCTTTCAATTGATTTTGTAGCAGAATCAGGAACAATCTCTGCAATAAATAACATTTCGCTTTCTGTTGATCGCAGCGAGATCCTCGCAATTGTTGGCGAATCCGGATCTGGTAAATCTGTTACAGCGCTTTCAATTCTGCAATTATTAGCCAGCACGGCAAAATTTACTAGTGGCGAGATCATTTTTTCTGAAGACGGGAATAATGAAATTGATCTGACCCGTTTATCAAATAAAGAATTACAAAAATTCCGCGGCAATAAGATCGCAATGATCTTCCAGGAACCAATGACATCACTTAATCCAGTATTCACTTGCGGCAACCAGGTTGCAGAATCAATACAACTTCATAAAAAAACTTCAGCACGTGAAGCAAAGCAACAGGCTATTGATTGGTTCAGAAAAGTAAAATTGCTGGAGCCGGAAAAAGTTTTTACCAAATACCCACATCAATTAAGCGGTGGGCAAAAGCAACGGGTAATGATAGCAATGGCAATATGCTGCAAACCTTCTTTGCTAATTTGCGATGAGCCAACAACTGCGCTGGATGTAACTGTTCAAAAAAATATTTTACAACTGATAAAAGAATTACAAGAAGAGCAGAAGATAGGTGTCATCTTTATTACACACGACCTTGGTGTAGTTAGTGAAATAGCGGATAAGATCGCCGTGATGTATAAAGGCAATATTGTTGAAACTAATTCCAGGAAAGAAATTTTTGTAAACCCGCAACATCCATATACAAAAGGCCTACTTGCCTGCAGACCTGTATTCCACCAAAAAGGAGAAAGATTACCTGTTGTTAGTGATTTTCTTGAGACCATAGACAACAGGCTACAGACGACTGTAAAACCGGCGAAACTTGATACTTCTACGGTGGTCCGCGGTCAATCGTCGATGGTTCTTCTCTCAGTTAAAAATCTTTCCGTTTGTTTCCCTGTTAAAAAGAATTTATTTGGAACATCTCTTTCTTTCACTAAAGCCGTTGACGATGTTAGTTTTGAAGTAATAAAAGGCGAAACTCTTGGTTTAGTTGGTGAAAGTGGATGCGGTAAAACGACGCTTGGCAGAACGTTGTTACGTCTTATAGAGCCGACCGAAGGTGAAATAATTTATAACGGTATTAACCTTACAAAAAAGACCAGTGATGAAATAATATCTCTTCGAAAAGATATACAACTTGTTTTCCAGGATCCATATTCATCCTTAAATCCACGGTTAACTATCGGCTCGGCTATTGCTGAACCATTGAAAGTGCACGGACAATATAAAAACGAAAAGCAGCGAAAAGAAAAAGTGATCGACCTTCTTGAAAAGGTAAACCTTGATTCAAAACATTTTGATCGCTATCCTCATGAATTCAGCGGGGGACAAAGACAACGTATTGTTATCGCCAGGGCATTGGCATTAAACCCCTCTTTTATTATTTGTGATGAACCGGTTTCTGCATTGGACGTAAGTGTACAAGCACAAGTGCTCAATCTGCTAAATGATATTAAAAAAGAATTTGGATTTACTACCATCTTTATTTCACACGATCTTGCTGTTGTTCGCTATATCAGCGACCGTATTATGGTAATGCACAAAGGAAAAATTGTTGAGCAAGGCAATGCGGATGAAGTTTATTATCATCCAAAGAATGAATACACGAGAAACCTTATTGATTCTATTCCTGGAAAAAATTTAAACTATTCAAGATAACGATAACGCATATCTGAGTAATCCTGTCCTTCATTGTAAAACATCCTGGCACTTTTTCTTTTTGAATATAAAATTTTCTTTAGCTGTTTTTCCATTTGCTCTTTCTCCGGCACATCTTCTTTTATCTTTTCATCAGTGAATTCGGTAAAAACAATCTTATTATCATCCCTTGAATAATTGAACCCGGACATTATGGAAGTGTAGCCTATATCATCATCATCTTCATCATTGTCCTCGTCATCATCATAATTGAATTGATTATTATCGTGTGACAATAAACCGACTGTAGCCAATTTCCAAAACTGGTCTTCCTTTTTTGTCTTATACCTATAGAAAAATACAAACCCCTTGCTGTTTTTTACTGATGCAGGAAGACTATCGATAAACACCAACGAATCAGGTTTATTATAAGATGATGAAAATAGTTTGCTTTTTGACAGAGCTTGTTGGTTTTTATATTCTGTAGGAAATTTTTCTTGCATTTTCAATGTTCGCAGATCGGTGAATAATTCATACCTGTAATCGTCAAGCTTTGCAAAATATGTCAGCATTGTATCAGAGAGTGAAATTTTATGGCGCAAAAAAAGATAAACAGTATTATACTTTAGTCTTTTATCGTTTGATAATAGCATTTGTTTCAACAGATCATTTACGGCTGGATTAGTTTCCCTGAATGGCAACAATAAAGTTGCATAGGTTATAAGATTTTCATTACCCTGATCGCCTTCATTTCGTCGATAAAGGTTTTCAGCTTTTGTTTCCGCTTTTTCATCTTCGGCTTTGTCTATTGCCGATTTTTTTTCTTCAATATTCTGCTTCTTTAATTGCTGTTTTGCTTCTATCAAAAACTTACTGTAGTAGATCTCATAGTCTTTTGCTTTAACAAGATTACTGTCGACCATTTTTCTTAGCAGATGCATGATCGGTTTTTTATAATCATCAAGCGTCATTAAAGGAAGCAGAGCAGTCAATATAGTTTTTGTTAGTTGTAATGAATCATCTAATTCATTTAGAAAATCGCTGTCGGAAGATCCGGAATTGGTATAAACACTGCGATAAGAATAAGTCCTGTAATTATTTTGGTAACGATTTTCAGTTTCCAACACAGGCGGTTCATTAGTAATTATATCTTTGAAAAGATCAAAGGAATATTGTGTTTTTTGAGTCAACAATGCTGTCAGGGCAGCATGCTGCAATTGCACTGTATCACCTGCTTCATAGTAAATGTTTTTTAAAAGATCTGCACTTGTTTTTACTGGAATACTTCCTAGTTTGCTGATAAATGAAATTTTTCTTTCGAGATATTTCTTTTCACTCCATTTAAATGAATGAATTGCTTTTGTTAAAAGAGGAACGTCCGTGGAATCCATATCTATTTGCCATATTGAATTGATCGCCTTCTTTCTTGCAAGACTATCTCTGCCAAAGAAATCATTAAAAAATATTTTTGATTTCTTTGTAAACGGGTCGATAATTTTTAGGGTATCAGCAGGTACAAAATTTTCAAAGAACCCCTTCACAAAACTTGAGGGCTGTGAAAGAGTGTCTGTTTGAGTTGTTAATTGAAAATGCAGTCCATCCTTGTAAAATGTTTTGGTTAAAATTACCCGGCTGCTGTTAGTGTCAGTAACAACCTGCTCCATCACTTTCATTCCATTTGGTAAAATTGATTTTTTTTCACTCCGTACGATCCATGTTGTGTCATAGCCAGGCAAAAACAAATATTTGTTGTCGCGTAGCAAAGTACTGTCAACATATTCATATTTGGAAGTACGGGCAAAGCTGACATATACTTCTTCACCTGTAGTATCATTTTTTACAAGACGGGTTTTATAATCATCCTTTGAAATACTAAAGTAATTTTCATCATCGTCGCTATCTGAAACATAGGAGTCTTCATCCGGTACGCCAAGCTTATTTTTTTTCTCTTCGGGGAACCAGGATGTTCGCACGGAAAAATACATTGATGTATCTTTTCTTTCCTTCATTTCTTTATAAACAAACGGCGTGATCTCAAAAGAGTTGAAAAATCTTTCAGCCGCAGCGATTTCTTTTTTTCCATGTGTAACCAGTGTATAATAGTGAGGGCCCTGGATAAGAAATCTTGTAAAAATTGTAGAACCGTCTTTATGCAAATACTTGCAATCAAGAGCAGGATATCCTTTGTACACAAGAAGTTTGCGGCCAATGTTTTTTTCAATATAATCTGCTGAACCAAAACTTTCATCCATTAACGCAAGATCAAAAGTATCTTCTTCGGCAAACCTGTAATTGTGAATATCTGTTCTTATTACAGAAAAATGCTGACCACTTGCTTTTTCTTCAGCATCGTATTGCACATTATCTCCAAATGATTCATAAGGCTGTTGTGGAAAATCAACAGAGAAGCCACCATAAGCAGGTTGAAATTTTTTCCATCCGCCATTCTTATATTCTTTTAATTGAATACTATTGAAGAATCTTCTTGCTTCATCGCCATTTTTTATATAATCGCCATTGCCACCCATTTTAAAAAAAATAACTTCAAATGGAGTAATGAAAATATTATACCGGTTATAATCGCCCCTTCTTGTACGGCTGGTTATATCGTATCCCTTATAACCGTTTTTTGTTATTTCAGCTTTACTTAAAATTTTCCCAGGAACATTTTCATACAGTAAACTATCAATTTTTTTTGCAACAACATCAGTGTTATGGCCCCAATAAAGGCTATTTGTTTTAACCCTTGTCACCATGTAAAAGCTTCCATTAGCCATGTCAGCATATTGTTTTTGATCAAACAAAGAGCTTTCTCCGAAGTGATAGAATTTTCCCGGAATATCTACTTTATAAAACCCATCATCGGCAGTTTGAGTTGAAAATGTTATCGGCACACGAACTTTCTCAACTGCATCTTTTTGTTTACTGTCTCTTGTGCCCATAAATATCGGCCGAAGCTTGTAGCCCTTTCTTCTCAGCAACTCTATCACGCCTCTATTACCAGGAAGATGTGCCGCTCCAACTCCTACAAACAATGAGGAACTTTTAAGAATTGAATCAATTGAATTTGCCTGAATCTCATTTCTGCGATAAAGGAATTTTTCATCAAAGGCATCGGACTGACTATTTAATTTGTTGATGGAGTCAAGCTGGTCCAGGTTGCCTGCACGGTATGCTTCCTGTAACTTGGACGGTGAAAAATCTTCGTCATAATCAAAACTTTTTTCTTTTTTGTTTTTTTCCTTTGCTGCATCACGAAATGCCTCCGCCATTAATTTCATGCTTTGCTCATACTGCTCGACACCGGCAACTTTTTTTCCTAGTTTTTTTCCCGTTTGATAAATATAGAGGTCGAGGTAAGTGTCCTCTTCAAAATCACTTGTATTATCAGACTGACTGCGATAAAGTAAATTGTTGATCATGGATGGCTTACTGAACATTGCCACCTCTAGTTTTTTTTCATATCTACCGAAACGTAAATCTTTAATATTTAAAAAATCACTGGGCATATCATTCGTTATTCCCGGGTTGAAACCATACCGGTAATTAGGAGAACCCATATCATAATTATTCATATCCTCCTGCCATGTTTCAGGATTTGTTTCGAGAGCCACAACGTCTGAATTTTTAATAGCGAGATAAAATGAATCGGCCAGGTTAAAAGCAATTTTACTGCTGACATGCATGGTCCCAAATAAATAGGAAGGCTTTTTCAAACCGTTGCCACTTATCTCCCAAAACAGGCTTGGGTATTTTTTTGCTTTAGCTTTTGAGGGGCCCTGGCTCTGCGCACAAAAATAAAACAGCACTGTTGCAGCTAGGATAAGATATCGCTTCATAAAGTAGATGATAGTCCTGATTTTAATGG
>Ga0207641_10000217_pt1 | contig 74684 bp, 72 predicted proteins | sample KBSSwiS62_FD_184306 | JGI IMG/M metagenome (GOLD analysis project Ga0207641, IMG submission 184306) | Switchgrass rhizosphere microbial communities from Kellogg Biological Station, Michigan, USA - KBS Switchgrass S6-2 (SPAdes) (version 2) | ecosystem: Host-associated > Plants > Roots >...
CGAGGAACAGCAGATCCGGCTGGAACGCTTGCGCCTTTTTCAGCACCTCGAAACCCCCGTGGGCCATTTCGACTTCGTGACCATAGAGGGCTATCAGCCGGGCCATCGATTCCGCGGCATCGACATTGTCATCAGCGACGAGAACCCGCCGTCGCGACGGTGTCGAAGAGCGCGGCGGTGGTGGCTCAGACTCCCGGCATTCAACGGGGGCGACAAGCAATGGCAAGCGCACCGTGAATTTACTCCCGGTGCCAAGACCAGCGCTGTATGCCGAAACGGATCCGCCGTGATACGCAACGAGGCTTTGTACGAGCGACAGTCCGATGCCGAGGCCACCATCGGCACGGTGTTGATGCTCGCGCACCTGGGAGAACAATTCAAACACCTTCGGCAGATCCTCAGGCGGTATGCCAATTCCATTGTCAATGACATCCACCACCGCGCACTCGCCATCGCGCGTCATTCGCAACCGGATATGACCCCGGTTACCGGTGTACTTGCTCGAGTTTGAGAGCAGATTCGAAAATATCTGGGCCAGGCGGTCAAAGTCCCCGTCAACCGCGAGATCCTCGGGAACGACCTCGACCGCGAGCTCCTGATCACGGGCATCAATGCTGGCACGAGAGACTTCAACCGCGTGAGCAAGCACTTCACGAAGCAGAACACGCTCGCGCCGTAATGCCACTTTCCCCGACCTGATACGTGCAACATCCAACAAGTCATCGACCAGGTGCACCAGATGATTGAGCTGACGCTCCATCATGTCGATCGTCCGCCGCAAAGTGGCATCGGGGCCGCTCGTCAGGCGAGCGATCTGCAGTCCGTTCTTGAGGGGCGCCAGTGGATTGCGCAGCTCATGTGCCAGCATTGCGAGGAACTCATCCTTGCGGCGGTCGGCCTCTTCGAGTGCCTGCTGGGCGCGCCGCTGCTCCGAGATGTCGATAACAAACTCGACACATTCCGCCGCGGCGCCAGTGCCGCTCAACCGGGTGGGCGCAAACAGGCCCCACCACACTGAACCATCCTTGCGACGCATCTGCTTCTCGTAAGGATCGGTTTCGCCGCGCTCGAGCAAGTCCTTGGCCCGAAGCTCGGTGACACCGTGGAATTGCTCCAGAGTGAGCGATTTCCAGTGTGTCTGGTCGACGAGCTCCTGCCGGGAAAAACCCATCATGTGTTGGAACGCTTCGTTGGCGTCGGTGATGGTGCCATCGAGGCGAAAGAACAGCACGCCCACGGTCGACACGTTCATTGCACGCCGCAGACGCTCTTCCGATTCCCTGACAGACCTCTCGTGCGCTTCCCGCGTTACAAGCAACTGTTGGTGGACGCGACTGCGTTCGATCGCGGCGGCCGCGACGTACGGCAGCCTGGGATAGTGCTTCAACGCCTTGGTCACATAGTCTTCGAGGCCTTCCTTCATTGCCTCGACGGCAATTTCCTCCGAGCCGCTCGCCGTGAACATGACGACCGGCAGGCGTCGATCCTGTTGCTTCAGCCGCCTGAGGATCTCCAGTCCCGTCGACCAGTGGAGTTGATAGTCGGTGATGGCAAGATGGAACCCGCCACTTGCCAATGCGTCTTCCAGCTCGTGCGCATCGCGCACGATGACCACCACTACCTGCTCGGCAATCCGGCGCAACTCCCGCTCGATCAGCTCGCGATCCTCCGCGCTGTCGTCAATCAACAGGATACGGGCATGCTCGAGAGCGTGCGCCGCCTCCTGAGGGGTGTGCTCCATTCGTTATGTAACGAATAACCCAAGCAGGTGTTCCATGATCTGAGAGCTTGGCATTGCAACGGTTGGGGCCGCGGCCGGAACCCACGACACGGCCCGTAATCGGCATCGCGGCGCCGATCAAGGCGGCGATGAGCTTCCCCGGGCGAAGCCCTGAAGCCTTCGGGCACGAGCCAACGGGCGCCGGGTTACGCGAGCAGTTTGTCCAGCTCGCCGAGGTCGATGGGCTTGGTGAGATGGTGGTCGAATCCGGATTCCCGGGCGAGTTGTTTGTCCCCGGACTGAGCCCAACCGGTGAGTGCGATCAACTTGATCTTGACCGGCGCATACAGGCCTCTGACCCGCCTGGCCACCTCATAGCCGCTCATTCCGGGCATGCCGATATCCAACAGCAACGCATCGGGCAGCTGGGCGTCGAGGAGCCGTAGTGCCTCTTCACCACTGTGGGCCATCCGGACCTGATGCCCCTGCAGTTTGAGGAGCTCGCCCAGGGATTCGAGACTGTCAGGATTGTCATCCGCGAGAACAATCTCGAGAGGCGGCGCTCGCGGCCCTTCACGTGAATCGCTGGCGTCCGGGTGTGCTCCCTCCGTCAGCGGAAGGCGAACTGAAAATGTGCTGCCCTTGCCGAGGCCCTCGCTCCGTGCCGCGATGCTGCCACCGTGGAGTCGAGTCAGTCCGCGAGCGAGGGCGAGACCGATGCCCAGGCCACTGTCCGACCGATCGAGCGCCGTATCCAGCTGCGTGAACATTCCAAACACCGTGGCGAGCGCTTCCGGAGCAATTCCAATGCCGTTGTCGCTCACGTCAATCTCGATCCAGTCCCCCTGGGTGCGGGCACTGAGCTCGATGGATCCGCCCGGCTCCGTGTACTTCGCAGCGTTGGTGAGGAGATTGGACAACACCTGCGAAATTCTCACCGGATCGACGAGGATCTGGACGGGCTGCGCGGGCAATTCCAACTTCAGCCGGTGTCGCCTGGCATCTATCAGGGGCTGCACGGTCTCGACGGCGGCCTCGATGATGACTGACAGATCGCTCGGCCGCTTGCGCAGATCCAACCGCTGATGCGTGATGCGGGCGAGATCCAACAGGTCATCCAGAAGCCGGGTCATGTGGGCGATCTGACGATCGATGATCTTGCGCGCCATCGTGTTGGCCGCGGGTCGGTCGGCCCCATGGTTGAGAATCCGGGAGGCATTCGACAAGGCACCGAGCGGATTACGCAACTCGTGCGCGAGGGTCGCCAGGAATTCGTCCTTCGCCTTGGCGGCATCGATCAACTCGCGATTCGCCCGCCGGATCTGATCAATCCGCCCACGCAGCTCATACTGGCGCGCGCGACCGCGCAATGCGGCTCGAACAGCGCTCAGAAAGGTGCGGGACGAGACAGGACGTTCGAGCAGGACCGCTCCGGGCAGTGACCGCAGAAAATGCAGCCGCTCGGACTGCGCGTCAGAGCGCGCAAGACAGATGACCGGGATTTCCGACCAATCGGGCTGTCCGACCAGCGCCAGGCGCAGATTGATGAGATCGTCGACGGAGTGCGCCGGGTGATCTGTAATGATAATGCCACCGGCCCCGCTTTTGAGCTCCGACAGCAGCTCGCTCATGTCCGCAAACGGCGCGATCCCCACGCGGGCATCCTGCAGGATTCGCGAGCTGACTTCGGCATCCCGCAGAGTGGGGGCCAGCAGCAGCATCCGATGCTCGATTTCGGCCTCGGGGATCAAGGTTCAGGTTGACCCGGCGGTGCGACCGGCCGGGGGGTTCCGCTCAACACCCCCTGAAAGCCTTTGAGCGCCTCACCCACCAGGAGACCCCGGCTGTCGATGGTGAGCTCGCGAATCGTATTCTCATGACCGCCACCGCGCTTTTTGGTCACGGAGAGGGCTTTGCGCATCTGACCTGCGAACTCGAAGAAGCGAAACAACACGATCGAGTCGACGAGGTAACTGGCATCAATCGGTGTTGGCATGCTGGTGCCCACGATCCCTGTTTGCCCGACGATCACCAGGGTGATGACACCCTTGATGCCCAGGTAAGCAAACAACTCGTGCAATTGTGCCGTCAGGAACTCGCTGTGCGGCATCGCATTCAGATAGCCGTTCAGACTGTCGATGACGACCATGCGCGCCCCGCTTTCGACATCGGCCCGAACCGTCGCGGCAAACTCCCCTGGCGAAAGCTCGGTTGGATCGATCTGCCGCAGGCTGACGGTGCCGGCGGCGATTGCCGGCTGCAGGTCCAGGCCGATGACCTTCAGTCGATCCACCATCAGACCCTGAAGCTCATCAAACATGAAAACGGATACGCGCCGACCCTGCGTAGCGGCGGCAAGCACATATTGCATGGCCAGGGTGGTCTTACCGGAGCCGGCCGGGCCGACCAGCAACGTACTGGTCCCCCATTGCGGACCGCCTCCGAGCAGATCATCCAGCTCGGTTACACCGCTTTGCAGCGCACTGCGCTCGAACGAGTCGGAGTGCTCTCCTGCGATGAGACGCGGGAAAACCCGCAAGCCGCCGGTCTGGATCACATAGTCATGCAGACCGGCGCGAAATCGGCGCCCACGCAGCTTTCGGACTCTCAGGCGTCGTGTATCCATTCCGTACGCGGTCAGGCTGTGCTCGAGCGATATCACTCCGTGGGCGATGCTCTCGACATGAGTGTCGCGATCGGCGTCGCTGCGGTCATCGAGCATCAACACCGCGCAGCGACAGTTCATGAAGAAGCGCTTGAGCGCCAGGAGCTGGCGGCGGTATCGCAGTGCGGTTTCAGAGAGCAGGCGCAGCTCTGATAATGCGTCGATGACGACCCGGCGCGGCCCGATCGCATCGATGTCTTTGAGAATGTGGGACAGGGTTTCGCCGAGCTCCACCTCTGAGGCCGGGAACATGGTCAGTTCCGCATCCTGGCGCAGCGATGCATCGGTCGGGATGTATTCCCGGATCGTCACACCCTCGAGGTCCCAACCATGCGAGGCGGCAGAGGACCGCAACTCGGATTCGGTTTCGGACAACGTGACATAAAGAACCGGTTCGCCCCGCGCGGAACCCGTCATCAGGAACTGCAATGCCAACGTGGTTTTGCCCGCGCCGGGATTGCCATCCACCAGATATATGCGATTGTCGGTGAGCCCGCCGGCGAGCACGTCATCCAGGCCGGGTACTCCGGTAGCGATTATTTGCTGTTCTGCCATTGCCTAGATAATTCTCATCGCGGGAGATCGTTCCGGGTCAACCAGACCGCAGGCCGTGGTCGTTTCACAACATAGGTTAGGCACGCCGCTTTGCGGCATGAAAATTGCTCCGCTGAATCAAAAGTAGGAGAGCCCCATGGCAGAGCCAATCGAAGGGGCGACCCCGCAGCCCGTTGACACCCCGGCAAACTGGCCCGCTATGGATGATCCCGAGCATGCTCGCCTGCTCCTGGCGGCCATCGTGGCCTCCTCGGAGGACGCCATTGTCAGCAAGACGCTGCAGGGGATCGTCACATCCTGGAACAGCGCGGCAGAGCGCCTGTTTGGATACAGTGCCCGGGAGATGATCGGGCAGTCCATCACGCGGGTCATCCCTGAGGAATTGCAATACGAGGAAGCGGAAATCCTCAGAAAGCTGCGCAAGGGTGAGCGGATCGAACGTTATGAAACGGTCCGGGTCACCAAGGACGGCCGCCGGCTCGACATCTCTCTCACCATCTCACCGGTACGCGACAGCAATGGCACCGTGGTGGGCGCGGCCAAAATTGCGCACAACATCACCGATCGGCGTCGAGCCGAGCGCGACCTGCAGGATCGCGAAGCTCAATTATCCAAACTGGTGGCCGAGCGCGAATTCTTCCTCGCTTCCGAGCGCTCAGCCCGCTCCGAGGCCGAGCGCCTGAGCCAGCTCAAGGATGAATTCCTGGCGACGCTGTCGCACGAATTGCGTACGCCCCTGAATGCCATTCTGGGTTGGACGACCCTGCTGCGCAAATCCAACCTGCCGGCGCACGACTTCGAGCGCGGGTTGGAAACGATTGAACGCAACGTGCGCATTCAGACCGAGATCATCAATGATCTGCTGGACATGAGCCGCATCATCTCGGGAAAGCTGCACCTGGAAGTGCGGCCCGTGGCTCTTCACGAAGTGATTGAGAATGCAATCGAGGCCGTACGGCAGTCCGCCGAGGCGAAACGGATTCGCGTCCTGCCGGTGTTGGATACCCGGATCGGGACGGTTCGCGGCGATCCCAACCGATTGCAGCAGGTTTTGTGGAACCTGCTCTCCAACGCCATCAAATTCACTCCCAAGGGCGGACGGGTCCAGGTCATTCTCGAGCGTGTGAGCTCACATGTGGAAGTGTCGGTAACCGACAACGGGATCGGTATCCCGGCGGATTTTCTGCCCTATGTGTTTGAGCGATTCCGACAGGCGGATGCGTCGACGACCCGGCGGTTTGGCGGCCTCGGGATCGGGCTGTCGCTGGTGAAGACTCTCGTTGAAATGCACGGCGGCTCGGTGCGGGTGAAGAGCCCTGGAGAAAACCAGGGAAGTACCTTCAGTGTTGCTTTGCCCATTGCGCATGTTGACAGCGAGGAGCACGAGCGCGTCAACAAAACCAAGCCGGGCGGCACCGGATATGTCGGCACGCCGGAGCTTCCGCGGCTGGAAAATGTGCGTATCCTCGTCGTGGATGATGAGCCGGATGGCCGAGACCTGATTGCACGCATTCTCCAGGAGCGCGGAGCGAAGCCGCAAACTGCCGAGAGTGGCGCAGACGCCTTGAGGCTCTTGAGCGAGCACAACTTTGATGTGCTGCTGAGTGACATTGGCATGGCTGCCATGGACGGATTTGAGCTGATTCGCCGCGTCCGTGCCTTCGACGAGAAGCGCCAGAGTCCGCTTCCGGCTATTGCCATTACGGCGTATGCGCGCCCTGAGGATCGTCAGCGCTCGCTGCTTGCGGGATTTCACATGCACTTGTCGAAGCCTATTGACCCTCGCGAGTTGGTGGCGAGCGTGGCGGGGCTGTTGCATCTGAGCCGTTGAATGGGCGAGCGGAGTCGGATTTGGCGGGCGGCGAAGGCGGCGCGTTCGGCGGGGTCATGTCTTCCCGCGGTGACCGGCCGAAGTGGGCTTTATAGGCGCGGCTGAAGGCTGCTTCTGACTCATAGCCGATCGCGAGGCCCACCTCTCCAACCCGGGCACTCCGTCTTGCCAGCATGTCCCGCGCGAGCGTCAACCGCCATTCATTGTGATACCGCAGAGGCGAGCGGCCAACGAGCGCCGTGAAACGCTCGTAAAAGCTCGATCTCGACATCCGAGCGATCTTTGCGAGGGCATCGATACTCCAACGGCGTAACGGCTGCTCGTGAATCGTTTTCAGCGCACGAGCGATGCGTGCGTCAGATAGTCCGCCGAGCCATCCGGAGGCCGCTCCGTTGTGAACCCAGGTACGCAACGCGCGAATGACAATGAGATCAATCAGACGGGAGATCATCAGCGCGCCGCCCGGCTGCATATCGTCAACTTCAGTCAACATGAAATGCACGATTCCTTTGAGCCAGTCAGCCGCTTGCGACCGCGTGATGTGGATCAGCCGGGGCAGCGCGAAAAGCATGGATCGCAGACTACTGGCATCGAACCAGAAGCGGCATACGATCAATTTGACCGGACCCTCACACGCGCTGACGCGCAGCTCGCTCGAATCATGGGGCAGCAGGATGAGATCGCCCGCTTCGATCGTTACCGGATGCTCGCCGTCGGCCGCGACTGTCAAACGACCCTGCTCGAGCACGCATACATGGGCAGCACGCGCCTCCAGATCCATGCGTTCCCTGGCCTGCAGCCGGGACGAATAGACGCGATCTCCTGTCAGTCGGATCTGCGCCAGCACCTGTGACAGCAGATCTCCCGTCGCCAGTCCCTGCAGCTGCAGATCCGGACGAATGATCAAGTCTTCCAGTGATTCAGTCATGGGGACACCGGGGGCCGGCGGGTAAATTACCCCCAGAGTATATAGGCTATTTTGATTGTACTCAGGCGCTTCACGCAGTCGTCGTTGGCGGCGTGAAGCCATGCAGATCATCCGACAGGACTATAGCAATGTTTGGAATTTCACCTCTGGGCTGGGTACACACACTCGGCAGTCTGCCCGCGATTCCCGTGGCGATTTACATGTTTGCCCGCCATGGCCGGATCGTGCCGCGCTCGGGACCGGGAATACTCTACTTCGTGTGTATGTTGATAGGTGCCGTCACGGCCTTCCTGGTGGCTCATCAGCCGGCGAGCTATGTCATCGGTGCAGCTACCCTCGTGCTGTTACTTGCCGGCTTCAGTGTTGGCCGCGTTGGGATTCTCGGACGCGCAGCCATCTACATGGAGACGATCTTTCTGAGCCTGACGGCGTTTCTGTTGATGGTGCCGACCGTCACTGAGACATTGCGCCGCGTGCCGGATGGGCATCCTCTCGTAACGGATCTCAAATCGCCGCTGCTGCTTGCAGCGCAGGGCGGCCTGTTGGTGGTGCTGATCGTTGGTGTTACGGTTCAAGTGTTGCATTTGCGCCAACGAGGCAAGCTGTCGTAGGTGCGGTACCGGTTCATCCGCCTGCGGCTGCTGCGAGCGGTGCGGTCCGCCAGGGACGATCGGCTCGAGATGATCTGGTAATCGTCCGGTCGCCAGGCGCGGGGCTGGAAGCTCAAACCAACGCCCGTATTGAATACAAAGCGACAGCGAGGATCGTCATGCCCAGGGCCACGTTGAAATAGCGTTCGGTCCGAGCTGAAAGCGATATGCGCCCGAGACGGGCTCCGGCGTATAGCCAGGCGATGTCAACGACGAGAATAACAGCGATCGTCAAAAGCCACTTGAACAGGGCGTCTGCGGCGTGGCTGCCTGAGATGAGCGTCTGCGAAGCAAACAAGGTCATGAAGCCGAGGTAGGCCTTGGGATTCGAAATCCCGAGCAACAAGCCAGCCGTGAACGTCGTGACCGCCTCCCCGGTCTGTGTGGCAGCGGCCACGGGGCTCATCGCAATCGACCAGGCCAGCCATCCCAGATAGATGACGGCGGCGAAGGTGAGCAGCCATGCCAGACCCGGCACCGCGCTCAGTACCGACAACAGACCGCTCGCGCAAACGACCGCTGCTATTGCCAATCCTGTCTGCAGTCCGGTGAAGAAGCGCAGGCTCCCGAGAAAGCCGTGCAGTTTTCCGATGGCCAGCAGAGCGGCAATGCCAGGTCCCGGGGTGCCGAGCAGTGCGAACGCGGACAGTAGAAATAGTGTTGTTGCTACGAGGCTCATGGGCAGGGATGGTGGCTTGCGCCATATCATTAGGAAATCTAATATTTGTTCTAGGTCCTAGAAGCATCACTACTAGCTCACATGCAACGCGATATCGACATTGGCCTGCTGCGGGCGTTCGTAGCAGTCGCGGAGACAGGACGCATGACCCAGGCAGCCAAGGTGATTCACATCACCCAGTCGGCCGTCAGTCAGAGGATCCGGCGTCTCGAGAGTCTGTTGGAGCTGACTCTGTTTGAAAGACGAGCCGATGCCGCATCCCTCACCCGGGAAGGTGAACGGTTTATGAGCCGTGCGCGCCGCCTGATCGCGTTGAATGACGAAATTCTGAGCGAGATGGGTCGCGGCGACTTTGCTGGTGAGATCAGGATCGGTGTGCCTCACGATGTGGTCGGCAGCTTGCTGCCTCCCGTGTTACGCGACTTTCGCCAGGCGCATCCGAATGTGTTGGTGACACTCGTCAGTGATGTTTCATCAGCCCTGCGTACGCTGCTCGACGCCCGCAAGATTGATGTTGCACTGACGACCGATCGGGATCGATCGTCGCGCAAGAATTGTGTTCTGACGGATCAACTGGTTTGGGTGGGTGCCGCGGAGGGTGGCGCCGCGAATCGGCGGCCGTTGTCGGTTGCATTGGGAACGGAAGGCTGCGGCTTTCGCGCTTCGGCGGTGGAAGCGCTGAACCGGGCCGGAATCGTCTGGCGGTCAATCTGCCAGGTCGGAAGCCTGGAACCGGTGTTTGCCACGTTGGAAGCGGACATGGCTATCGCGCCATTCCTGAGCCGGACTGTGCCCGCGCGGTTGGCGATTCTGAAATCCAGGGAGCTGCCAACGTTGCCGCATTTCTTTCTGAACCTCCGGCTCGCGGAGGGCCCTGCCACGGCCTCTACGGATGCCTTCGTTCAACATGTACGCGAGAGCTTCGCCTCTCGCTACAACTGATGAGCAAGGGGGGCCGCGATTTCAAAGAGGACGCGCCAGGGGGCCAGCTGCACCTCTGTCCGGGACTCAACGCCGCCGAGCTTTGGAAGTTGGTATCAGATATCGGCTTCGCGCCGCGAGCGAGGGCCTGATCGGCGCTCCTGGCCGTTGTAGGGGCGGTAGGTGCCGATCCAGTCGCTGTCGCGTCGCGCGCGCGAGCGGCGATCAGCGTGGTGTCGGTATAGACACTCGCATCGTTCGACATCGCATCCGGCCAGCGGCAGGCGCGGTGCTTCTCGGGAAAACCAACGTCGGCCGCGTGAGCGCCGGACTTGATCGCAGCACGTTGCGCCTGCAACAAGTGAGACCGCGTGCCAGGGGCTGGCTTTATTTTCAGGCGCTGATCGTCCTCCCACCGGCGCGGGCGGGCTCTTGGAGCCGCCTGAATGGCGGCCCAGGTGCTTGGTGAGCCAACGAATCATGAGGACGAAACATAATCTCTCGAGTGCCTACGGACAAGCTGACAGTTGATTCGCCCGAAGTTGACGTGAGATCGCGGGCCAGTATGGCGAGAGCGGCCAAGATCCAGCTTGGCTGCCCGGACGCCTATCCGATGATTGCCGCGACCTGCGGAATCGGCAGCTGATCATCGGACACTGCTGGCCATGCTTCTGGCCAGCGCGTAAGTTTGGCTGCGCCCAACGAGCAGACTGTAGCGGGCCTCGGGAGTGTTCGGGTCAGCAGGTGATGTTTTCACCTCGTTGAGCACATATCCATCGACCACCTGCAGAATAAATCGCTCCGAGTAGGAGGGCGTGAAGGCGATGTCCAGGCGGGTCCCGCGCGGGACCGAACGATCGCCCAACGACGCGAGGAATACCTCCCCCTCCGTCACCCGGCCATGAATCATCATCTGGGAAACAACACGCGCTTCGCCGGCAAGGAACCCAACCACGGCGACGCCTGCCACGACGAGGCGACCCACCCCGCTCGACTGAGTCCGTTTATATAGATCAGCGAGATATACGGCCGCGAGAATCGCCCACGCGGGGTAGGTAGGCACTATGTACCAGGAGTGATGTGTGCGGACGACCGAAAACAGCAGCACCGGTATGAGTGCGTAACACCATACGAGGAGCAGTTGCTTCGACACGAAATTCTTGCGCGCGCCACGACCGACCATCACCAACCCCGCCAGGATGACGAGTGGCCAGGGCGCCATACGATCAAACAAGCATCCTGCGTAGTCCCACAGGCTACTTCCCTCGGGGGCATCCACCTCGGATGTGGAGCGCTGTAACAGATCTTCGACCACCATTCGATGAACGAACACCCCGGAATCCTCAGCGACGGTGCGGGCGGCAGCCCAGGTGACCGCAATCAACGAGGCAATCGTGACGGGCAAGAGCCACCACCGCCATGAGTTGAGACCCCGGGTGGCGAGGCAATAGATTCCAGCCGCGGCAATGTACGGCAGGATTGCAAAACTTTTGAGCAGGAAAGCGAGCCCCAGTATCAGACCCAACGCGAGCCGGGCCCAACGTTCGGTCGCTAATCTGGGCACTACAAACAGCATCGGAAAGAGAATGAGCGCCAAAGGCGCATCCAGGTCACCGTTGCGGACTGCATGATGTCCGAGAAATCCAAAGCAGGTTGCCAGGATGAGCCCCGCGAGCAGGCCGACACCCGCGCCGGCCACGCGCCGCGTAAACAGGATCGTCAACGCGACGAGCAGCAACCCGCTGATCGCCGCCGGAGCCCGAAGCGCGAACAGCGTTTCGCCGAACACAACATAGGAGGCTTCCAGCAGCCAGTAGCCCAAGGGAGGCTTGAGATTCCAATACTCGGTTTCCCCGGCATAGGTGGTCACGAGCGGGGAATGAGAGTGCAGCATCTCGCTTGCCGCGACTCCATAGCGGGCTTCGTCGAAATCGCGGATGTGAGTGGTTTCGAGCGCGAAGAAACCGTTGAAAGCCATCAAGGCCACAATGGCGCCAAACAGGGGCCAGAAAAATCGTTCCAACAGGTGATCCAACTCCCGCGGGCGAGCGACGGACAGAGGCACTGCGGCCGTGGATGCGACATCGCTCATCGGCGGACTTCGCGCTCATGGGATTGCAAACGTCGCAAGTGATGCTCCTTTCACGATCTGCGGGCGAGACAGGCCATTGGCTTCAGCGAAGCCAACAGATCCCCCTCGGCTATTTCAAACTGCCGATCCTGCGGAAGTCAGGTATGCAATCAACGTCCCGGCTCGATCGGCACGATGACCGTGCGGGAATTCCTACCAACACAACGCTGTGGGATGTTGTTCGATCAGGAATACGCGGCCGATCGCGGACGGAACGCTTCGGAGAAGATATTTGACGGACGGCTTCGCGGCTGGCGACAGGTACCGGAGTGTTGGCACCGACCGGTCGCAGTTCGAAACACTCCATCACATTTGATGACGCCCCCTAAGGACTTCTGAAGGTTTCTACGGCCGCAGTATAGCGACGCTTTGGCCCATGCCAAGGGGGCCGGTGTCAATTATTTGAAGTAGGTTCGCGAAAGGTTTCTGGAGGGGCTTACAGACTTTGGTCTTGTCGGATCCAGGCAGGTGCCGAAAGTCACTGTTGGTTTGGCGCGCGGGAGTCGCCGTTTACTCAAATTTGACTTTCAACCCCGCCTCGATGACCGGCCGGGCAGCAGGGCCGTCGGGCTGGGGCTGGGGTTTCAGGTAACCGAGACCGCAGAGTCCGACCATGCAGATCAGCTCCAGCAGAAAGAGAGCCCGTCTGCGGCGATAACTGACTGTGCGGGTGCTCGGTTCCATGGGTCGAACTCTACCCGGTGCCGCCCTGATCGGCAGGTGCCAAAAGTCATCTCGCCGGTTGTTTCCACCCTCATGCAATGCAACGCGCTCGGGCAGGAGTTAATACAGCACTTCCAACTCGTTGCTCCTGTATGGCCGTGACAGAGGCACAACGCTTGCTCCGGTCTTTGCAGGTTAGTGTGGAGTGAGTCATGGGTAAACAAACATCGGCGGACCGGAACGACACCACGTTGCAACACCCGGAACAATGGAAGACCGGGGATGAGTCTGCGACGACGGCGCAGCGGTCGTATCTGGAGACGCTCACCCGGGAAGCGAACGAAGAATGGGACCCGGATAAGTCCTGGACGAAATCGGCGGCGGCCGTGCGGATAGAGGAGCTGCAGAAGAAAACGGGACGAGGTCAGGGTTGAGCTGAATCTCCTCCAGCTGGGCCGCGGCAATACCACTGAGGCTCATTCGCCCCCTTGAAGTCCGCCCTACACGCCCTATATGGCGAAAAGGGTGAGCGAATTGCCTGTATCAACCTGGTTCAAATGCCGTGCATACCATAGGAGGAAATAGTCATGGCCGTCGTGCGTTACGAACCCTGGAATGTGGTCTCCCAGCTGCAGAGCGAAATCAATCGCGTATTCGGCAATCTCAGCGACACGGACAGCAACAGCGCGACTTCGGAGTGGAGTCCGGCGGTCGATGTGCGTGAATTCTCGAATCGCTTCCAGTTGCTGTTGGATGTTCCCGGCGTCGATCCAAAGGACGTGGAAATTACATTGGACAATGGAGTGTTGACGGTATCCGGAACCCGCAGTGAAGAAAAGGCCGTCGGAAGCAATGGGGCGGAACAACCGCAACAGCAGCGGCTCGAGCGCCGCCTCGGCCGATTCCATCGGCGCTTTATCCTGCCGGATACGGCCGATGCGGACAATGTGAATGCAACCGGCCGCAATGGCGTGTTGGAGATTGTGATTCCGAAGCAACCGAAGGCGCAGCCGCGTCGAATCACGGTGAAGTAGCCTTGGCGATCACCTTCCGCTGTTCGCGATTGCCCGCGCGAACAGCGGATTCGCCGCGTCTGTCACTTTACCGTACCTGGGTCATTGCCACCGTCTGTGTCAGCCTCTGGTTGTTGACAGCGGCAATCGCATCCGACACCGCCTTCTCGACACAAGCCTCGTGAGCGCGTACGCCCGGCAGATCTCGAACTTCAACGTTTCCACACACCTGGTTGGCTGCGCCGTGGATCCGCCCGTAAAGGACCTTTGCGCCGGCTTCAGTGTTCAGGTTGAGATCCCGGTAGGTCACGGCCCGGGCCGGCACCTCCGCGGCATGCACTACTCCAACCAGTACCGCGGCTGACATCGCAGCGAGGACGACCAGGACGTTCTTTGCGTTTTTGATCTGGGTGTTCATGACTAGCTCCTTTCAGTGATTTCATTGAACTTCTCTGATGGGAGCTATCGTGCGCCGAGGTCCTCGCGGGTTCTGTCAGGTGCCTGACACAAGTCGGCTGGCCGACCTACCCGGCACGCATCCGTTGCGCGAGGCGACCCAGGACGCCCTGCTCTTTTGACCGACGGGCTGCTGCCCGCTGTGGTGGGCTCGCCTCGCCCATGAGCTCCTGCTTGCGGGCTGCCAGCTGTTCGCCCAGCGCCTTCAGGTCCATGTCAGACTCGCGAGCCTTCGCGAACATGCCGCCGCGCTGCTCCTCCTCGTTGACGTGATGCTTGATCATCTCCGAGAGGACCTTCACTTTTGCATCGTAATACTCATCCTCGGGACCGCTGCTTTCGATCTCGGCAATGAGCTTCTTGGCGCTGTCGTGTTCCACCTCCGCCTCGTGATGGATATCTTCTTCCTCGGTTGCTTCGAGGAAGGCGGGATAGAAGATTTCCGCTTCTATCTGGGTGTGGACTTCGAGCGCCTGACAGATCTGGCCGGCCAGCTTCTTCTTGCGATCATCCGAACGGGTGGATTCAAACTGCTCGAACCATTCCTCCACCTGGCGGTGATCTGCTTTCAGCAGGGCAATGGCATCCTGACTCGCGGGGGATGCGCGGCGCCGCGTGGCTGCCTTCTTCTTTGCCTTTGCCATGGATACTCCTCGTGACGTTGAAGACTCTGTCCACGAGTAACGGACACGCTCCGGCGCAGGTTCCTGTTGGGCAGGGAAAATAGGAAGGAAATTAAACTATGTTAGCGAGCCGCGTCGCATCACGATGCTGGAGGAATGCTCTCATCGCTCCACAGATCGGGCCGCTTGGTCCACGAGAGCCGCCAGCCCGGAGTTCTGAGCGAATCGCCGGCCCCCCGCCGGGCTGAGGTGCATGTTGTCGCTGTACAAGACCTGGCCACCACGGCTGGTCTGGGAGCACGCGTTCGCGCCGCAGAGGGACGGGATCGGATCCACCACGAGCATGTTTGGATGTTGGGAGTGCAGCTCAGTCACGCTCAGCTCGTACGCCGTTCGAGAGGCCACGAGCAAGTGGCGTGAAATGCTCTTCGAGCACTGGCTTCCCGGCAGCTTCACCGGGCGCAGAAAGCAGGCCGGCGGCGTGTCGAATGTAGGTATCTCCAGAACGTAGGCCACCTGCGAATACTGCTCGAGGCTCCTCACCAGCTCCCCGAGCCCCTGGCGAAACGCATCGGACCGGTTATCCACTTCAGGCGGATCGCCCTCCTCGTAGTCATCCGGCAACGGCATGAAAAAGCGCGATCCATCGCCGACGAGAACAACCAGTGCGGGTCGCATCTTTCGAACGAAGTCAACAAAGGATGACCAGGTGTCGTTGCAGACCTGCCGCCGGTCGTCCGATTCATACACGCCCGGGGAAGCAACTACATGGAGCCCGGGCGGGCAACCGCCGCGTCCCAGGAGCATCATGGAATGTCGGGCGCCCAGCGTGGATACGGTGCCTTCATAAACTCCCTTTGATCCTCACGCGGTGCCGGCCGCATCGCTGACACTGCCGGCGGGAAGCGACCCGGAAGTCCACGATGCAGGACCACTGTTACCGCAACAGCGCCGATCACTGCCGCCCCGCCTGCCAGCACAAATCCGGTCGACAGATTGCGACGCTGGCGAATGGGCAACTCCAGGAAGCGGTACGTCAGTACCGCAAACAGGAAGCTCAACAGGATCGCGGCGACCCGATGAGTCGGCCGCGGTGTCCCGGAATGCAGGATGGCTTCAAATGACAGGATCGGCCAGTGCCACAGGTACAAGGGATAGCTGATGAGGCCAATGAAAACCAGGGCCCGGCTCGCGAGCACCCGCCGGCGAAACCAGGAGTCTTCATGACTTGCCAGAACCGCGACAGCGGGAAGTAGAAGGCCGCCGTGGAATCGATATGCGTGAGCACGAGATTCGCCGCAAACGAGGCGGCGGTCAGAAACAGTACAACCTGCAGGATGTTGAATCTGCGTCGCCAGGCAAAAGCCAGCACCAGTGGCCACAGGAGATAGAACTGCTCCTCGATTCCCAACGACCACAGATGCAGGAGCGGCTGAAACTCCGAGGCGGGGGTGAAGTAGCCGGCTTCCCGCCAGAATGACAGGTTGGCCGCGAACGCCGCCGCGGCCGCCATGTGACGGCCCAGGTTTGCAAACTCATCGGGCAATAACGCGAGATACCCAAACAGCAGGCAAGCCAACAGCACCAGGCACAGCGCGGGAAGGATACGGCGCGCGCGCCGACTGTGAGCCGGCGCCGGACCTCACGGCCGAAAATTGCCCCGGGATCTTGCGATCCCGGGGCTCGAGGTCAGTGCAAATCGAAGCGGTCGAGGCTCATCACCTTGGTCCAGGCCTCAACGAATTGACCGACAAACCGCTCCTGGCCGTCGGACGATGCGTAGACCTCGGACACTGCACGCAGCTCGGAGTTGGATCCAAACACCAGGTCCACGGGCGTTGCGGTCCAGCGGAGCTTGCCGGTCTTGCGGTCGTGGCCTTCATACAGGCCGTCGGACTGAGACGACTTGTCCCACTTCGTCGACATGTCGAGCAGGTTGACGAAGAAGTCGTTGGTCAGCGTTCCGGGACGGTCAGTGAAGACCCCGTTGGTCGATGCACCGGCGTTGGCGTTCAAGGCTCTCAGACCGCCGACCAACGCCACCATTTCCGGCACGGAGAGTGTCAGCATGTTTGCACGGTCGACCATCAGCTCCGCGGGAGACCGCGTCTGCCCTGCCGGCGCGAAGTAGTTTCGGAAGGCGTCCGAGGTTGGTTCCAACACCGCGAAAGATTTCGGATCGGTTTGCTCTTGCGTTGCATCTACTCGGCCTGGCACGAAAGTGACCTGCATGGGATGGCCGGCGTCTTTTGTTGCCTTTTCAATAGCTGCGTCGCCGCCCAGCACGATGATGTCTGCCAGGGAGATCTGCTTGCCACCCGTCTGTTTGTCAGACGATTGGGCGCGGTTGAAGTCGCTCCGGATAACCTCCAGGCGCTTCAACACGATGGCGAGCTCTCGCGGATCGTTCACGGGCCAATCTTTTTGTGGAGCGAGGCGAATGCGTGCGCCGTTGGGGCCACCACGATAGTCGGTGCCGCGGAAGGTCGCCGCCGAAGCCCAGGCAGTTCGCACCAACTGGGGAACGGTGAGTCCCGAAGCGAGAATTTTGGCTTTGAGCTGCACAATGTCCGCGTCCGTGACGAGCGGATGCGCCGATTTTGGCAATGGGTCCTGCCAGATCAGATCCACCTGTGGAGCATCCGGGCCGAGATAGCGGGAGCGCGGACCCATGTCGCGGTGAGTCAGTTTGAACCAGGCCTTCGCGAAGGCGAGTTTGAACTCGTCCGGATGGTCATGGAAGCGCAATGCAATCGCCCGGTAGGCGGGATCAAACTTCACGGCGAGATCGGTCGTAAACATGATCGGGGCGTGACGAACCGCCGGATCCTGAGCGTCGGGGGTCAGTGCCGCGGCCGTTGGATCCGAGGGGATCCACTGGGTCGCGCCCGCGGGGCTCTGAGTCTTGACCCAATCGAACTTGAACAGGTTATCCAGATACTGTGTTGTGAACAGAGTGGGATTGACGGACCAGGAGCCCTCCAGGCCGCTCGTGATTGTATCGGTGCCGTTGCCCTTGCCGCATTTGTTGACCCAGCCGAGGCCTTGCTGCTCGACGCCGGCGGCGGCGGGCTCGGGACCCACACACTTGGCCGCATCATGCGCGCCGTGCGCCTTGCCGAAAGTATGGCCGCCGGCAATGAGGGCCACTGTTTCCTCGTCGTTCATGGCCATGCGGCCGAAGGCCTCACGGATATCTTTCGCCGCCGCCAGCGGGTCCGGGTTGCCGTTCGGTCCCTGGGGGTTGACGTAAATCAGTCCCATCTGCACCGCCGCCAGGGGCTTTTGCAACTGGTGATCGCCGGAATGGCGCTCATCGCCGAGCCACTTCAGCTCGGGCCCCCAGTACACGAGATCGGGTTCCCAATCATCCGTACGTCCGGCCGCAAAGCCGAATGTTTGAAAGCCCATGGACTCGAGGGCGACATTGCCGGTGAGCACCATGAGATCGCCCCAGGAGATGTTCTGGCCATATTTCTGTTTGATCGGCCACAACAGGCGGCGCGCCTTGTCGAGACTGACATTGTCCGGCCAACTGTTGAGCGGCTCGAAACGCTGATCGGCACCGTCAGCACCGCCGCGCCCGTCGAGTACGCGATAGGTGCCCGCGCCGTGCCAGGCCATGCGGATGAAGAACGGACCGTAGTTGCCATAGTCAGCCGGCCACCAGTCCTGGGACGTCGTCAGGGTCTTCTTGATGTCCGCTTTGACAGCCTGCAAATCGAGACTTGCGAAGGCCTTGGGGTAATCAAAATCCCCGCCCAGAGGGTTGGAGCGCGCGTCGTGTTGACGCAGGGGGGAGAAGTCGAGGTGATCGGGCCACCAGAACAGGGCCGACTGGGGTGCGCCCGGGGACGGGCCGGGAGGCGTGCTCGAGGAAGCGGCCGCGAGGGTGGGCGTCAGGGCCGATGTAAGAGAAAGTGCTGCTGTCACCGTACAGGCGAGGAGCAGCCGAGAAACCGTTCTGCGCATATCTTCACTCCGGGGCAGGGTGATACCTGCGAATCCTGGAATGAGTCTAAGTTTGGAATCTGCTCTGCATCATGGATTGTGTCTATGCCGTCAATAGATGCTCACTATGGGCGATAGAGACGTTCGGCAGTGAGGCCCGACTCACCGCTTGCAACCAGCAGCGTCAGTAGTTCCAGCGGGAGGGGACTTACATATCTGCTCGCCTATGTTCAATGCTCAGGGCGTCAACTGTCCGCGGATTTCACCGGGCTTGTGTTGGTCGCTGTGTACGTTCACGTAGAGTTTCCCGCTCTTGAAGTCGGCCCACTGCTCGTCGGTCAGCTTCGAGCCGGCGGGAACGGTCCAGGTGCCGTCCGCGCCTTTTGTCAGAGTGATGATCGGAGGGCCGGCCTCGCCTTTCGCACCCACATGGATATGCGCAGCGGTTCCCTCGATTCCCGTTGTTTTGACGGATCCACTGACCGACTTGTCCTTGGCAATATGGATCGTGCCGTGACCGCTCGCGGAAGTGGTTACCGGAGGTGTTTCCTCGGCACCGGTCAGGTTGACTTTGACGTCCTTTGCAAAGGCGCCTGCCGAGGCCAGCGCCAGAACCGAGATCAGCGTCAGCGCAGCAATCTTCGGCGTTTGAACAAAGTCCAACTTCATTGTCATCTCCACTGGCATTGTATTGACGACGGATAATGCAGCGTGGCGGCGCACATCACAAACCAAGAACGGTCAGAAGTCCCGCTCGAGCGCACGGTCAATCGCGGCTCGGGGTGATCGCCCCTCCTCATAGAACGCCCGCCAGGATGCCCAATCGATCTCGTCGAATCCCATGCCCGCTTCATTGAGTTCGGCACGCAACAGGCGCACAACTGAATGTTGCCATTGTATCCATGGCTGTCGTTCATCAATAAGAGTGAGCATCGCTTCCCACCGACGGTAGTTCCAACGTCGGAAGCAGGTTAGCCTTGCCCGGCACTCGGGGGAAATAACTATTGTTCGGAGTGTCATGACGGGGTGCTCAATCAGCGCCTTCTTCGAGACACTGCCTGGGTTCGTTGTCCCGAAGGGGCTCCAACGGCACATCGACCCAGTCACCGCCCTGCTGTCGCTGCATACGCGTGGTGGCAGGCAGTCCGATCAGGGTGTAGCCGTTCCGGGTCGGCTTTTGAAGTTTGATCATGGTGCACCCTTCGCTCGTGACCGTGATCTTGCCGTCGTGCCAGCCCAGCTCGATGCCGGAGCCTTCGATGCGAACGGTTGTGTCTATGGCCACGCGGTCCGCGAGGGCTGCTGAAGCCATGAAGACCAGGGCGGCCGCGCCGATCAAGCGGTTCATTCGAGTGCTTCCTTCGAAAAGTGGATGACTGAAGGGAGACGCGAGAAGCGGCGGCAAACCAGCTCATTGTTCCGAGTAAGGCTGAGGCGCTAGGTGCCGGCGAAGTATTTGATCAGGTCGTACAGGTAATCGCGGCCGCGATACAGGGCGTTGGCTGAGATGCGCTCGTTGAGGCCATGGATTCCGGCTGTTTCGGGCTCGTTCCACAGGCCGGGAACTCCGTAGGTGGGAATTCCGATACGGCCCAGATGAGTTGCATCAGAGGCGCCCGTGCTCATGTCGGGAATGATGGGAACTGCGGGAAAGTGTCGGGCAGCGATCTTCTCCATCGGTCCGACAATCTTTGGATCCAGGGGCGGAGGGACAATCAACGTCCTTTCCTTTGCGGTCATTCGCGTGACCTTCAGTCCCAAGCCGGCGACGGTCCGTTCCAAGGCCGCCTGGACATCTTCAGCCGTTTCGCCCGGGATGAGCCGGCAGTTGACGGAGGCCGTTGCCCGCTGTGGCAACGCATTGATGGCATGCCCGGCGGTCAGTAACGTGGCGACGCAAGTCGTGCGCAGCATGGCGTTGTAAGCCCGATCGGCGGACACAATCGCCTCCGCTGACTCGTTGTTCGGGTCCGCCGCGATGGCTCGCATGGCAGAGCCGAGCTCGTTGTGTTCCAGCGCGCCCATCTTTTCAAAGTACGCGCGCGTCACTGGATTCAGGCGGACGGGAAACTGCAGATCCCGCAATCGGACCAAGCCTTCAGCGAGCTGATAAATGGCATTGGCACGCACCGGGGTGGAGCTGTGGCCGCCGGGGTTCGTGGCTTCGATTGTGAAGTTGCGTGGAGACTTCTCGCCGACACCGAGGCCCAGATAGAGGGGCATCCCCGTCGGGCCGCCGCGGCCCCCGCCACCTTCATTCAGGGCGAAGGCGGCTTTGAGCAGCTCGGGTCGATGATCAACGAGCCACCCTGCCCCGTTCAGAACGTCGGGATTACTCCCCTCTTCGCCACACGTCAAAGCCAGCTTAACGGTCCGGTTCGGGCGGAATTTAGCCTGGCGCAGCCGAATCAGGGTATCGGCGAAGATAGCCGCCTGGGCTTTATCATCGGACGCACCACGACCATAAAAGTAGCCATCCTCTTCAATCAGCTCGAAGGGATCGCGAACCCAGTCCTCGCGCTTCGCCTCGACCACATCAATATGGGCCAGCAGGAGCATGGCGGGGACGTTGGAGTTGCGTCCATTCCAGGTGACGACCAGGCCGCCATCGCGAGGGCGATCCGGCGGGACATACAGGGTGAGCTCCGATTCAGTGAAACCGGCCCCACGGAAGTGACTCTCGAGTTGCTTTGCGGCGCGTGTACAGTCACCAGCCGAGTAGGTTGTGTTGGTCTCGACCAACTCACGATACAAGGTCACGAAGGCACTTCGGTCGGCGGGCGCCTGCGCATTTACGGGGATAGCGAACGCCGCCAGCAAAGTCACGCTGGCCAAATAGCGAATGATCGACGTCACGAGAGCCTCCGGAAGGGGTACCGAGGCTGGATGTTATCCTCGCAGCGCCTTCAGGGAGAACCACCCCGAGCCGAGGCAGATCCGTCAGGTGGTCGCACCAAACCGTGATTCCTGCCCCTGATCACACCCCGTAGTCGGCGCATAATTCTCGGTAAAGGGAGGTTTCCGACCATGCCCACCGCTGTTGTCGTGCTGATGTTCTGTGCGACGGCGCCGCTTTTTCTCATGCCCGCCACCATCGCGCTCTGGGTTAATCGTCCACGGTCTGTCGGAGTCGTGGTCATTAACCTCGTGTTGTGGGTGGGGCTATATTTCCAGGTCAGCGCTGGGTTAAGTGAAGCCGGTATTCCGTCGTCGCCCTTTCCGTTTCGAAAGGGTGTCGTCGGAATGTTGATTGCCTGGCTGTTGTTGCTGCGATATGTGCTCGAGCGCAACGCTCGTCCCTCAGAGAACAACGCGCCGCTTTAGTTTGATTGCACTCTCCGGGCAAGCGTCCACACATAGCCCGCAACCTCTGCAAGCCTCGGCGTCCACCACGAAGGCTCGCTTGTTCCCGTGCACGAACGACCGGAACCTCTGTAGAGGCGTGAGCTCAGCTCGCTCGGCAACTGTGAGGGCTCGAATCTCCAAGACGTTGTAGGGGCAGGCCGCGACGCAAGGTCCTTTGGCCTCGCAACGTGATGGATTGACTTCCGGGGTCATGATACCTGCTGCAAACCTGCAAGCGGGGTCCTGCGCGGTCGAAACCGACATAATCTCCTACTCCGTTGCGGACATGTCTGAACGTAGACGTTTCGGCGCACGGAATATTGCAGGCGGCAGGAACGATGCGTGCTGAGAAATGAGCATGCCAATTGATGCGGTTCTGCTCGACATCGACGGTACGCTCGTCGACAGCAATGAATTCCACGTGACTGCGTGGCATCGCGCATTTCACGAAGTGAGTGTCTCCATAGCCCCGGAGCTCATTCGCAAGCAGATCGGCAAGGGCGCCGACATGCTCATACCGGCGCTGGCGCCCGATCTTCCTGAACATCGGCGTCAGTCTGTTGCAGAGCGTCATAGTGAAATCTTCAAGTCGGAGTTTCTTCCCCGGGTCAAAGCTTTCCCGAATGCACATGACCTGATCGGCGCACTGCACAGCAGTGGCCGGGAAGTTATATTGGCTTCATCCTCTGACCAGGCGGAGGTCGGCCACTACGTACAATTGTTGGGCGTTCAGGAACTGTTGCGCGCGACCACCTCGGCGGACGATGTCGACAAATCCAAGCCGGCGGGCGACATTTTTGCGAGTGCTTTGCAAAAGACGTCGTCCAAAGAGCCCGACAACGCCGTCGCCATTGGCGACACACCGTACGATGTGATCGCAGCTGCAAAGTGTGGCATCCGCACTATCGCGTTACGCTCTGGTGGTTTCACAGATGATGAGTTGCTCAGCAGTCATCCGATAGCGATCTACGAAGACGTCAGTGAGCTGTATGACTGCCTGCCGACGTCCGTGTTATCGGACGAAACTTGAACGCAGCGGGTTTGTCTGCGACTTCGACGAGTCACGTCGTCAACTTTTCCTGATCACGACGCGTGGCGTAGGCAGCGCGGGCGGCGTCGATGCGGGAGGAGTTGGTTACTACCCACTCTGCCAGCGCTTGCACCGGGTGTTGAAGATCGCGACCGAGGTCGGTCAGTGCGTATTCAACCTGTGGGGGCATTGTTGGAGTCACGGTGCGGGAGACGAAGCCGTTTTCTTCCAGCTGACGCAAGGTGGCTGTCAGCATCTTCTGGCTCACCTCGCCGACATCGCGCTTGAGCGCGTTGAATCGGCGAGGGCCGTTGCCGAGTGAACGGACTACCAGCAGCGTCCACTTGTCACTGATGCGGGCCAACATGCGGCTGATGTGGCCGCACGCGGCCTCGCCATGGTGCTCGACCGATTCACCGGCAGTGCTTTCCCGAAGCTCCACGGCGGTCTCTCCAGAGTGGTTTCCCTTGGTAACCAGCATACCGGAAGAAACCGCGCCGGCGAAATCGTTGGGGGGGCCGGCTAGGCCTCGGCTGCCCGGGCGGCCATGGTCGCCCTCGCCCACCAGGCCAGGTCATCGAGCGCAGTCTTTGCCGCAGGCAGCAGGTTCGCCTCGATGTCCTCGATGGGCTTTTTGCCGAACATCGGGTGGACGGCCATGTAGTCACCGCCACCGATATTCACGGACGCATGCGTCGAGACCATCTGCAACTCGATCGCGACCTGCCGCAGATGCTCAATCGCCCGTGCCGCGCCGACCCCACCATAGCCAATGGCGGTGAACGGCTTGCGGTTCCACTCTTTGTAACTTTGATCGAGCGCGTTCTTGAGAGCGGCCGTGATCGAGTGGTTGTATTCGGCCACCACGAAAATGAAGCCATCGAATCGACCAACAGTCTGCTGCCAGCGAATGGCCTCGGGGTTGCGACTGGGCATCCATCTGTTGGAAGCGATCTCGTCGAAGAACGGCAGCGGATGCTCGCGCAGGTCAATCAGCTCCACTTCCATGTCGCCACGTGCCCGCGCCTGCTTGAAAATCCATTGCGCGGGTGTATCGGCGAATCTCGTGGGACGGGTCGAGCCGACGATGACGGCAATTCGGGGTTTCGGACTCATGGTCTCCTCGTGCGAGTTGGTTTCGTGTTGTAACCAGATTACGAAACATTCCCACGATCCAACAAGAAGGCACTTTGCGGAAACCAGGTTACCTGGAGGATACTGCGCCCCGGCGGGCGTTGCAGTAGCATGATGTCAAAGGGAGGACTTCCAATGCGAAAACTAGTCTCAACGGCTCTGGTCGGACTCGTCAGCTCGAGCATTCTTGCGGCGGGCGATACAGGGAACGGAACGTATCTGTCGGCGCATGAGCTGGCAGCGAAGGTGGTCCACGGCAGCGGACCCCCGTTTGAGGTGCCTGGGACTGCCGGATACAAAGTCCTCGTGGTTGAAAGAACCACCACGGGAGATGCCGAGGTGCACATGGAGTGGAATGACGTCATTGTCGTCGAACAGGGGCATGCGAAGTTCCTCGTTGGCGGCCAGATCAAAGGCAATCACGAGACGAGCCCCGGGGAATGGCGCGGTGGGGAGATGACGGGCGCAAAGGAATATTCCCTGACGCAAGGCGACCTGTTGTTGATTCCGGTGGGGCTGCCTCACAAGGCGATTGTGACCGAGGGGGCTTTTACGTATCTGGCTATCAAGACGCGGAAGGCGCCTTGAACGCGTCGATGAAGGCACGCAGCGGCGGCGCCATTTGCCGCCGCGCCGGAAAGCACAGATAGAACCCCGGGAAAGAGCCCGACCAGGGTTCCAGTAAACGCACGAGCTGGCCTGCCGCGACGTACGGTGCGCTCAGTTGTTCTGTTGGAAAGGCGATGCCGATTCCATCGAGGGCGGCCTGCAGACAGAATTCCTTGCTGTTGGCAATGATCGGCCCTTCGACCGCCACTTCGAACCATTGGCCGTTTTCCTGGAACTCCCACTTGTAGGGGCGTTCGTGTCCGGGCCACCGCCAGCCGATGCAAGCGTGGGACAGAAGATCCCGGGGATGTTGGGGTGTGCCGCGTTTTGCAAGGTAGTCAGGTGAGGCGACGGCGATCTGACGAAGGTCGGGACCCAACCGCATGGCCACCATGTCTTTCTCGATGACTTCGCCGATTCGAATGGCCGCGTCGAATCTTCCGGCTACCAGGTCTACCACTTCATCATCGACAGTGATGTCCAGAACCACGTCTGGATAGGCTTCGTGGAAGGACCTGAGGATGGGTCGCACGTAAAGATCCGCAGCGGTGCGGAAGCAGTGGATGCGTACGGGGCCGATTGGCAGCTCGCGCATATGGCTGGTTTGCCCCAGCGCCGCGCCGAGCTCTTCGACGGCGGGTTTGACTCTTTGGAAAAGCCGATCACCTGCCTCTGTCAGGGAGACGCTTCGTGTGCTTCTATGCAAGAGACGTACACCCACGCGCTCCTCGAGCGAGCGTACGAGCTGGCTGAGGGCCGAGGACGATACGCCCAGCTTCTCGGCTGCCCGCGAGAAATTGAGGGCCTCCGCGACCGCAATAAATGCCCGCAATTGACCGAAATCCGTGCTCGAAAGGAGCGGATCCAAGAGACTCGACGGCTGATTCATGAGTCCAGCTTACAAGGGCTGTAAGCGCCGGACCATTAATCCCCAGCCCCGGGGACCATAGTATTTCCCGCAGGCGAATTTGAGGATGTCTCTATGAAGAACTGGTTCATTACTGGCGTATCCCGCGGCTTGGGTAAGGCTTTGGCCGAGGCTGCACTGGCCCGCGGCGATACCGTGATCGGTACTGTCCGCGAGGGTGACCTGCAGATCGCCAAGGGCACCGGTGTATTTCACCGTATGACTCTGGACGTTCGGGATCCGGCAGCAATCGAGGCAACCGTCGCACGAGCATTTGAGCTCGCCGGCCGCCTGGATGTGGTGGTCAACAACGCTGGCTACGGACTGCTCGGACCTGTCGAATATGTCAGCGACGCGGACATGACACGCCTGTTTGAGACCAATGTGTTTGGTTCGTTGAGAGTGATCCGCGCGGTGTTGCCACGACTGCGTGCGCAGCGATCGGGTCATATCCTCAACATCACGTCAATCGCGGGACGGGCGCCCGCTGCGGCTTCGGGTGTTTATGCCGCGACGAAGGCGGCTCTCGAGGCGCTGTCAGTATCTCTGTCGCTGGAGGTGGCACCGCTCGGGATCAAAATCACGGCGGTTGCGCCGGGACAGTTCCGGACCGACTTTCTCTCGGATCATTCGATCCGCCGGACCGAGGAAGGATCGGATGACTACGCGGCTTCGGCGGGCAAGGTCCTCGAGGCGTTGCGGAAAATGGATGGCAAACAGATTGGCGATCCGGTGAGAGGGGCCAGGAGCATTCTGGAGCTCGTTGACTCAGGTACGCCACCGCTGCATTTGCTCCTCGGATCGGATGCCCTGCGACGTGCGCGCGAGAAGCTCGATAACGTCATCGATGAGATGGATCGTTGGGAGCCGGTCACGCGATCGACGGATTATCCCGCGTCGTAGCGCATCCCCAGTTGGTCAAACAGGAAGGCCATGATGTCTGCCATTCGGTTCATGCGATTCGACATGCTGCTGCCGATTCCATGACCCGAATGGGCATCGACCGTCAGCAGGATGGGATGATCGGATGCATTGGCTGACTGCAGGCGGGCGATCATCTTGCGGGAATGCATGGGGTTGACGCGACCATCGTTGGCGCCTGTGGCCATGAATATCGCCGGGTATTTCGTTCCCTGAACAACATGATGGTACGGCGAGTAGGCATATAGAGCTTTGAACTGCTCCGGATCCTGGGTGCTGCCAAACTCGGTCGCATTGAAGGCGCCGTTGGGATCGAGCTCGACGCGCAGCATGTCGTAAATGCCCACCAGGGAGGCGACTGCGCGAAACATCTGGGGATGTTGAGTCAGTTCCGCACCCATCAGCAGGCCGCCATTGCTGGCCCCGAGGATCGCGAGATGCGCAGGGGCAGTATATTTCTGAGCGACAAGGTGCTGAGCTGCGGCATAGAAGTCGTCGAAGACGTTTTGTTTGTGGGTGAGAGCGCCCTGCTCGTGCCACTCCTCGCCATACTCGCCACCACCGCGCAAGTTCGCGATCACGTACACCCCGCCACCGTCCAGCCACAGTCGCATGGACGATCCACCGAAACGGGGCACGTTGTTCACTGAGTAACCGCCGTAGCCCGTGAGCAAAGTTGGGTTTGAGCCGTCGAGCTTTACGCCCTTGCGGCGGATGATGTTGAGCGGGATGCGCGTTCCGTCTTTGGAGGTCGCAAATTCCCGCAGAACTTCAGCATCAGAGAAGCTGACCGGGCTGGTCTGCGCGAGCCGGGTGTCTGTTGCCTGCCCGGATTTGTACCGAGCGTAGTAGCGGGGCTTGGTGTAAGTCTCGACGGAGTAGACTATCGAGCCATCATCGAGTGGAACTATCTCTTCGACAGCCGCTGGATCTGGCAGCGGCAGAGTGCCTTTGGGGTGTCCATTGAGATCGAAAATAGCCACGCGCGAAGGTCCACCGACAATTTCTCGCGCGTAGATAGCATCCGAGGCAGGTACAACCGGAGTGCCGCCGAATTCTCCACCGCCTTGGATGACGGCGTCCGATTGCGGGACAAATACAGTCGCATGCGCCAGAACCGTGTCGCCGGCCGGGAGTTTGAGGATCTTCCCGCGAGGAGCGTCCTTGCGTGACACCAGGTACAGCGTCCCGTCGGCAGCGGCTGTCACGAGGACGATCTTGTCGCTGAACTGGCTGATCTGAGTGACGTGGTTGTTCGGGTCGATGAGATAGTGAGCGAACTCTCCGCCATCGCCATTTGCCACGGAGACGATTGTGAAGCGGGGGTTACGATCATCCAGCGCCACTTCGGCGATTCTCGGGAAGTCCCCGCCCAGGATGAGTTTGTCGGAGGCCGCGGGGGTGCCGAGTGAGTGGAAGTAAACCTTCTGGAAGAAATGTTGCTCTTGCGCCGGCCGTTCCGGCCCGGGAAAGCGGGTGTACCAGATGCCTTTGCTGTCGGCACGCCAGGCGACACTCCCGCCGGCGGTGGGATACTGGACACGGGGAATGACCGGTTCAATTTCCTTTCGACTGGCCACATCGAAGATGTGAAGTGACCCATCCTCGCTGCCGCCTTTGGACATCGATACGGCGATTCGCTTGCCATCCGGCGAGGGAACAAACCAATCGACGGCGGTGCCGCCGGTTGGATCGATACTGTTGGGATCGACCAAGACCCTGGCCGTCGCGGGATCCAGATCCGTGCCCAACACGGCGACCATTGGATGTTGTTTGGGCGGCTGGTTGAAGAGCGCGAAGACGTGTCCGCCCACAGGGTGGAGCGAAGAGAACGAAGCCGAGGTGGCGGACTCCTGTTGCATCAGCCGGTCGAACATGGGTTTTCGAGAGGGGAGATGGTCCAGGTAGTTGCGGGCGCGATCGTTTTGCGATTGGCTCCATTGTTGCACTTTGGGATCGCTGGCGTTTTCCAGCCAGCGATACGGGTCTTCGACCCTCACTCCATGGTAGGTGTCCACGGCGGTCGTTCCTGCGGCACTCGTTCCCGCGGCAGTCGCCAGGGTCGCGAAGACGCATGAACAGGCGGCAAACAGGAACGGGCGTGCGCGCATGGTGTTCTTCCCTAAACACAAAAGGCGGCAGTGTAGTTTCAGCGGCCGTGCTTGGCTACGGCGCGTTCTCAGCCCGACAGTGACAGGAACGCCTCGAGCCCGCCTCCCAACCGGTTGCGCAGGCTCACGCTGCCGCCGTGTGCGCGGGCGATCCGATCCACGATCGTCAACCCGAGCCCTGTTCCGGGCTTACTGCGCGCCGTGTCCTCCCGCGCAAACGGCTGCAGCAGCTCCTCGGGGTTCATGGTCTGAATTCCGGGGCCGCGATCCGATACTGTCAGCAGGAGCTGACTACCGCAGCGGCTCGTGGTCACCTCAACCTCTTTGTCGCCATAACGGATGGCGTTGTCGATAAGGTTGGCGAGGGCTCTGCGCAAGGCTACTTCGCGCACCGGAGCAAAGCCAACTCCACCGAGGACCGGGCGTACATCGTGGCCGCGGGATTGATAGATCCTGCAGACATCCCTGACGAGGGAATCAATGTCAGTGAGTTGGACCGGCTCCTGGGATTCATCCCGCGCGAACTGCAGGAACTGGCTGAGGATGCGATCGATCTCCTCGATTTCCCGGATCATGGATTCGGCGGCGTTCGCGCTGAGCTCGGGCCTGCCCAACTCGACCCCGAGACGCAGTCGCACGAGCGGGGTGCGCAAATCGTGCGATATGCCCGCCAGCATGAGGCGGCGGTCGGCGTCCAACCGCTGAATGCCCTCACTCATCTGGTTGAAGCAGCGGCTCAGCTCCTGGATCTCGAGCGGGCCTGCCAGCTCTATCGGCGCCGGGATCTCACCCCGCCCGATGGTGCGGGACGCCTCGACTACCACCGCCAGGCGCCGGTTCAAGCGGCTGATCAACAAATACGCGCCCGCGGCAGAGCACAGGATGTCTGTGAGCAGTGAACCAATCAGGTCACCGACCGCGAGCCAAGCGACCTGGCTGAGCGCAAACAGCAGGGTAAAGAGGCCCGCCGTCCTGAAGATCAGGCGATCGAACAGCCTGGTCATTGCTGACTTCCGGCGGGATCGAACACATAGCCGAAACCCCACACGGTCTGTATATAACAGGGCTGCGAGGCATCCACTTCGATCACCCGGCGCAGGCGCGAAATCTGGATGTCGATACTGCGCTCCGTGACATTCGTGTTGCCTCGGCCGGAGAGTTGAATCAGGCGCTCGCGCGACAGGGGCCGGCCCGCATGCCGGTTCAATGCCTCGAGGACTGCATACTCGCCTTTTTTCAATGGGATGAGCTGGCCGGCCCGGGTCAGCCTGCGGCGCTCGGAATCGAGCTCAAAGGGGCCGAAACGGAAAACCGACGTCTCGCCATCGGGTGTGCGCAGTTGGGGTTGGCGGCGCAGCACCGCGCCGATTCTCGCCAACAACTCCCGGGGATCGAAGGGCTTGACGACATAGTCGTCGGCCCCCAGCTCGAGACCGATGATCCGATCCAGGGTCTCACCCTTGGCGGTGAGGAGAATGATGGGGATGTTGCGCTTGCTCAGACGCCTGCAGATGGACAGGCCATCCTCGCCGGGGAGCATGACATCGAGCAGCACCAGGCTGACGAAATCCCTGTCGATCACGCTGTTGACTTCCTCCCCCGTGGCGGCCGTCAATACCGTGAGGCCGTGCCGTGTGAGGTAGGTTGCGAGCAGTGCCCTGGCGCGCAGGTCATCCTCCACGATGAGGATCCGCGCCTGCATCCTTTCAGACACCCGAACGGCCCGCAGAGGGCCGCCGGCGATAGAAGTTGTTTCCAAGATGTTTCCACCGCATGAACGGTCACACTCCCCCATGGGAGCAGCCCTGTTTGTAATGGACTCTTCCCACGACTGAACGCATTCGACCGGGGCGGGGCCTTCCGAGTTCCTGCCAATATCGAGGTAATTCAGCCCCGCAACATTCCTTTACATCCGGGGCGCCAGGGGCGCGAGGAGCGGAGAGTCCCCTTTCGCGGCCGGGCCGGGGGAAGCCGAGCTGTGCTGCTCTTCCAACATATGATTGTATTTGGCGCCGCTTTCGATAGCCGTCTGCTCCGGCGTGCGCAGGATCTTCGGGCGTATGAAGATCATCAGGTTATTGCGTGTCCGGCTGTGGTCCCGCGTCCGAAACAGTGCGCCGAGGAAGGGCACGGTTCCCAGCCAGGGTATGCGTTGCTCGCTTTTGGTCGCGGTGTCGGATATCAATCCGCCCAGGACGACGATACCCCCATCTTCGATCATGACACTGGTGGAGACAGTGCGTTTGTTGGTGGTGATATCCACACTGGAGACGGAAGTCGCGGCCACACTGGAGCTCTCGACGCTGATCTTGAGGATCACCGAGTCACTCTCCGTGGAGATCTGAGGCGTGACTTTGAGGATAGTTCCCACTTCCTGGCGCTGCACTGTTGTGAACGGACTCACGGAGCTGTTGCTGCCGCCCGTCGAACCCGAGTTGGCGTATTGGCCGGTGATAAAGGGAACTTCCTGTGCCACTTTCAGCTCTGCTTCCTGATTGTCGAGCGTGACAGCCGACGGCGTCGCCACAATGTTGGTACTGGCATCCCCATTCAACGCACGCAGCATGGCACCGAAATTGATGCCATTCGAGCTGAGCTTACCCAGGGCGAGAGTCGTTCCGGTCAGGGAGCTCGTGGAGCTGCTGGAGCCATTGGCGATGCCTTCAATGGTGCTCGCCACATCCGCGATCGAAGTGCCCCCGATCGGTTCGACAAAGGATCCGGCGGGTATCTGGGTGCCCTTCGAGCCGCTGGACCAGGCGGCCCAGTTGACACCCAGATCCGCTGTTTTATCCGCGTTGACCTCAACGACCACGGCTTCAACGAGGACCTGGGCACGACGAATGTCCAACTTGTCGATGACCTGCATGAGGGCTCGCATCAGCTTGGGAGGAGCAAAGACAATGAGGGAGTTCGTTGCAGGATCAGTCAAAACCATGGCGCCCTTGTCGGCTTGCGCCTGCGGCGTCGCTCCACCACTTGTGGAGGATGCCTGACCCGTTACATATTCCTTGAGCTTCGGACCTACTTTTTCCGCGTCGGCGTAATGAAGGTAACGTACCTGCGTGTCGCCACCTGTTTCCAAAGGTGTGTCCAAATGAGCAATGAGTGCGCGAAGCCGCAGCCGCTGGGTTTGATCACCGCTGATGAGTACACTGTTTGAACGTTCGTCGGCAACGAGCTTTATCGCAGGACCCCCGTCCGGCGGAGCCTGCTGAAACAACGCATTCACCACTCGCGCGCAATCCGCGGCTGAGGCATTTGAAAGCGTCACGACTTCCACATCCTGATCGGCGACTCGATCTACGCGCTGGATGATGCGGATCATTCTCGAGACGTTGCTGGCGCGATCGGACAGGATCAGTATGTTGGCCGCCGGATAGGCTGCCAACTGACCATATTGCGGCATCATCGGCCGCAGGATGGGTACGAGTTGGGCCGCGCTCACATTCTTGACGTCGACCACCTGAGTGACTATTTCATCGGACGTGCTACTCACATGATCAGGTAGATCCACCGAGGGGATCTGCCGCGCGTTGGCATCCGGAAGTATTTTGATGACGTTGCCCGCTGCCACGGCAATGAAGCCGTGCACCTGCAGAATTGCGAGAAAGGCCTCGTATAGAGCCGCGGAATCCAGGGGTGTCGAAGCAAGCATCGTGACCTGGCCGCGAACGCGGGGGTCAATAATGAAATTCTTCCCGGTCGCGGCGCTGACTGCTTCCGCGACCTGGGTCAGATCGGCGTCCTTGAAATTCGGTGTTATTGAGTGACCTGGGTCCACGCCAAAGGCCGCATTGGCCAGCAGTGCCAGCGTCATGAGCCCGATGAGCGTTCGGTGTGTTGGAAGCATCGAGACATGTGACTGCCATGCCGGCCCTCCGTTCGTCACACAACCGTTGAATTTGTGACCACGGTGTTTCCCGTTACAGTGCGTGACAAAAGTCCGGGTGTCGTGAAGCAACTCGGGGCGGGTCCTCCCCTATCATCCGGCGCGCATGACCACAGCTCTCAGGCGCGTTGCCGCGTTTCTACTCGCGTTTGCGATCAGCCCCATGGATGCGTTTCCCGAGGAAAATCTCATCAGCCCCGCGGATTTCACGGTGGGCAACATAGAGATCGAGGGTGCCGAACGGGTGTCGGCCGGCACGATCTACAACTATCTGCCGGTCAACATCGGCGACCGGCTCGACGCGAAGCGCGTGCGCGAAGCAATCCGCGCACTGTATGCCACCGGCTTTTTCCGGGACGTGCAGATGCGACGCGACGGCAATACTCTGATTGTTGTCGTCCTGGAGAGGCCCTCCATCGAAAGCTTCGAGATCACCGGCAACAAGGATCTGAAGACGGAGGATCTGCAGAAGTCGCTGCGCAATGTAGGATTGGCCACGGGCAAGACCTTCGACCGATCGGTTCTGGAGGATGTCTCCCAGTTCCTCACGGATCAGTATTTCAGCCGCGGCAAGTATGCGGTGCGCATCAATACGACCGTCCAGGAGCTCACCGGCAACCGGGTGCGGCTGAAGGTTGAGATTCACGAAGGCAAACGGGCGCGAATCCGGCAGATCAATGTTATTGGCGCCCAGGCATTCTCCAACCAGGAGCTGCAGCGGCAATTCGAGCTGAAAACACCGAACTGGACGTCGTGGTACAAGCAGGACGACCGGTACTCGCGGGAATCCCTGCAAGGGGACCTCGAGAAGCTGCGCGCTTACTACATGGATCGCGGCTACGCGAATTTCCGCATCGAGTCTCAGCAGGTCACCATTTCACCGGAAAAGGACGACATCTTCATCAGCGTGAATGTTGATGAAGGACACGTCTACAAGATATCCGAGGTGAAGCTGGCCGGGCAGTTCGTGGTGCCTGAGGCCGAATTGCGCCGCCTTCTGCTCGTTGCGCCCGGCCAGATCTATTCGCACAAGCGGATCAGCGATACCCAACAGTTGATCCAGAACCGGCTGGGTGTCGACGGCTACGCCTTTGCGAAGGCGGACCCGGTTCCGACTGTGAACGAGGCCACACGCGAGGTCTCGCTGACGTTCTACGTCGATCCGTCCAATCGCGTCTATGTCCGGAACATCACCTTCGATGGCGTGAAGCGAACCAACGATGAGGTGCTGCGGCGTGAGATGCGTCAGCTCGAAGGCGCGTGGCTATCCAACATGGCGGTTGAGCGGTCCAAACAGCGACTCGAGCGCCTGCCGTTCGTCAAGAAGGCGCAGATCAATGTGACGCCGGTGCCGGGATCCGCGGACCTCGTGGACCTGGAGACAAAAGTCGAGGAGCGGCCCGCCTCCGAAATCGGCGGTGGCATCGGGTACGGGGAAGCCCAGGGCTTCATGTTTAATGGAAGCTTCATTGATTCGAATGTGGTCGGCACCGGAGACCGCCTCGCGCTCAACCTGAATGCGGGAAGCTACAGCAAGGTCTACAGCATTTCCCACACGGATCCCTACTTCACCGTCGACGGTATCAGCCGCACGTTCAATGTGGCCTATTCCGATGTCCGCCGCCTGACTTCGACGTATTCCACCTTCTCCACCAAGACGGCCCTGGCGGGACTCGAATTCGGCTATCCCATCAGTGAGTTCCAGGTCATCCGCCTGGGTGGCTCGTTCCAACATGCCGATCTCGCCACGTCCACCAGCAGCTCTACACAGCTGCAGGATTGGGTACGTGACAACGGCTCGTCGTACTTCAGAAATATCGGCGGTGGCTATGTCCTGGGGTCACGGTCGGATTCTGTTGAGCTGTCCGGTGGCTGGAGTTTTGACACGCGCAATCGAACGATATTTCCGACTCGCGGCATGGCGCATACGTTTCTCCTGACCAGCACGGTTCCGGGTGCCGATATTCAGTACCTCATAGCGGACTACCGCTACGAGCAGTTTTTTTCGCTCCCTTATCTGTCGAAGGTGCCGTTCGATTTCGGGTTGCACGCAAGTTACGGCACGGCGTTGGGTCACACGACGGCGTTGCCGCCCAACCGGCACTTCTTTCTGGGTGGCCCGGAGTCGGTGCGGGGATTTCGCGAGGAGACACTGGGCCCACGCGACTCCCTGGGGAATCCCTATGGCGGCGACGCCGCCCTGTCAGGGCAATTGGAAGCCATCATGCCGGTGCCCGCGCGGTTCGCGGACTCGGCCCGTGTGAGCCTGTTCTTCGACTTCGGTCAGGCCTTTTTTCTCGGCAACACCGCCTTCCGGGACCGGGCCGGCTTTATCACCCACTACCGGTTTGATCTGCACGAGATCAAGACCTCGACGGGCATCAGCGTTCAGTGGCTGGCGCCCCTCGGGCTGTTTCGCTTCAGCCTGGCGAAGCCCATCAACTACGAGCACGGCGACTGGAAGCACTACGGGGACGAGACCGCGATGTTCCAGTTCTCCATCGGTCACGCATTCTGAATCCAACCACTCAACCGGATATTCGCATGAGAAAACACATCACCCTCATCGGCTGGCTCATTGCCCTGGCCGCGATCACAGTCAGCGGCTGTGGTGGCAGCAGCAAGGACGCGCAGGTGCGCATATTGAATGTCAGCACCGGCTACAGCTCACTGGACATGTACATCAATGATGGCAGCAGCAGCAGCGACACGCTCCAACTGCAATCCGCGGCGGCGGGGGCGGTTACGGACTACACGAGCTTCAAATCCGGCACCTACTCGATCAAATTCAAGGTGCACGGCGCTTCGGACACGCTCCAGACCTTCGGCGACCAGAAGCTGGCTGACGAGTCGCACACGACTTACATTACATACGGGTCCAGCGGGCACTTCGGTGCCATCGAGCTCGGCGAGGATGCGAGCCAGCCCGACAGCGGCAAGTCCCAGGTCCAGATATATAACGTCGCCGAAGCCGGCAGCCTGGATGTCTATCTCACTGACTCATCGACATCTTTGAATGATGCGTCCCCTACGTTCAGCGGCGTCGGCGCGGGTGGCTCCGGCGCATCCACGCTGGATCATGGAACGTATCGCCTGCGCGTCACGGGAGCCGGTGACAAGACGGATCTGCGGCTGGATGTCGCCAGCGTCACTTTTGACAACCAGAAAGTGTCGTCTTTGATACTCACTTCAACCACGGGCGGTGTACTGGTTAACGCAGTCTATCTGCCGCAACAGGGCTCGCTGACAACATACAAAAATACCAACGCACGCATTCGTGCCGCCGTTGGAATTGCCGATGGAACGACCGTCACGGCCAGCATTGGCGATCTCAGCCTGCTCAGCAACGCGACGGTGGGCATCATGGGAGGCACGTATGGGGTGCTCAATGCAGGAACAGTGTCCGTCAATCTGAGTGTGGACAGCAATCCGGTCACGATTCCGAATCTGACTCTGACAGCGGGTGCCGACTACACGCTCCTGATCTGGAGCAATGCCAGCGGGACTCAGTCCACTCTGATCAGCGATGACAATCACATTCCCTCCACGAGTGGTGATGTCAAGTTGCGGGTGCTCAATGGAATGTCAGGGTTGGCCTCAGCCGTCACATTGAATGCGGATTTCTCACCTGTTGCCCAGGAAGTCGCCGTGGGTCAGGCATCCACTCCGGCACAGATCGCAGCAGGGACCGACATTGAGCTCGATGTCGTGAATGCGAGCACCGGCGCCCCCCTGTTCAGCAAGACTTCGGTTTCGCTGGTATCGGGCAATGTTTACACACTCTTCATGTCAGGGGGTGGGACCGCGGCGGTGAATGGAACGTTGAAGAAGGATCGCTGATCGCGCGCTGGGCGAAGGGCCCCGGGTTTGCTTATGATTCACGGCATGCGAATCCAATTGTTGCCGTGTGTATTGCTGCTCTGCGGTATCGCGACCGGTGCGACGACCGACGGGGAGCAGAACGGGGTCCGCCATCGTCCGGCCGCGCAGCAATCTCAGGCGGATTTGCGCATCATCGTGAAACTGCGATCTGTGAGCACAGCAAGCAGCAGCACGGTTCGCGCCCTGTCTGCGTCGTCAAACGATCGTATGACGAATCTCACAACCCGGGTCGGTTTGGCATCGAAGGGGGCGCGCGCCATCACCGACCAGATCGAGGTGTTGCGGGTCGATACCGCCGCATCGGGCGAATCGATGGCCACGGCGCTTGCCAAGCTTCGGGCGGATTCTGACGTTGAATATGCCGAGCCAGATGCGCGACGTTACGTGCATGCCGTTCCAAACGACCCGTTGTATCCGGCGTTGGATGCTTCTCATCCCGGACAGTGGCACCTGCAGAACCCCTCCAGCATTTCGGCCCCTGCGGCCGTCAATGCCGAAAAAGCCTGGGATCTGACTCTGGGAAGCGCCCCGTCCGGCGATTCGAGCTTTGTCATCGCGGATCTGGACACGGGAGTGCGTTACGACCATCCGGACCTGCAAGGACGTCTGCTGCCGGGTTACTGCTTCATCTCGGACTCCTTCGTAAACAATGGTGGAACGTGTCTCGGCGCCACGGTTTCAAACGCGGAAGCCTCCGACCCGGGGGATTGGGTCACCACCTCCGATCTGAGCAAGTCCGAATGCAGCGGCCTCGACACCTCCAGCAGTTCCTGGCACGGTACCCGCACAGCGGGAATCCTCGCAGCGCAGACCAACAACGCCTCGGGAATCGCGGGCATGACTTGGCAGGGCTCGATCCTTCCAGTTCGTGTTATCGGCAAGTGCGGGGGTCAGGACTCGGACCTCGTGAGTGCCATTTTGTGGGCAGCAGGCATTACTGTAGCGGGTGCGCCTGTGAATCCAACTCCCGCCAAAATCATCAACATGAGCCTCGGGGGTAGTGGATCGTGTCCTGCCAGTTACCAGGACGCCATCCGCCAGGTCGTCGCCAAAGGCGTCCTGGTGGTCGTCTCGGCGGGAAACGAGAACGGCCCCGTGGATGCGCCGGCCAACTGCCCGGGAGTGGCCGGAGTCGCCGGCCTGCGGCATTCGGGCACGAAGGTGGGCTACAGCAGCTTCGGAGCCGAGGTCGCTGTCAGTGCGCCCGCGGGAAATTGCGTGAATTCGACGCTTTCGATCGCCACACCGTGCATCTACCCGATCACATCGACCACCAATCCCGGTACGACGACGCCATCGAGCAATTACACGAGCAGCAATGCCTACACGGATCAGGTGAACGATCCGAATCTGGGCACGAGCTTCTCCGCGCCGATTGTGTCGGGCATTGCCGCGTTGATGTCTTCCGTGAATCGGAATTTGAGCTCGTGCCAGCTGATATCGCGTTTGAAGGAAGGGGCAACCGCCTTCCCTACCACCTCCGCGGACGAGTCCACACAGCCGCCGCGATGTCCGCAGACCGATGCAACGACGCAGGAATGCATCTGCAATACCAAAAACTGCGGCGCGGGAATGGCCAACGCCGCGGGTGCTGTCAACGCAGCATTGCGACCGATCGCTGCGATTACGCTGCCTACCTCGGTGTCAGCGGGTCAGCAGGTTACCGTAGGCTCATCTAACAGCGTCGCGGCAACGGGCCACGTACTGGCTTCCTATCAGTGGGCGAGCGTGGGCAACCAGGCATTGACGATCGCGAACAGCACTAGTCAAACAGCGACCGTTACTGCGCCATCCTGTGGGTACGGAACGCTGCGCTTGACTCTGACCGACGACGGCGGCCGTACGGATACGGCAGATGTCGTATTCAGCCCAACTTCTGCCACCTCGACGGCGCCTGCTGATGCCGCAACACCCGCCTGTTCGGCTACCACGCCGAAGGTGTTGGTAGCCGTGTGCCCTGCTTCGATCCAGGTGGTCACTGGCGGCCAGCAGTCCGTAACAGCATCCGTGGCAAACACCACCGACAGCACGGTCACATGGTCGGTCAACAATATTCCAGGGGGTAACTCAACGGTCGGCACGATCTCAGGTGATGGCAGATACACCGCGCCGTCAAATGTGCCGACGCCCGCCACTGTCACGATCACGGCAACCTCGTCTGCCGACTCGACGGTCAGTGCCACAGCCTCCGTGACAGTCAGCACACCACCGAAGTCGGGGGGCGGTGCGATTGACTGGTTTACCCTGGGGTTTTTGGCACTGGGATGCTGCGGGGGGCTCAGGAAGCGAGGCCAGCGCTTTTCAGCGCTGGCCTGCTCGCCTGAGGGAGGCGCAGATTAGTCGTGGATCGCGGGGAGTGACAACAAACTGCTCGAGCAGGTGACAGGAGCAGCCGAGCCGCCGAAGTTGCCGATGTCCGTACCACCGCCGATGGGGCAGCTGGTCGTTCCGGCCGGGCACATGCGGATCCAGTCGTGCACCTCCTGGCCGGCGCCGTAGAAGGACGGGTCGGCGCTGTTCAGGGTGAACATCAGGACCTTGCCATCGCTCGACAGGCAGCCGCTGCCAGAGGTCGCCAGGATGACACTGGAGAAGGCCTTCGTGAAGCCGGACCAGTGCGAGCACATTCCAGCGGTGGGAACCGTGAAGCTCGGAGCTACGAAGGTTGCACCGCCCTTTCCGAACCCACCACCCACTGCGATACAGTAGTTGGCGGCATAGCTGGACAGAGGGGCCAGCGCGCCTAACATCGCAACGGCCAGGTGGGTCTTCTTGAACATGATTCGGATCTCCGGAAGTTTGGTTGTTTGACAGCGTTTCGCTGTGGGAGAACCTTAACCGCGGGAGATCTTCCGCCTAAGTGCCGAAAGTCATGTCGTGAATCTTCGCGGCAAGCATCTTCGGATGAAAGCGCATGCGCAGGCGGCCGTAGGCGCCGAAGTGAAGAATCCAGACACGCCGCCAGTCGGCGGTTTGATTGGGACCGGTGTAGTGAAGAGTGAGCGGGTGATGGACCGTCACTCCTCCGGCCTGCAATGGGCAGGCGACCGCTGAATCACGATCAACATCGGCGGTTGCGATTGTTGCCCCGGCGGGCTTGCAATCCGGGCCCGAGGTACGCAGTGCTGCGACGAAGTGTTCGCGCACGCCGCCGAGATTCGATCCCGGAATGAACCACATGCAACCATTTTCGGGGCTCACATCCTGAAGTGGAATCCAGAAGTGTGCCGAGCGCAGCGGCAACGGGCGTGCTGAATAAGCCTCATCCTGATGCCAGTCAGTGGCGGTGTCGTTGTGTGGCAGCTTGTAGATCGCATGATCATACGTGTAGCCGACCGGCGCGCCGATGAGTTGCCGCGCTATTTGCCGACATCGTTTGTACGCCTGTGTATTGCGCAATTCAGGGAGCAGCTTGACGGCTTCGTTGATTTCCGGAGAGCGCAAGGCTTCTCCCGGCGCGCGCGGACCGGCAATATCTACGGCTCGCTCTCCCAACGTATCAAATCTTTCAAACAGCGGGTCCAGCAGGGAGCGGATCCTCGCAATGTCTGTCAGGGTCGTCAGTGAGTCGATGGAGAGAAACCCATTCTGTGCGAATCGGCGTGCCAGCGGGATGGAGGCCGACACATTGAATGACTTTGCATTGTTCGCTGCGAAGGGTTGCAGGACTGCACTCATGGGGGATTCTTTCTGAAACTGACACCCACCAGGTGTGAGCAATTCCCGGGCCTTGCTCAGCTCGAGCCCTCTCGGGACAATGTGCGAAAAGTGGGGGCGTACAATGAGACTCCAGACACTTGGAGACATGCGTGACTGAGCCGGAGTACACGACATTCGAGACGAAGAATGGCTTCGTCGGACTCGCCTGGAATCAACAGGGCATTTGCGGCCTCAGGCTGCCCGCCAGTTCCCAGGAATCCGCTGAGGCTGCCATCCTCAGGCGGCTACCACAGGCGCGGCGCTCCTCGCCCCAGCCCGCGATGGCCCGGGTCATTTCGGACATCCAGCGCTACTTCGAAGGCGAGAAGATCGACTTCTCGTCCGTGCCCGTGGACCTCGGTTCGCAGGAGCCCTTCTTCTCGCGGGTCTACGCTGAGGTTCGCAAGCTCGGGTGGGGTGAGACAACCACGTACGGAGCGGTGGCGAAGGTCTTGGGGGCCCAGCCCCAGGCCGCGCAAAGTGTTGGACAGGCGATGGCCAGCAACCCGGTCCCTTTGATTGTACCGTGCCACCGGGTACTCGCTGCCGGCGGCAAGCTGGGCGGATTTTCGGCGCCGGGTGGCTCGAGCTCGAAGGCCAAAATGCTGGAGATCGAAGGTGTCGCGCCCGCGGGCACTCCTTCCCAGGATCACGGGAAAAGCGATCAGATCGGCTTCGGATTCTGAGCCGCGATGTCATACGTCATCAAAGCCGCCATCGCGGACGAGAACCTCAAAGAATTTTCGTTTCGGGCTCAGAAGACCATGTATGGCGGAAAGGGCATCCGCGAGAAGGATGAGATTTTCGTGGTCGCCTCGGAGACTCAGGGCGGACACGGACTCATCGCAAGAGGTGTTGTTACAGCGGCGACGTCGGTGCCAATCAGGCGGAAAGACCCGAAGGACCGCGTGACTCCGCGCGTGAGCATTGAAGTGCGGCGTGTTGCGAAGGCCAAACGCAACCTCGGCCGGGATGACCTCAAAGCGTTTTCAGACTGGGATGACGGCAAGCCCGAGACGGAGTTGAATTTCAAGTTCTACCGCCAGGCCACCAACAAGATCTGTGGAATCTCGGACGCAACGGCCGCGTTTCTGCGCAAGTTCTTTTGACCGCTAAGTCTCTGACTCGATCTCTTCGCAGAACGTGATCAGCCTGTCGAAGAACTCGTCCGTCGCGAAGCTACAGCCCATTTCGTCAGCATTGCCGATGTGCAATCCCATCAACCACAGATGCCGTACGATCATGAACAAAGGCACCCATTTGATCCAGGCTGCAGCCGACGGGCGCGCTTTCAAGTAAGCCTCTTTGAACGATGGCCATGCGTTTTCTTCGGCCCGTCGCAATCGGGCCGCCCACCGATATGTGGCCAGGTCGTAAATCTGCCAACCGTGTGCGCAGCAGTCGAAATCGAACAGCGTCAGGCGATTGTTGAGAACACGGGCATTGCCACCGTGCAAGTCACCGTGGCAGAAACCCCAATCCAACTCCCGCTCCGCCTGGATCAGGCGCGTGTTGGTACGGTCGGCCAGGTCCCACAGGCGGGCAGCCAACACCGACCTCTCGCCCAACTCGGACAGCAGATTGGCAATCGGTTCCTCAAACAGGGATGCCCGATTCAATGGTGGGCGAACGGCCGATGCAGGGATTCCTACGCTCGCCTGATGCAGCTGTGCCGCCAACGCCCCGTACAGAGCAGCCTGGTTGGCGTCGGTATACTGCGGCTCAACGCCGTCGATCCATTTGAACAGGACCGCCGCCCTCAAACCTTCAATTGCGTCGATCTCGGTAATGTCAGCCCCGTCAGATCTGGACACGGGCATCGATACTGACACGCCCGACGCATCCAGTTGTCGTAAGGCGTCCAGCTCTGCTGCCACGGCATCCTGTTGGCGCCAGCTCGCGCGGTAAACGCGAAAGCCGAATCTGGCGCTCGGGCCTGACACCAGATAGGTGTCGTTCAGACCTCTGTGAAAGAGTCTGCAAGCCAACGGACCGGCGAGCGGGTAGCTTCCAAGCACCGCGTGCTCGATATAGATGCTCGAGATAGTTGAATACAGTACAGATGTCATGATCCAATACGGCCCGCTGACCGGGTCTGCGCGTCCCCAATCCCAAGGAACCAACGCATGAACGCTCGCCCGTACTTCAACTATCTGCTCCTTGCTATTGCCGGTGCATGGTCCCCCACGCACGCCCTCGCGCAAAAGATACCCGACTCCCACGTCGTTCCGCTGAAGAAATTCTCGGTTGAGGCACTGAACAAGCGGATCGAGGTTGTACACGGCGACCGTACCCAGGCCGGTGTCCCGTTCGTCATCCGGATCCATGCCGAAGCTGGATTCATTGTCATGCCCCATACCCATCCGGTTGATGAAAACATCGTGGTTCTCAAAGGCAGTTGGGCGCTCGGGATGGGTGGCCACTATCGCAAGGAGGCACTTGAATCGATGGAGCCCGGCGATTTCGGTTTTGCCGGCCACGGCATGCAGCACTTCGCACTGTCCAAGACCGACAGCATCATCCAGGTCCATGGCATCGGACCTTTTTCTGTCAAATGGGTCACTCCCCTGTATGAGCTCAGCGACAAGGGCGTGATGCTCACGGAAACCGCCGAGGATCCCGGCCGTCTCACCCCTTCCCCGCCCAAAGACTGTTTTGTGTTGAAACTCGGAACGCACGTCCGCGGAAGCCTGGGTGAAGGCGAGGTCATCGGCGCCCAATGCACACCTGGGGACCTGACCCAATATCGGATTCAGAAGCAGGACGGCAAGCGATTCTGGGGGCAACTGGCAGACCTCGAGGTCCTCAAAGGCAACTGATGAGCTCGGCGCCAATCAACACCCTGCGGTTGGCGACTGATCAGTTCTTCCTACTGATGGCCGTAGTGATCGCCGCGGTGGTGATCTACGGTTTCGGGTTCACAATCGGGGACAACCTGATACACCCCGCCTATCCGCGACCGCTGGTGCTGTACATCCATGCCGCAGTGATGTCTGCATGGATTGCGCTGTTCATTGTACAGGCCGGTATGCCACGGGGTTCGCCGTTGCGTTCACCCTGGCAGCCAGATGGCGGATGCGGCGCGAATACCACCGCAGATTGATGTTTATAGCAACCTGCACCCTAACAGGCGCCGCCTTCGGCCGAATGCCCGTGTTGGACCACGCCGAGTGGTTCTATTCCGGCGTCGACGCTCTGATACTCGTAGGAGCCGTACACGATCTTGCCGTGAACGGGCGAGTGCATATTGTGTATTGGTACGCGCTGCCTGCAGTGGTGTGCGGCCAACTCCTGACTGCTTATATCCGCTGGACGCCTGAATGGCTGAGCCTTGCGCCGACGCTATTCTAGTTCGAGAACCAGGCCGAATGTATGCGACCATCCGCTTCCACAATGATCCGAAACTCCCGTACTCCGTTTTCGAATGTGACTTCGTAGATATCCGCCCCGGCCGTTGAAACGCCTTTGAAGGAAGCTGTTTTCATCGCCCCGAAGCTGGCGATTGCCTGTTTGAGGCCCGGCAACTCGTCGCGAGTGAGTTTGGCCAGTTCGGGCCCGAGGTCGTCGTAGTTCGGATTTCCGCTTTCCAGGCCGTCGACCAACCTCCGCAGCAGCGCCTCGCTGCCTGGCGCAGGTGTTTGATCCTTGAATCGTTTCCGGATGGCAGCGGAATTGTCGAGAGCCGTTTGCGCTTCAGCGCCGCTCAACCGCTTCGCACTGTGGCTGGCTCCGTTCTGATACAGGGTGACCGCGTCAGCCTGGAAATCCCATCGCGCATCCACGACGCGCGTGAAGTATTCGTGATCAGAGGTTGGAAAGATTTCGACAGGCCCCTGACCAACGACCTGCGATTGCAGATGGTTGTCCTCTCGCCAGAACGTCACTCCCTCGCCACTATCCAGCCGGTAGGCCCCAGCATGCGAATCGAATGAGCTCGGTTCGACGGCAGCCAACGTGCGCTCGGCGGGCGCATAGTCGGGCCAATGATACTCGTGGGCGATAGTCCTGAGGATCTCGGAAGTGAGCTGGCTTCCGTTGTCGCCGTTAGTCATGACCACCGCCCCGTCGCCGTTGCGATAGGCCACCAGATCGCACCGGTAGCCCTCGTTGGCGCCGCCGTGAGCGAAGAACTTGTTTGAAGTACTTCCTCCCACGAAGAATCCAACGGCCTGATGGGGAAACAGCGGCGCCAACATCGCGTGCGCTGTCCCTACCGGCAGAATGCCTCCGGGTGCTCCCGCAAGAGACTTCTGAACAGCTATGGCGACCCGCGCCAGATCCGAAGGAGTGGTCCACAGTGAGGCGGCGGCCTGTTCCGGATACACATGTGGCCCACCTTTAACCGGAGAACCATCACTGCGGTACGGGGTTGCCGCGTGGGTGAGAATGCCTGCGGGCGCGGGTGCCTCGTAAGTGCTATGTTGCATGCCAAGAGGCTTCAGCACTGTGTCATGCATCAGCTTCGCGAAAGGCACGCCGGTGACATCGAACAACGCCTGTTGGACGATTTCATATCCGCCGCCCGAGTATCGCGGCCGTGTCCCGGGCGTCATGTCCACCCGGATGGGCGGACTGTTGGCCGGCGCCTCTCCGTTCAGGATCTGCACGAGCGTGGGCAGAGGTTCATTTGCCGCATATCCCGCAAATCCATGGACGGTTACGCCGGCCGAATGTGACAGGAGCTTTCGCAGAGTCACCGGCGACTGTTGGGTGAAGTCGTTGCCAGGTAACTTCCAACTGTGCAGGTACTGATTGATATCCGCATCCAGGTTGAGCTTTCCATCGACCACGAGCCGCATCACGGCGAGCGTGGTGACCGGCTTGCTGATGGAAGCGGCTTGAAACTCGGTTTCGGGAGTGACCGCGGGTCCGCCCATCCTCGTGACTCCAAAGCCCCGGGCCCATTCCAGTTTCCCTTCATGGATGACCGCCACACTGACACCCGGGACGTGGAGCGCCGCCATCCTGTCTGAAAGCTTGCCGGGTTGTACCGGTTCGCCTTTGACCAGAACCGGCGGCAAGAGCTCATTCTGAACCCGACGGATAGGCTCCTCGGCTGCGGTCGCGGCCCATGAATTCGCGGCAACCGTGCAGAGAAAGAACAGACTCACCGAGCGTGAAAGTTCCATGTGCGGTCTCGTCCTTGTAGACAGGTAAGCCACGATATTACGCGCCCTTGGCCGGGATGACGAAGCCGGGGCCCCGGCAGGTGTTTTTTCGCAGGCGGCGTTGTAGTATTCATTTCCTCAGCCACCCCACACGCGCGAGGTCGAGAAGCCTATGAACATCCAAACATGCATCTCGGCTGGCTCAGTGGTGAGTCTCGAATTGCTGCGCGCATAGCGCGACTGCCTTTCTTTCTGTTCCGCTGAAACCAGCTTCAGGACCGGCCTCTTTGAGCGCCGGACGGAGTCCTATGAATCGCAGGTTTCAGCAATGTCCAACGACACAGATTTTCTGGCCCAAGCGGGCTGGAGGCCGTTTTTTTCGCAGCAGTTGACGCTGGATGACTTTCAGAAGAGTCGCCCGGCGCGAGTCGCTTCAGTCCAGCGAAGCAGTTTGAAGGTATTGACGGAAGAGGGAGAGATTGACGTCACCCTGCCCCAGCGGCTGCGGCCCGGTGAATCAGGGCCCCAGGTCACAGTTGGCGACTGGGTCATGGTGGGAAACGAGACCCAACAGGTCGCTCGGGTACTGGAGCGGCAGTCTCTCATTTCGCGCATGGCCGCGGGGAAAGTGCCATTCATTCAACCTATTGCCGCCAATATCGATACGCTGTTCGTGGTTACTTCATGTAACAGCGATTTCAACACCTCCAGGCTCGAGCGATATCTGGCACTGGCGCATGATGCGCAGGTAACCCCCGTGATTGTTCTCACCAAGGTGGATTTATGCCCCGATCCACAGACTTACATCACCGCAGCGCGGGCCTGCGTCGGGGCGACTGCGATGGAGACGGTCAATGCCACCGACGAAAGTCAATCGTACAGACTATTGGAGCCGTGGCTCGGTCGGGGGCAAACCGTGGCTTTCGCCGGGTCGTCGGGTGTTGGAAAATCGACACTGATCAACTCACTGCTGGGTTCGCGCCAACAGCAAACCCAGGAGATTCGTGAGGGTGACAGTAAGGGGCGTCATACGACCACCGTGCGGTATCTATTTCAGGCGCCCTGCGGGGCGTGGCTGGTGGATACGCCGGGCATGCGGGAATTGAAGATCGGAGCGGTTCCCGAGGGTGTCCGCCAGACGTTTGTTGAGATCGCGTCGCTTTCAACCGAGTGCCGATTCAGAGACTGTAGCCATCGAGGTGAGCCGGGATGCGCTGTCCGAAGAGCCATTGATGAAGGCCGCCTCGAGGTCCGCCGGTTGGCCAGCTTCCAGAAGTTGTCGAGAGAAGCACGGCGGGCAACGATGCCTCGCTGGGAACTGCACCGGGAGAATCGGAGCTTTGGGCAGATGGCGCGCGCGGTGCAGAAGCGGCGAAAAAAGGAACGGCACGGAGAACAGGATTGAACGAACCACTGCCGCCGGTGCGGCCTTCAGCGCGAAGTTGATCCGCAGACCTGATAATCATTCACACTTTTTGCAAAGCAGGGTTTTGCCGATGGCTGCGTTGCGGCCTTCCTCGGTGGTGGTCCAGGGCCGGTTGACCCAGGGCGGGTTGTGGCGAACGTGTTGGGTGTGGCCGCATTCGAGGTCGGCTACCCAGTAGCCTTCTTCGTCCTGGTGGAACCCGATGATCTTCCGGTCAACGCCGCTGTTCATAGCGGCGCATTATCCTCTTTTTCATCTGACTCGATGGCGAAGGGATACGGCGGCAGGGGTGTTCCGTAAGCAGCGGCTTTAGCGACACTCTCGCAATAAGCCCACAGCGCGTCAGCTTCTGCTTGCGCTTGCGCTCGGGCTTTCGAGGCTGATTTGATTTTGATGGGCACAAACCGTTGGAACTCACTGTTCCTCAGTTGGATCGATACCCATTGATGCAGGTGTTGGCTGCGGTAGGTGCTGTGCAACTGCTTCATGTATTGAGTCAGACGGAAGCGCCTGTTGTTTCCCAGTGGGGTGGAAAACTCCTGGTCCGCCTGTTTTTCCAGCGCCGCCAGGAAAACAACCAACTCACGCCCCTTGCTCGTGAGCCCGACCGAGCGGAAGCGGCGGTCAAAATATTGCATTTTCTTCACCGCGAGACCTTTCTTGACCAGGCGAGTGACCAACTTGGAAGCGCCTCCCTTGGTCATTCCAATCGCGGCAGCAACATCGAGCGGCGACGACCAGATCGGTTTGTAAAAGAATCGCAGCGCCGCCCATTCGGAGGCGATGATCCCTGTTTTCTTGAGAATTCGATTGAAATTCCGGGCGAAGTTTCGATCGGTGGTTCGCACCCAGTAATTGAGGTGTGAAGGTGCGGGCCGGATGGGCTCCCACACAGGGAGTGGCTCAGGCTCATATTCGGTCCAGTCGACGTCCATTGAGAGCTCCGCAGTCCGGTGGGGACAGGCATGAGGGGATAGGTCGACATGGTACTTTCCCAGGAAAATACTTTGGGCGGTATGCCCTCTGAATGCACCCAGAAATGCAGGATGTCGTGGCGAACCGCGGTGGGCCGGCCGCTCCCTGCCGACCGTACCCGCAGGCTGCGGGCGCAGCGCCCCGCTGAAAGCCCGAAGGCGCGAGCCCGTCGGCAGGCGGCGCGTAACCACACTTTCGGATTACTGCAAGCACCCACGATCTCGGCATGCGGCCGGGGCCCGTCTGCGCTTATCTTGAAGCGGCCGCTTCCGATAGAGGATGGTATGGACCCCCATCACCCCATGGATTCTCCTCGTCCCACCGTTGCCGTGGTCGATGGCGACGCCGAGGTTCGTCGCTCTCTGCATGAGCTGATCGAGGCTGCCGGTTGGCAAGCGAGTACGTTTGCAACGGCGCAGGAATTCCTCATGCAACCAGGCTCGCCCAGCTGCGTGTTGCTCGATGTGAAGTTACCGGATAGCTGCGGATTGGACCTGCAGGCGCGTCTGGCGAATCGACCGGGCACACCGGTTATCTTTATCACGCAACACTGCGACATTTCGTTGACAGTGCGTGCCATGAAAGCTGGGGCGGTTGATTTTCTGATGAAACCGGTTTGTCATGAGGCGGTGTCGACCGCGATCGCCCACGCCATCGTGCTCAGCAACCGCAACAGCGCTTTGCGTAACCGATATGCCTCGCTCAGCGCGCGCGAGCGGGAAGTATTGAAGTTGGTGGTCGGGGGTCTGCTGAACAAACAGGTCAGCGGCGAGTTGGGTATATCCGAAGTGACGGTCAAGGTGCATCGAGGCAGAATCATGCGCAAGATGGCCGCCGCGTCGCTGGCACATCTGGTGCGCATGGCTGGCGATCTTGGCCTGCAGTCGGCGCGGGTGCTCTCGCCACCGCGCGCGGGCCCCGTAACCAGACTGGTTACCAGATACGGACGCGGTTGGTTGGAGCCAGATATAGTTTCTGACCTGGCTTGACGTCGAAGGCGGTGTACCAGGGGTCCAGGTTGCGCACGGTGGCGGCTCGGTATGGGGCTGGCGAATGGCCGTCGCTGATGATGCGTTGACGGAGGATCGGTTCCCGATATTTCGAGCGCCAGGAGCGTGCGAAGCTCAGATAGAACAACTGATCTGCGGTGAAACCGGAAGCACGCGGCGGCTCGGCACCGTTCAGTGTCGAACGATACGCATCGTACGACACGGCAAGACCTGCCAGGTCGGCGAGATTTTCACTCAATGTTTGTTTGCCGTTGAGGGACAAGTCTGGAAACGGCTTGTATTGGTTGTATTGATCGACCAGGCGAGCGGACGCAGCGGTAAAGTGGTCGAAATCCTCCTTCGTCCACCAGCGAACGAACCGCCCGGATGCGTCAAACAACGCTCCCTGGTCGTCAAAGCTGTGACTGATTTCGTGGCCGATGATTGCTCCGGCACTGCCGTAATCCATCACCGCAGGGCGATTCGGGTCGAAGTACGGCGGTTGCATGATTCCGGCAGGGAACGTCATGGCGTTCAGGACGGGCAGGTTCACGGCGTTGACGAGTTGGGGGGTCATCACCCATTCACCTCGATCGACGGAGTGTCCTAACTTTGCAAGGTTGCGTTGGAGCTCGAAGAGTTTGCCGCGCTCGGCATTGCCATAGGCGTCGCCGCGAATGACCTGCAACCCGGAGTAGTCGCGCCAGTGATCCGGATAGCCCACGGATACCTTGAGGGTCGACAGCTTCGCCTTTGCTTTCTCCCGCGTCTGAGGGCTCATCCAGTCCAGGCGGTCGATTCGAGCGCCGAACGAGGCGATCAGCGCATGCACCATCTTTTCCGCGCGAGCCTTTTCAGATGGCGGGAAGTACTTGGCAACATACAGCTTGCCAACAGCCTCTCCCATTGCCTCGTCTGTTGCATCCACTGCGCGCTTCCACCGCGGCCGTTGTTGGACGGCGCCGGTCAGTGTGGTTTCGTGAAAGGCGAACTCCTCGTCAACAAATGCCTTTGGAAGTGTGTCCGCAACCCGTTCGATTGCGTGAAATTGCGCCCAGGCCTTCCACGTGGCCAGGTCCTCACTGGCCACCAACGCTGACAAACCTTGAATCGCGCTCGGCTGCCAGGCAATGAAATCACTGACCTTCTCCATGTGCGCCCCAGCCAGGAATTCCGTCCAATCCAGTCCCGGCGCGCGCCGCTCGAGGTCGGCCCGCTTCCACGGATTGTTCGCTTTGGCCACCTGCTCGGTGTCCTCGCGGCTCCAATGTTGGGACGCGATTTTCTTCTCGAGCTCTACCACCCTGGCCGCCTTGGCCTGCGCGTCCTCAATCTTTGCCAGCTCGAGCATGGTTGCAACGTGCCTGAGGTGGCGAGCGCGATCCTTGACCATGGAGTCGGATGGGCTGAGGTAGTAGTCCCGGTCGGGCATCGTGAGCCCACCTTGCAGCAGGAAGGGGACGTACCGGGTCGGATCGTTGATGTCGGCGGCGATCCAGAAATCAAAGAGGTTGATCGTCTCGACACTCACGTTGTTGAGTACGTCGAGGTTGGCGAGCACCGATTCGCCTAACAGGTGCGCGAGTGCCTTTTTGTCCTGGATGGCCTCGATGCGCTTCAGAGTCGGTTCGAGAGGCGCCATGCCGCGCTTCTCGATGCCGGCCTCGTCCATGTAGGTCTCATAGAAAACGCCGATCGCCCGCGATTGCGCATCCGTTGCGGTGTCCTGGAGCACGTGCTCAATCAGCTCGTGGATCCGCTGCAGATTGAGCTCGGTCAGTATGGCACCTGTCCCGTACGAAGACCGATCCGCCGGGATTTCGGTTGATTTGATCCAACCGCCGTTGGCGTAATCGAAGAAATCGTCGCCGGGAACGACTGCGGTGTCCATGCCGTCGAGAACGGGCTCGGCAGCGAACACCGAACTGGCAAACACAAGTGCCAAAACCAAAAACTTTTTCACAACCACTCCCAAGGGCTGAGCGCCATTGGGAGCAACTATGTCAGTTATTGGGAGTCAGCTCCAGCCGTTCCATTCAGTTGGCGCGCACCAACGGCCGGACCCAGATGTTGCGGAATCGAATGGGCATCGTGTGGTCCTGTAGCACTATCGGCATATCCGGCTCATGCGCAACCCACTTCGGCAACGCATGATGGACCGTCGGCCCCAGCAACTCAGTGTGATCCTGGGTGACCACACCGTTGAGCAACACAGTGACATAACCCGCCTTGCTGACTTTGCCACCCGTAAAGCGGGGCGTCGTGAAGAGGATGTCGTATGTTTGCCAATGTCCGGGCGGGCGGGCCGCGTTGACCAAGGGCGGCGATTGCCCATACAGGGCTGAAACCTGACCGTCGGCGTAGGTGACGTTGTCGTAGCCATCCAGCACCTGGACTTCGTACAGGCCTGCCAGGAATACGCCGCTGTTGCCGCGCTCCTGACTGTGTCCCTTTGCGGGGGTCGGCTCCCAGAACTCAACATGAAGTTGATAATCGCTGAACTTCTGTTTGGTGACGATACTGCCGGCGCCAGCCTTGACCTCCATGTACCCGTTCTCTACGGTCCAACGCGCCGGGCCACCCTTCTCGCCCTGCCAGGCATCGAGCGACTTCCCGTCGAAAAGAATAACGGCGTCTGACGGCGGCTTGCCTGCCTGTTGATCGGTACTGAAGGAACCGGGAGCAACCGGTTGCGGGTGCGGGCGATTGCCGTCGTGGACGTGCCACTTGCTTCCCGGCAACAGGGGTGTGTCCGTGTATCCGGTCGGCGCTTCCTCTTCAGCGGCCGATGCGATCTGAACGATGCCTGCGATCAACAGCGCAGCCAAGATCAGCCTGTGTATCATGCCAAACCTACCTTTTTCAGAACTTCCAGCGGGGGGCCGTCAAACCGCGGCATGGGTGTGTTTCCAACATAGCGAAGATCGGCACGTCCCTGCGGACTCGTGTAGAAACCGCCGGTCGTGAGGTCGCGATAGCGTGCGAAGAACGCCGCCGCATCCGCAAACTGAGGGCGGGCTTTCGGCACCCAGCAGATGTCATCGCAGATCTGATGCAGCTCGTCGGCGGTGAGCTCCAACATGGCCTTGGAGAATCGGCGCATCGACTCCGAATCGAGCCAGTTCAAGCCCCGGAGCACGAGGTCGCGGTCCTTGCGCTGCGTCGGGTAGGGAGCGCTGATCCACTCGTCGATCAAATCAACCACTCCAACCTGGGATGCGCTCGGCGAAGTGGCGTCAGCGGGAATGATCGTGTCACAGAGCAAGGTGGCTCGCGCTCGCTGCGACACAGTCAGAGTCAGAGGCCAGAGGTCGCCCGAGTGATAGATTCGTTGCAGATCGGGGTCGGTCCCATACGGCTTGGGCTCGGCGGCACCTTTGATTCCGGATGGGGCTTCTGTTGCGTCCAGACGCGGCATCTGCAGGGCCGCGCTGGCGGCCAGCATCCATTTGATGGTCTCTCGCCGGTCCATCACAGCTCCTTCTTGCGCATGCGATCTACGATGTGATCGCCCACGCGCCAGGCGTTGGCCATGATCGTGAGAGTGGGATTCTTGTCGGCGTTTGACGGAAACGGCGCGCCGTCGGCCAGGAAGAGATTGTTGACTTCCCAGGTCTGACACCATTTGTTGACGACCGACGTATGTGGGTCATCACCCATGACGGCACCACCGATTTCGTGAATGATGCTGCCGCCATCGGAGATGGCGTTGCCGCCCGCTCTCTGCCGCGGCCGTACGCGGCCGCCCATCGACTCGATGATATCAGCGAAAGTCTTCTGCATGTGTTCGGCCTGGCGGGTCTCGTGATCGGACCATTGCCAGTGAAAGCGCAACACCGGGATGCCCCACTTGTCCTTCACTGTTGGATCGATTTCACAGTAGGATTTTTCGTTCGGGATCATCTCGCCGCGGCCGGAAAAGTAGACGAACGAGCCGTAGTAACGCCGGGCGTCCTCTTTCAACTTCGCCCCATAGCTGCCGCCGGTCAGCCATTCGAGGCCTTCCATGGAGTCGAATCCCGGCATGCGGCGCCCGCCTCCAAATTCGATATGGTAGCCACGAGGGAAGTCGAGCTTGCCGGCCGCCTGGTCCTTGTAACCCCACCACGGCACGTACATGTGGCCGCCTGAGGCGCCCTCTTCGTTGTGCGGCGGCAGATTTTCGAGGAGCGGTATCTGCCCCCCGAGTGCGCTGCCAACGGTATCCATCAGGTATCGGCCCAATTTGCCGCTCGAGTTGGCGAGACCCTCGCGAGAGCCGTTCGGGTGCGAGTTGAGCAGAATGCGAACCGTTTCGAAGGCGCTTGCGGCGAGAACGACGGTGCGCGCGTGGGCCTCCATGGATTTGCCGGTTTTTCTGTCGACAAACCGGACTCCTGAGGCCAGTCCGCTTTTGTGCATCCTCACTTCAGCGACCATTGCGTCAGTCAGGATATCGAGCTTGCCGGTGTCCAGGGCTGGAGGCAGATGCACCGTGGTTGATTGGTAGTTGGCACGGATTGCACAACCGTTGCCACAGGGCGTTGCCCAGAAGCAGGGTGCTCGCCGTTGCATGTCGCGTGCGATGATTTTTTGCGCCGTCACGTTCCCGGGATGCAACTTCGCCGGCGAACGCTTCCAATCCAACGCTTCCGTCAAAACAGCGCGGTGGCCGGCGATTGTGGGGAAGCCCAGTCTGGCGGTGTGCTTCTGAACCAGCAGGTCACTGACAATCGGCTTGGGCGGCGTGAGCAGGCAGCCTTCGGGCGAGTTGGGAGTATTCTCCAGTCCATCGTTGGCGCCGTAGATGCCCACCAGCATTTCGACCTTGTCGTAATACGGCGCCATGTCTTCGTAGGAGATGGGCCAGTCGATGCCGAGGCCATCGCGTGAGTGAGGTTTGAAATCGTAGATGCCGTTGCGAAGCGAGATCCGACCCCAGTGGTTGGTCCGTCCACCGAGCATCCGCGAGCGCCACCAGCTGAAATTCGTGTCGCCCGGATCAGTGCCTACGATGTAGGGCTCACCAGGGACCTGCCAACCCCCGTCGACGGTGGCGTCGTAGAATCCAAAATTCTTGTCGGGAGTCGATTCCCCGCGCAGCGGCGCGACATCGGGGGTCTGAAACATCGCGGCTTCAGTGGCATTGTACTTTCTGCCGGCCTCCAACATCAGGACGCGGACCCCTTCCATGGTGAGGGTGTAGGCGATTTGGCCGCCGCCTGCTCCAGAGCCGACGACGATGACGTCGTAGTGTTTGTGAGTGGCTGTTTTTGCGTCAATAAAGGGCATAGTCAGGAGCTCTCGAGGACCTCGAGTACGGGTCGCGTTTGGCGTGCACTGTAATCGATTTCCTAAAGTCTGCGCATCTTTCCATGCGCCGGCAACCGCGATCTTCGTCGGAGGCCGGGGGGCTGGCGGTGGGTTTACTCCCGTGAGGCGAATGGCTACGCTCTTGTTTCAGGGAGGCTCTTCATTCATGCAGGTCATCAAACACAATCCGCCGGAGCTTTTTCCTCAGTATCGCGGCTATACCCACGCAGTGGAGATCCGCGGGAATGCGCGGCTGCTGATGATCAGCGGCTTGAATGGGTATCTCAAAGACGGGCGCACCATGCCCGAGTCGTTTGAAGAGCAGGCTGACATTATCTGGACGCATATCGGGGCGTTATTGCGCTCGGCTGGGATGTCGTTCAGCAACCTCGTGTCGTTACGAACCTATCTCGCAGATCCCCAGTACGATGAAGCCAACGTCCAGATGCGAGTGAAGTACCTGGGGAATCATGAAGTTTCCTCCACTGTGATCTGCTGTCAGTTGCTCGATCCGAAGTGGAAGCTGGAGATTGAAGCTGTGGCCGCTGGCTCGGAAGTACGCGCACCCGCATGACGGGTTAAACAGGAGGGCGGCTGCGACCTTTCGGGCTTCTGGTGCATCTAGGTGGGACCATGATGCGTCGACAGTTCAACCTGGGTCTAGGGTCGTTGGCTCTCTTATCGCTGGGTCCTTGGCCCCGCGCATGGCCTGATGAGCCTGATGAGCGTTCCGCCCGGGGTCCGCTGTGGTGGCTCATTCGAAGAGGTACTGGCCGTGTGTTCCTGCTGGGTTTCGGGGAAGGCCGGGCCGATGACGACTCCTGGTTCCGCCCCGCTATCAGGAAGGCCTTCAATGACAGCTCCGAGCTGTGGTTGGAAGTGGCTCCCGCGCCTGCGCCAGGTAGTCAAAGCGCGGCGGAAAAGGCTGCGGCGGACGCTGCCTACGAAAAGCTGGCGCACTCCGATCGCGGCTTTTTCGATGAGCTCACGCCGTCCGTTCGGAAACGAACGCTGGCGTATATGTCCGAGCTGGGGATCCAGAGAGAGTCTGTTGAGTCGCTGCGTCCGTGGTGGGCTTACTACAAGATCAATGCCGCCTTCTGGTCGCGGATGAAATTGCCGTACGAACCCGTCAACGAGGATGAGGTTCTGCGAAAGCTTGCGTTGAGTCAGGGCAAGAAAGTGCTCTACGAAATGCCGAGCGGGTTGGCGTTTGCGCAGTTCATGGCGTCCATGCCCGAGGCGGCGCAGAGTCAATACATTGAGTTTCTGTTGGACTTCCTGGACGATGCCAGGAAGGGGTTGGATAGCGCCTCATCGGATTGGATGACCGGGAATCCCGTCACCAGCCGGCGGGCGGTGCAACGGATGCGAACCAGGACGCCTGATTTGTATCGGGCGATGCAGATTCAAAGAAATGGCTGGTGGGCGAGGAAGATTGGCGAGCTTCTCGAGCAGGGAGGCACGCACTTTGTTGCTGTTGGAGAGATGCACGTGCTGGGGCCGGATGGGATTCCTGCGCAACTGACCCGGTTGAATGTCGTTGCTACGTCGGAATTGCAGGAAAATCCCGTGATGGAGGCGATCGGGTAGAGCCACTGAGGCTGGAGAATCAGCCCTGGAGTCGCCAGCCAGCGCGTCACACGAGGACGCGCTCGATTCCGCCGGCATTGGCCATGGATACGTAGCGGGGCAGCCAGTCCTGGCCCAGGATGTGTTTTGCGATCTCGACGACTATGTAGTCTGCGTCGAGGGGCACGTCCTGTTCGTAGCGTGACAGGCCCTGCAGGCAGGATGGGCATGAAGTCAGGATCTTGACCGGGCCCTGTGCGCCGTTGAGGCGCAGATCTTCGACTCCGCGTTTGAGCTCCTGCTCCTTTCGGTAGCGCACCTGCGTGGCGATGTCGGGGCGCGTGACTGCGAATGTGCCGGATTCGCCGCAGCAGCGATCGTTTTTCAGGACGCGGCCGTTCAGTTTCGAGTTGACCAACTGGTTCACGACCTTCATCGGATCGTTCTGTTTGATCGGGGAGTGACATGGATCGTGGTAGAGGTAGCGTACGCCGGTGACGGCTTCGAGCTGCACTCCCTTCTCGAGCAGGTACTCATGGATATCTATGAGCCGCGAGCCCGGGAAGATCTGGTCGAACTCGTATCCGGCAAGTTGGTCGTAGCAGGTGCCACAGCTCACCACTACGGTTTTGATGTCGAGATAGTTGAGCGTGTTGGCGACGCGGTGGAACAGCACACGGTTGTCCGTGATGATCTTTTCGGCCTTGTCGCTTTCGCCGCTGCCTCTTTGCGGGTATCCACAACACAGGTAGCCTGGCGGCAGGACGGTTTGAACTCCTACGTGCCAGAGCATCGCCTGCGTGGCTAGGCCTACTTGGGAGAAGAGCCGCTCTGAGCCGCAGCCCGGAAAGTAAAATACCGCCTCACTCTCTGCCGAGGTTCGGGCGGAATCTCTGATGATCGGGACATACGCCTTATCTTCGATGTCGAGAAGCGCGCGGGCTGTCTTGCTCGGCAGACCGCCCGGTAGGCGTTTGTTGACGAAGTGCACTACCTGCTCGCGGATGGGCGCGCGGCCGGTGGTGGCAGGTGGCTTTCGGGTTTGCTGGGCAGCGAGTCGCTTGAACATGTGGCTCGCCAGGCGTTGCGCCCGGTAGCCAACACCAATCATCGCGGCGCGAGCCAGCTTGATTGTCTTCGGGTTGGTGGCTTCGAGGAAGAATGCTGCCGCGGCTGCAGCCGGGCGGAATCGTTTCTTGCCCATTCTGCGCAGGAGGTCGCGCATTGCCATTGAAACATCACCGAAGTCGATGTCGACTGGACAGGGTTTCTCGCAACGGTGGCAGACTGTGCAGTGGTCCGCGACATCGCTGAATTCATCCCAATGTTTGATTGAGATGCCGCGCCGGGTCTGTTCCTCGTACAGGAACGCTTCTACGAGAAGTGATGTTGCCAGGATCTTGTTGCGGGGCGAGTACAGGAGGTTGGCTCGCGGGACGTGTGTGGCACAGACGGGCTTGCATTTGCCACAGCGCAAACAATCCTTGATTGAGGTTGCAATGGAGCCGATCTCGGACTGCTGCATGATGAGGGACTCATGGCCCAGCAGGTTGAAGCTCGGTGTGTACGCACGGTGCAGATTGCCGCCGGGCAGAAGCTTGCCGGCGTTGAAGCGGCCGGCTGCGTCGATTCGCTGTTTGTACGCGCGAAACTCCGCTGTCTCCTCGTCCGTCAGGAACTCGTACTTCGTGATTCCGATGCCATGCTCACCGGAGATCACGCCGCCGAGATCGCGGGCGATTTTCATGATGCGCTCGACGGCTGCGTTTGCCTCCTGCAGCATCCCGTAGTCGTCGGAATTGACTGGGATGTTGGTGTGGACGTTGCCGTCGCCTGCATGCATGTGAAGAGCTACGAAGACCCTGCTTGTCAGCACTCGCTTGTGGATGGCATCGCACTCTGCAAGTGCGGCTGCAAGTGGGCCGACGAGTATGTTGGCGAGGGCCTCGCGGACATCGCGCTTCCAGGAGATGCGCAGGGTTTGATCCTGCACGACGTCGATGACGCGGAGGGCTGGGTCCGCGGCGAAGCGGCCGAGGAACATGTCCCGAAGCATTTCGACGTCGCGCACCGGGCGGTCCAGGCCTTCGAGCACGCTTGCCCAGCGTGTGCGGCCGGCGCGGACGATGGCCAGGGCCTCGTCGATACGGCCGCCGATGAGCTCATCGCGAGGCACATCGCCGGAATCCGCATCCTCTGTCTTTCCAACCGGCACGGGGCCGGAGAGATAAGATTCGACCTCATCGAGCATTCGCAACTTGTTGCGCGTGGAGAGCTCGATGTTGATGCGTTCGATTGCGTCGGTGTAGTCGCCCATGCGTTCGAGCGGGATGACGACGTCTTCGTTAATCTTGAAAGCGTTGGTATGGCGCGCGATCGCGGCTGTGCGGGCTCGGTCCAGCCAGAATTTTTTGCGCGCCTCTGCGCTTACGGCAATGAAGCCCTCGCCGCCTCGGGCGTTGGCGAGGCGGACTACTTGGGATGTTGCTGCTGCTACGGCATCGGGGTCGTCGCCTACGATGTCGCCGAACAGGGCCAGCTTGGGGAAGGTTCCTCGCTTGGACTTGGTTACGTACCCGACGGCCCTCAGATATCTGTCGTCCAGATGCTCGAGACCCGCGAGTTGTACACCCGTAATTGACTTCTCTTTGTCGAGGAAGTTCTTGATCTCAACAATCGAGGGAATGGCCTGGCGCGCCTGGCCGAAGAACTCGAGGCAGACGGTGCGAACGTGTTTGGGCATGCGGTGCAACACCCAACGCGCCGCCGTGATGAGGCCGTCCGTGCCCTCTTTCTGCACGCCTGGCAGCCCACCCAGGAACTTGTCCGTTGCGTCCTTACCGAGGCCGGCCTTGCGAAAGGCGCGACCCGGAATTGACAGGTGTTCGGTGCGAAGAACGGGGGCTTTGTCGGGAGACTTGCGGCCGTCTTTCCAGGTCAGCTCAAACTCCGCGACTTCGACGTCGTGGATTTTGCCGAGATTGTGGCCGAGTCGGGTAACTTCGAGCCAGTTGCCCTCTGGGTCGACCATGCGCCACCACGCGAGGTTGTCGACGGCGGTGCCCCACAGGACGGCCTTCTTTCCGCCGGCATTCACGGCGACGTTGCCGCCGATGCAGGAAGCTTCCGCCGATGTTGGATCCACTGCAAACACCAGCTCGGCGCGCTCGGCGGCGTCGCTGACGCGCTTGGTGACGACTCCGGCACCTGAGAGGATGGTTGGGACGGGCTTTCGGAGGCCCGGCAGGCCAACCAACTCAACATTCGACAGCTCTTCGAGCTTTTCGGTGTTGATAACAACAGAACGCGGAGTTAACGGGATCGCGCCGCCGGTGTAGCCGGTGCCGCCGCCGCGCGGGATGATTGTGAGGTCCAGCTCCGCACACGCTCGGACCAGGCCGGGGATCTCGGTCTCTTCGTCTGGACAGAGCACCACGAAGGGGTAATCGACGCGCCAGTCGGTTGCGTCGGTCACGTGTGAGACGCGGGCCATCGCATCGAAGCGGATGTTGTCGCTGCGGGTGTGACGTCCAAAGAGGCGCTGGGCCTTGCGTCGTAGCTTGATTACGTCGTTGAAGCGACTTTGGAAGCGGTCGACCGCGTCCGTTGCGAGGGCCAAAAGCTCCCTGACCTTGGCGTCGCGGATGGCGTCGTTGTTATCCCTTCGTCGATCGACCTCGCTGAGCCGGTGCCTGAGGGCCTCCACCAGCAGCGCGCGCCGGCGTGGATTGTCGAGGAGGTCGTCTTCCAGGTAGGGATTGCGCTCGACGACCCAAAGGTCGCCCAGCACCTCGTAAAGCATGCGGGCGGAACGACCCGTCCGCCGCTCGGACCGCAGCTCATCGCTGAGCCGGGAACCCGCCTCCCCCAGCAGCCGGGTGATGATCTCGCGGTCGGAAAAGCTGGTGTAGTTGTACGGGATTTCTCGAAGGCGGGTCATCGGTGGGTGCTGGATTTGAACGGAACCGCCATTTTAGCCACATCAGGCGGCAGAACCGGACAATTGGCTTATAAGGATATGCTATGGCCCCTTGACGGAGCCCATAGAGGGGGGAGCTCGAGCATGGTCGATCGCAGAACGGTGATCCTGGGGACGGCGACGCTGGCTGCGGCCGGTACGGCCGAGGGCGGTACGGCTGGCGCGGGTGCGGAACCTGGCGCAGCAGCGGAGCCTGGCGCTGCCGCGAAACAAGGCGCGGCTGCGAAGCCCGGCGCAGCGGCAGGGTCGGCGGCGGAACTGCCCGCCGAGCGGGTACTGGGAATCGGTGGATTCTTCTTCCGCAGCCATGATCCGAAGAAGCTGGCGCAGTGGTATCAACTTCATCTTGGAATCGACCCGATACCCACGGACTACGGTCACCACGGGTGGCAACAGGCGGCGGGTGAGACTGCGTTCGCGCCCTTCCCTATGGATACGGACTACTTTGGATCCAAACAGCAGGGTTGGATGGTGAATTATCGGGTTCGCAACCTGGATGCGATGGTTGCTCAGCTGCAGAAGGCCAACATTGAAGTAAAGGTGGATCCGCAGAAGTATCCCAACGGGCGCTTCGCCCGGTTGCATGACCCGGAAGGCAATCCGGTTGAGTTATGGGAGCCTGCGAGCTCCAAGTAGGTTTTGCAGATACCGCGCGTTTGCCCAGGACGCGTGATGCGCTGTGTTGTCGAACATGCACCAGACCTCTTTCGACCTCTTGCGCAATGTCTGTATTTGTTTGCTGAGGTTGGATAAGTACTCCTCGCTGTAGGCTGAGTAGTACATTCTGGGGCTGCCGTGGAGCCTGTAATAGATCAGGCGTGCAGCTTGCGGCGGCTCCCCGGCACCCTCACATTTGGCCGGATCGGCAACGACACGCGACACGTTGAGGTCGCTGAGGGTGGCTTGGGCACGCGGCTCAAACCAACTCGGGTGCCGCGGCTCGAATGCGACTCGTGCGCTCGAGGCATCCGTCACTGATTTGAAGAATCGGGTCGCAACGGCTCGGTCGAATTCGAGCGTGGCTGGTGTTTGCACCAGGATCACTGCGAACTTTTTCCCCAGGCCGGCTGTTTCCTGCAGAAACTGGTGTAGGTCGCGGCGGCAGTGCTTCAGGCAACTGTCATGCGTAATGCTGCGCGGCGCTTCGACCGCGAAGCGGAAACCGGCCGGGGTGTCCGCGCTCCAGCGCTCGTAGGTCTTGCGTGCGTGGGAGCGATAGAAGGAGGAATCTATTTCGACGGCGTTGAAGCGGGCTGCGTAGTGTTGGAGGTGGCTGTTCTCCGGGGCGCGATGGTTGCGCTCGGTGGGTGGGTTGGACCATCCGGCCGTTCCGGAGTAGAGCTTTCCAGCTGCCATGGCGTCTCAATCGCTGAAGGTGACAGTTGTTCCAGCGCTGCGCTGCAGGTTGTGACTAAGGACACTGGGAGGTCGCTCAAGTGTGGCCCATAGTCAGGCCACAGCATCAGGCAATCCCCTTTAACGCGACCATGGAAACGACGACTGCAAATCTGGGACAGGACATCGCAACCGCGCCTTCCGTCGCGGCGGCTATGGAAGCTGCCAGGGTGTGCGGGAATCCGCTGCGGGATGAGCCCAGTCCGGTTGTCGTTGCGGCGGTGAAGCGGTTTGGGTTGGTGGGGTTGATGGTGTGCGCGGTTAGCGCGTGGTTGGGCCGCTGGTGGTCGACTTAGCCCCCTTGGCCAGCTCAACCGCTCTTGCCCTGCTTCGCGAGCTTGGCCTTCTTTGCGCCTTCCTTGCCGAGCGCGGTGCGCGTTTTCTTGCTCAAGTGGGCGATCGTCTTTTTGGACTTGGCGACTTTCGCTGCCTTTTTGATGTTGCGGCGCGCCGCTGACTTCTGTTTGGCTGAGCTCATGGACGTTCTCCTCGAGTCACGCAAAATGATCCAGGCGGGCGCGTGATCGCTCGCATGCGGGCGCCCTCTGACCCATGTGTCGACACCGGCATCGACCAGTGCCGGCTTCAATGATTCGCTCAGGAGCAGATGGTCGATCCGCAGCCCTGAGTTGGTCTGCCAGTGATTGCGGAAATAATCCCAGAAGGTGTAGATGGGCTCCTTGGGATGTTTGAACCGCAGGGCGTCCGTCCAACCCTGCGCCAGCAATTTCTGATAAGCGTCGCGGCTCTCCGGTTGTAACAGCGCGTCTTTCTTCCATGACCGCGTGTTGTAGATGTCGAAGTCTGTAGGCACGACATTGAAGTCACCGGCGAGCACGACCGGATGGCCCGACTTCCAAAGAGTTCGGGCGTGTGCGATCAGGCGTTGAAACCACGCGAGCTTGTAGGCGAACTTGGGCCCGGGCTGGGGATTACCGTTGGGCAGATACAGGCAGGCGACCAACAGGCCGTCGATAGCCGCTTCCAGATATCGGCTGTGCTGGTCGGTATCATCACCGGGCAGGCCTCGCCGGACCTCCGTAGGAACAACACCCTTGGCCAGGATCGCAACCCCATTCCAGGACTGCTGCCCATGCCAGATGGAGCCGTAACCCGCCTGCTTCAACGCCCCCTCGGGGAAGGCAGTGTCAGCGGCTTTGAGCTCCTGCAGACACACAACGTCGGGTGACTCTCGCTCGAGCCATTCGAGCAGGGAGCTCAGGCGGCTGGTGATGCCGTTGACATTGAAGGTCGCGATTTTCATGTAGCGCCGACCTAGAACGGGCTGGCGGCGACAAAGGTTCCTGAGGTTGCACCGAAAACCACCGGGCCATCCGAATTCGATCGGGCACCCTGCAAACATGACCCTCGACTGGGCATTGAAGCGGCGGAGGGTGCTTCGGTTCGAACCTGAGGTGCATCGAGTGATGTCACGGTTGCAGCAGGGAACGTTGGGAACACCTGACTGATCCAATGGGCATGTAATCGTAATTTTTCGCGCCTACACTCGGACCCCCGCAACACAACAAGGGAGTGAAGTCATGTATCGCGCGATGCTAGCGACTCTCGCCACCGCAGTGACATTTTCACCACTGGCCGTGGCTGGATCTCACGTTGAAGAATTTCACGCGGTGTTTTCAGGTTTCAACGAAGTTGGCGGCCTGAACGCCGAGACGGGCGCCATCCTGTCGGATGGCAAGGCAACACTGCACCTCAAACTCGATCGGGTTCAGCAGTCGCTTTCCTATAAGTTGACTTACTCAGGGCTGGGCACAGCGGTCACCCAGGCTCACATTCATTTCGGCAAAGTGCACATGCCCGGCGGGGTGATGGTGTTCTTCTGCTCAAATCTGGCCAACCCTCCTCCCAACACCCAGGCATGCCCTGCGAGTGGCACGATCTCGGGTGTTATCACCGCGACGAATGTGGTTGGCCCTCTGTCACAGGGCGTTACCGCGGGAGATTTCCAGGGGTTGGTTGATGCGCTGGAGAGCGATACGGCCTACGCGAACATTCATACCACTGGGTTTCCCGCTGGGGAGATCCGCGGTGAGGTTCGTCGCGGGTTCGGCTTTGGCGGCTACGACGACTAGGGGATTTGAAGGCTGGCGAAGGCGAAGCGCCACTTGCGTGGGGCTTCGCCTCCAAGGCGGCGACGCCCGCCAGCGCCCGCGCCAGGATGTGTGGCCGATCAGGCTTTTGACAGGTCGTCGCGAGTCTGTTGGAGCGCTTTGGCGGCCTCGAGACTCGAATCAACATCTGGCCGCAAGTGCGCGATTGCCGCGCTCAGTTGCTGACCATCACGACCTTTCATGTCGTCACGCAGTGATACGAAACTGACACCCAGGTTCTGACTGACGTGCGCCGCAGCCACGCAGTCACCTACTTTGTGGAAACCCTTGCATGCCTGGGCGGCAGGCGATCCGGTCAAATCTTTGACAGTGAGCGCGAGATTGCGGATTGCGCGGCGATCAGATTCTCGCGCGTAGCCGCCGAAGGCCAAACTTGGGGTTGCAGAATGTACGTAGCCTTGCCCACCGAACATCCCTGAGTAATGGCTCACCATACCTGGCGACTGACCGCCGGCAGCAACTGCGCTCATGGTTGCGAGTAAAGCGGTGCAGGCAAACAGGCTGATAGAGGTTGCGGTCTTCATATCGTTGTCCTTCGATTGACCCAGCCTGAGCATAGCTCCGCTGCCAGGCCTTCGCGAGCACCCCAGCTAAGTTATTGAAATCCTGGGCTTCAGAATTCAAAAGTTTTCTCATTTATCCGATCCCAGTCCACGACGGCTTTCGGCACGGCCGTCAGTCGCGTGCGCCCGCTCATGCTCAATATGGTTGGCTCCGCGTAGCGGTCATTTTCGAGCCGGTAAATCGCGGCGGAGCGCCGCCTGGGATTGATGAGCCACACCTCCGACACGCCGGCTCGCTCATAAACCGGGATCTTCACGGCCCTATCGTAACGGGAAGTGCTCGGCGAGAGGACCTCTGCAAGCCAATCGGGCGGCCCGCGCATTCCTCGCGAATCCATTTTACGAATATCTTTTGTGATGAAAACATCCGGCTGCACGACCGTATCAACCTGGTCATCAGGCTCACCGGACTTCGGAAGCCGTACGTCCAGCGGACCGATACAGACCCGCCATGAGGTGCCTTTGAGTTGGTTTCGGAGCTCACACGCCAGCTCAAAGGCAATTGACTGGTGCGAATATGACGGCGATGGTGGCTCTCGAACATACGCGGCTCCATCAATCAGCTCATCACCGTAGGTTCTTGACCATATCAGGTAGTCGCCATAGGTGTGGTGGAGCTCATCCCGCTTGGAAACCGGCATGGAAGTTATCCTCCGCCGTTGACAGTTGGTTCCATCTTGCGGATCTCCTCTTCAGTACGCAATGCGGAATAACTGTTTCAGAAGGAGATTTCTTTGAGATCGAATTGCGCCGTTGCACGGTGTTTTTAACGTCGAAGTACCAGCGCGGTTAAAGCGTCGGTGCTTTACGTCCGCGTGCACTCGGGGATAATGCCCGGCGCAGGCGCGGGCGGAAGCTGCGGGTTAGGTTTTGCCATAATTCGTCAGAATTGACCACCGATCTGCCAGAAAATGAGCGCATGATCCTCTGTCTGAGGGCCCGCTCGTTTCAGTAGCGCGCCATTCCAACATTGTCCGAGGGTCGACCGTGCACAAGTCAGTTTTCGTGATCGTCCTGTTCGTGTTTGCCTGCATTCATTCGAAGGTGGGCGCTGCCGACGGGCAGCCCGCGCCCGCCCCTGTGCAAGTGGCCATCTGGCCCGGCACACCACCCGACGCGCAGCCTGCCCCAGGGCCTCAAACGGACTGGAGCAACATTGTGAAGCCGACCCTGACTGTTTATGCGCCACAGCGGAAAAATACCGGAATCGCGACAGTTGTATTTCCTGGCGGCGGGTTTGAAGGATTGGCCATCAAGGGAGAAGGCACCGATATCTGCGACTGGTTGACCTCAAAGGGGATCACCTGCGTGCTTCTGAGGTATCGCGTACCCAGCCTGCCGTTCGACTGGCATTGCAAGTGTCGGCCCGACAACCTCACGACCCCAACCCAAGCTCTGGAGGATGCGCAGAGAACCCTGAGCCTGGTTCGATCTCACGCCGCCGAATGGCACGTCGATCCGCAGAAGATCGGCGTGATGGGATTCTCGGCAGGCGGCTATCTCGTGGCGGAAATCAGTACACGATACGACAAACGTCTCTATCAAGCTCGCGATGCAATCGATCAGATCAGCTGTCGGCCGGATTTCGCTGTAGCCGTTTACCCAGGACATCTGTGGACCGGCGGCAAGGACTACGGACTCAACCCAAACGCTCCCGTCAATCATCAGACACCACCCACGTTTCTGGTGCAGGCCGAGAATGACGACGTGGACAACGTGAATCATTCGATCGCGTACTACATTGCGCTGAAGGACGCAGGCGTTCCTGCTGAGCTGCATTTGTATGCGGAGGGAAAACATGCCTTTGGGTTGCGCCCGACAAAGCTTCCCATCGGACAGTGGCCCGCGTTGGTGGAACGATGGCTACACACAGTGGGTATGGAATAGCCATGTCTTCTCATCTGTGCAAATTGATTGCCGCCCTTTGCCTGTGCTTCGCTTGCCTGCCTGCGGGAGCAAATCCTGACTACACAACGCCGCTGCCCCCGTTCCAGATCGCCGACAACCTTTACTACGTGGGGACCCGCGACCTGGCGGCATACCTGATTACAACTTCCGCGGGAAACATCCTGATCAATGCGAATCTCAAAAGCTCACCGCCTTTGATCCGCTCGAGTGTTGAGAAGCTCGGATTTTCGTGGGCCGATACGAAGATTCTCCTCAATGGCCAGGCACACTCTGATCACATGGGAGGCGCGGCAGAGGTGATCAAAGAGACCCACGCACGCAACATGGTGATGGATGGAGATGCCGATGTTGTAAGCAGCGGCGGACGTAAAGACTTCGCCTTCGGAACCGACGGAATTGTGCCCTTCCCTTCCGCCCGTGTAGACCGAGTTCTCCACGACGGCGACACCGTAGTCCTAGGCGACGTAACGCTGACAGCACATCGGACGGGCGGTCACACTCGTGGCTGCACTACCTGGACATTCCGCACCCACATTTCAAGCGACCCCGCAGGACGGGTCCGTGAGGTTGTTATTGTCGGCGGTCTGCGGGCGCTTACGCAGTACCGCCTCTTCGATACACCAGGGCATCCAGCGTCCTACCCGGGAATCAGGGAGGATTTCAACAAGACATTCGCCACTCTACGCGCACTCCCCTGCGACATTTTTCTCGGAGCCCATGGAATCTACTTCGATCTGCTTGCGAAGGTGAAACGAATGCAAACCCAGGGAGAGGCGGCCTTCATAGACCCGAAGGGTTATGTGGCCGCCGTCAACAGAGCCGAAGCGGAGTTTGAAAAATCAGTTGCGGCGCAGACGCCTTAAACATCGAGCCGCCATGACTGAGCCAAGTATCGCCAGAGCATCTTTGGTTGTAGCCATCAGATGCGGCGACTGACCACGCGATTCAACGTCGATCGAGGGTGAATTGTGGGTCAGAGCCTATATGCGACGCCGGATATCAGCGAACACGTCGGATGCCAGACGGCCTGGGTTTTTGTCGATGGCGTATGCATCGAGGCGCCGGTCGAGTTCCACCTTCTGCTCCGGCGTAACAGGCAAGGCGCTCTGGTCCGACGCTATGCTATCCCACAGGTCTTCAACGAGCCTTATGCGTTCGTCGATTGGAAGATCTGTCAGCTTTTTATCCATGACGCCGTCTCCGCGCGTATCTACCTCACTCAAGATACTGCCATTGAGGCTTCCTTTGCCACTATCTCGTTTGAGACCGAGGGCTCCACTCGAATTTGTGTTCATGTCCTTTGCCTCCGCCGTCTGCTTGATTCTGAGCCGATCCGAATCCGCCCATGCCAGATTCAAACTGTCTGAGTAACAGTGGCATTGAGTGGATCGCCCATCTTCATTGGAGCCATCGGACTACGCCACTGACTTTCGTCAGAATCAGGGGTTGCGCCACCATTGAAACTGCCCGTGGCGCCGGTCGAACAACAGAGCCCAAGCGGAGTTTGCAAAAATCCATTGCGGCCCAGACGCCTAAGACATCGAGCCGTGGCGAGCTCCCACTGAGCGGATCAACCAAAGGATATGCATGGATAGTTCTTGTTGCAGCGGAGCGGTCGGATCATCTGACGCCCCACCATCTCGCCACATAAAGTATTGTGTTAGCCGCCTCATTTATCCGGGGCGACCGCCTCGAGTCGTTGAGCGGTCAGTTTGGCAACCCATGCCTTTGTGTCCACACAGGTATCCATGGCTCGCTTGTACGCTTCACGTGCGGTGGTGCGGGCCACATACGCCTGCTCCACTTCACCGAGGGTGACACCGCCCGCTCTTTCAGCCAACTGCAGTGCGTACGTCACCGATATGTCGGCGGCGGTGAATGTGTCGCCAGCAAGATATGGCGAACGGGCAAGCTGCCGCGTGACGAGCCCGAGCCGACTTTGGAAAACATACAGAGCTTGCCCTGCACTCCAGTTGTCTCGCTGGTCTTCTGGCCCGAAATTGCGAGCACCGACGACGAAGTAGATCGATGCCGCGAGGCCGGCTTCACCCAAATGAAGGAACTGCAGGTACGCAGGGAAGGCAGGATTGCGCGCGTCCGGCGCCAGTGGCGTCGGTCCGTATCGGCTCATGAGGTATTCCATGATGGCGATCGACTCGACCATCGTAACGTCGCCGTCCTGGAGTGCGGGGATGAAGCCGGCGGGGTTGATGGCCAGAAACTCGGGATCTTTCTCGACTCCTGCCAGTAGGTCCACCCGCCTCAGTCGATACGGTATGCCCATCTCCTCCAGCAACCACGCGACCCGAAACCCTCTGCCTTCGCCAACTACGGTGATCATGTTCGCCACTCCTGTTACCGATGGGCAGCCTGACGCCCGCACGGCCGGCCGCACAAGACCGTAGGACGAACTCGGGGACCCAATTCCGACAATCTCAGAAAAGTATTTTAGTGGCCTGGAGCCACCGTGGGCTGGCGGAGCCGTGGGGGCCGAGGATGATGCGGGGTAGCTTGTCGAAAACCACCGCTCCTGAGTGACGCCAGTCGTCGGGTCAAGAGCGGTGGGGGGTAGTCGTCGTCTTAGATCGTGGTGCTGACGGTGGTCGTGCGGGTGCTCTCGACGCCGTCGGCGGAGAAGGAGGTGACCGCGAAGTACCAGGTGCCTGAGGTCAGGCCCGTCACGGTGTAGGAAGCAAGACCCGGGTTCGACACCTTCACGCTCTGCGACAGGTCGTTGCGGTCCGTGCCGTAGTACACCGTGTAGCCGGCCAGGTTGGTCAGGGCCGAACCATCGTTGTTCTCGGTCGGGGGCATCCAGTCGAGGGTGGCCACACCATTGATCGTCTTGATCGGGGTGCTCACCTTGGTGACCGTGCCAACCGAGGCGCCAGAACCTGTGGAAACCGGCGTCGTCCCGGCGGTGGCGGTCGTCGTGCCGGCCGTGTTGGACGCGATGGTGGCGACTGACGCGGCGCTCTCGCTGGTATCAGAACCCTGTGAGCGGTCGATCATGCCGACATTCGGACCCACCAGCGCGGTCGCCGTATCCGTATCCGCGGAAGCCACCGTGCTGCTGGAACCTGAGGAACCACCACCGCAGGCGGCAAGGGCCAGGGTGGCGAGCGTGCCGAACAGAGCGTTGCGGATTGAAGATGAAGAAGTGGCGAGAGAAAACTGTGTCATGTAACTACTACCCCGGTTGTTGAACGTGAGTCCACGCCAAGGCAGCAGTACGTGCTGACGACAAACAGTGTTGCTTGCCGGTAACCCCGCTATCTCGTGCCTGTGAGGGCTCGAGACCGGAGGCTTTGCGTCCCCGCCTTGCGACGGGTTTGCCCTTGCGTTGTGAGGCTAGTTAACCTGAGGGAAAAAGCGGCCGCAAGCGAGCGCGCGGCGCGTCAGCCGATTGTTAAATGGAGGGTTGAAGGGTGCGAATCAGAGTTGATTCGCAGTTCAGCGGGCAGTCGCGCCGCATGATCTGCGACCACAAGCACAATGAGCCACTTCCGCGGCGCACAAACTGGCTCATGTGCATTGCACGCCAGGGGGCTGAAAATAATTTTTCGCGCTGAGAATTGTGTGAGGTGGGTATCGATGACCTGCGGTGTCGATGACCACCCTTCGGTATTTCGATCGCCGGAGGCATGCAGCAAATCGCCCAAAGCGCGCTTGGGTTTCTGGTCGAACAGCGCCTGCCAGGGCTACGATGAGCCCTTCTTCGCAAGTCTTCGGAGCCGGTGTCACTGAAATGTTCGAGCGCCAACCCACTCTGACCGGACAATTGCTTCGGCTGCGACCGCTGGTAGCGGCAGATCACGACGGCCTTTACCGGGTCGCGGCCGATCCGCTGATCTGGGCACAGCACCCCGATCCTTCCCGGGCCCATCCGCCCGGGTTCAAAATCTTCTTCGACAAAGCCCTCGAGTCCGGCGGCGCGCTGGCGGTGATCGACCAAGCTGAACAAAAGATCATCGGTACATCGCGATACCATCGTGTTACGAGCGATGACGTGATGATCGGCTACACCTTCCTGGCTCGCGCGTACTGGGGCGGGCGGTACAACGGCGAGATGAAGCGCCTGATGATTGATCACGCATTTCGGTTCGTACCCACTGTCACGTTTCGCGTTGGCGAGAACAACTTGCGCTCGCGCCGAGCGGTTGAGAAGTTAGGAGCGGTTTACGAGGGCTTGGAGCCCCAACCCGAGTGGGGACAGCTCCACGCAATTTATCGGCTGTCTCGCACCGCGTGGCAACAACGATCCGGAACGCCGCAAAGCCAAGCATAATGGTGCGCCACCGGCAAACCGCGCAGCGTCGGTGCTCGACGCCAAATGACACGTGTAAATGTACGTGGCAATCACACGTCAGGAGCTAGTAGTCGCACATTTTTTGCCTTGAACCTTCGGGTCTGCTGACCGAGCATGAGCCTTGGAAATAACGAGAGGCCATGAAATGTCAGTGACCAAACGCGACAATCATTACCACACTTATTCTGACTATTTGATCTGGTCGAGAACCTCAGGGGATGAACTGATCGAGGGCGCAGCCTATGTCAGAGAGGCTTCTCCAACACCCGGGCATCAGTTGATTGTTATCGAGCTGTGCAATCAGGTGAGAAATGCGCTGAAGGGCACTTCCTGGCGCGTTTTTGTCGCCCCTCTGGACGTTCGTTTGCCCAAGTCTACTGAAAGAGACGAAGATGTTGACACGGTCGTGCAGCCCGATGTCTTCATTACTCGTGACCATAAGAAAATCGATGAACGCGGAGTCCGCGGCGCACCCGACTGGATCGTGGAGGTTCTTTCGCCGGGCACGGCTCGATACGACCAGAAAAAGAAGCTTGCAGCCTACGAGCGAGCCGGCGTGCCGGAAGTCTGGCTGGTCAATCCCCGTGCTCGCGATGTGGCGATCTATCGGCTTTCGGAAAGCGCCTACGCACAACCGAGAGTGCTGAAGTGGGAGGGAAGAACGCCCGTCGGTGTCGCGCCAGAGGTCGTCATCGACTGGGATCCCGTTGCTGCGGAGATCGGCTGAGCTCAAGGGCCCAACGGATCCAGCTTGGATGCCATCTGGAGGAACGAGGAACCCCTTCGCGAGTTGTTTTGATCTCAGCGTTGAGTGTTATATCAAGGGATAAACCTATGATTACTCCTTCAGGCAATCTGTCGGACACAGAGCGGACTACTTCGGCAGTCATCGGCTTGGGCTTCACAGTCGTAGCGCTGACGCGAGGTCCGGCATTCTTACGGGCGCTCAGTGGTGTTCTTGCCGCGGGGCTGTTTGCTCGAGCGGCGGCCGGGCATTGTGCCGTCAAGTCGGCATTGGCTGGCCATACGACACTGGCCGGAGGCATAAGCGACCAGTTGAGAGCGATGACGGGCGCTGCATCTGCGAAGCACGGGTTGCCTGGTTCACAACGTCATCAGCAGGAGTCCGCGGCCGTGGATCAGTCTGTTGATGATTCCTTTCCAGCAAGCGACCCACCTGCCTCCCGATTGCCCGATGAGCCGCCCGTCAACGCGGACGCCAAGTGGGCGGCAGCCCGCGCTGCCGGCAAGGTGCCGGAGTAAGGGGTACGCTGATTAGTCTCCGCGATCGCCCTGCCCCTTGGGAGCCTTGCGCTTGGCCTTAGTGCGTTGATCCCGGGAGAGCGAACGGCTCACATCATCAGACTCTTTGATTCGACCTTGGCTGTCGCGGCGGATGTAGCGCTTGTCGCCGCGCGGCGAAATGAGCGTGCGTTTGGCAGCTTTCTTGCGGCTGGCCTTCGTTGCCGTACCCTTGCCTTTAGCGGCTGTCCGGCGCTTTGCCGGTGCTTTTCGTTTGGATCCCATGTTTCTCCAACTCCGTCAGTAGATATCGATCTCTTTGCAACGCTGATGTCCCGCTAGCGTTCCGTGCATGCATGCAACTGCCACGAATGCTTATTGCTCCGGTCCTGATACGCCCACTGGGGAAGCGGCTATGAAGCAGCAAATGGTAGGTGCTGCGGCAATCGTTGCCTAATCAGCGGAGAGTGCCGTCGGTGCACCGACGCTGGATACGCCGTCGTCTCAAATGTGCGAATAGCACGTCGGTTGGTTCTCGCAGAGGACTTTTCGGATTGAATGTTGAGATCCGTTGATCGATGATGGCTCGCATCTTCGTAAGGACATGCAACATGCCAGTCAGGAAACGCGACCATGATTACCACACGTACGCTGACTATTATGTTTGGTCGCGAACCTGGGGTGATGAACTGATCCAGGGAACAGCCTATGTCAGAGAACCTGCACCATCATTCTGGCATCAGTTGATTGTTGGTGAAATTTATAGACAAGTGGCCAATGCACTTCAGGCAACATCGTGGCGGGTCTGCATTGCGCCTCTGGACGTTCGACTGCCCAGATCCAACGAACGGGACGAAGACGTTGATACTGTCGTACAACCTGATGTATTCATCACCCGGGATCACGGAAAGATCGATTCCCGCGGACTTCGGGGCGCGCCTGACTGGCTGGTGGAGGTTCTGTCGCCCAGTACTGCCCGTTACGACGAGAAAAAGAAGGTTCCGGCCTACGAGCGCGCCGGCGTCTCGGAGGTTTGGTTGGTCAACCCTCGTACTCTGACCGTAACCATTTACCGACTTTCACAGGGCGTTTATGAAAAGCCGGAGATTCTGAGACTCGAGCGTCGAACAACCCTCGGTATCGTGCCGGAAGTCAGCATAGATTGGGAACCTGTGCTTGCGAATATTCGCCTTGCCGAGTAATGCGGTTTATCGAAATCGAAGAGGAGGACAGTGTGTCAGTAACGAAGCGTGACAATGAGTACCACACGTACGCCGACTATTTGAGGTGGTCGAGAACTTCGGGAGATGAGCTCATCAACGGCACAGCCTATGTAAGGGAGGCCTCTCCAACATCCACTCACCAATTGATTGTTGGCGAGCTGTATCACCAGGTTAAAAATGGCGTCAAGGGAACACCGTGGCGGGCTTTCGTTGCCCCTCTCGATGTGCGTTTGCCATGGTCTGAAGAGCAGGACGAGGACGTTGATACGGTTGTGCAACCTGATGTGTTTATCACTCGGGACCCTCAGAAAGTCGATTCTCGCGGACTGCGAGGCGCACCCGATTGGATCGTGGAGGTCCTTTCGCCAGACACGGCCAGATACGACCAGAAGAAGAAGCTGGCGGCCTACGAGCGCGCCGGTGTTCCGGAAGTCTGGCTCCTCGACCCTCGTGCTCGCAATGTCGCGATTTACCAGCTTTCACAAGGTGTCTTTGTGCAGCCGACGGTGCTGAGACTGGAGGGACAAACGGCAGTCGCGGTCGCTCCGGAGATTGTCATCGACTGGAGTGCGGTTGTTGCGGAACTTCAAGCCGTGTTGAACGTCAGCTGAGTACCGACATACGGGCGAATTACCTGGTTAGGTAGCAGGCGTTCGGCTTCAGCGATGAAAGTCTCTCCAGTGCAGTGCATGGGAACAATATAGGCAGGCTTCATCGCCGCCAACTCGCGTGCAGTACGACGTGCCTCATCGTCCGTCCGAGGTCTGACGAGGTGAAATCCCCCAACGACCGCGTGCACCTTCTGCTCTCCAGAGATCTCCTGCGCTCGTCGCACGGAGTTGAGCACACCGCGATGGCTACACGATGCGATGACAACGAGTCCCAGGCCCCTGACGTTGTAGGCAGTCGCGAGCTCATGCTCGCCGTCATCCGGAAGCAATGCGGCCTGTTGTTTTGCTAGTGCAAGCTTGTCCCGCGAGCATCCTTTACCCGGGCGCATTTGTGTCGGAATCGCCGTTCGCTCAAAACTGCGCAAAGGAATGATGCCTGTAGAAAACGCATGGTCGGCGACGACGGTCGCATCGGGAGATATCCGCACATCGAAACCCGCTTTATTGAGGTCCGCACGATCGAGTGTGCCCATCAGGGGTGGCGGTGTGCCGATCAATGCGACTCGCTCGCAAAAGACTTCTTCACCCCCTACGAAGAGTGGCAGTGGCGAGGCATGCTGGTGTCTGAAGAGGCCTGGATATCCCCCATAGTGGTCAAGATGTCCGTGCGACAGCACTGCCGCGTCAAGACTGTCTGCGTCGATGGCGAGACTTTCGAGGTTGTGAGCGAGGACGCTCGGTGAATAGCCGAAGTCCACCAGCACGCGTCTGATTTGCGAACCTCGATTTGACTCGGCGAGAACCGATAACCCGAACTCTGCGAGCAAAGGACTACGGGTCATTGCAGGCTTTCCGGCATCAACGTTTACCCGTCGGATTGCAAGGCCCGGCCGCTTCTCGTCAGGCAAGAACGGTCCGAAGGTTGTGTTGTCTATGACAACCTGCAAGGTGAGGCTATCCACAGTGGGAACAGTCAGCTGACTGGCGCATGAAGTGCGCCAGGGCTGTAGCAAAGCAGCCGCTACACCTGAGCTCAGAAACAAACGCCGGGTGATTCCATCTCCAGATCGAAACATGCCTGCGACCCCTGACTGTGTTTTAACCCATCATGCCACCAAATGGCGGCGAGGTCTTCCTTTAGGGATGTGGCAGGGAGGCGCTGGTTGCTTCTTTGCGGCTGCAACGATAGGCGCAGCCGCAACCAACATGATCCACCCGGGAGGGACATCACCCCCGGCTGGCGCCGCCGCCGGGCCGAGGGTGATGCGGGGTAGCTTGTCGAAAACCACCGCTCCTGAGTGACGCCAGTCGCCGGGTCAAGAGCGGTGGGGGGTAGTCGGGGACATCACCTCCGGCTGACGCCGTCGCCGGGCCGAAGGTGATGCGGGGTAGTCGTCTTAGATCGTGGTGCTGACGGTGGTCGTGCGGGTGCTCTCTACGCCGTCGGCGGAGTAGGAGGTGACTGCGAAGTACCAGGTGCCTGAGGTCAGGCCCGTCACGGTGTAGGAAGCCAGGCCGGGGTTCGAAACCTTCACGCTCAGCGACAGGTCGTTGCGGTCCGTGCCGTAGTACACCGTGTAGCCGGCCAGGTTGGTCAGGGCCGAACCATCGTTGTTCTCGGTCGGGGGCATCCAGTCGAGAGTG
>Ga0207641_10000218_pt1 | contig 74549 bp, 63 predicted proteins | sample KBSSwiS62_FD_184306 | JGI IMG/M metagenome (GOLD analysis project Ga0207641, IMG submission 184306) | Switchgrass rhizosphere microbial communities from Kellogg Biological Station, Michigan, USA - KBS Switchgrass S6-2 (SPAdes) (version 2) | ecosystem: Host-associated > Plants > Roots >...
ATCCAGCGCCCGCGTCAGCGGCGCGTTGGTCGAGCCCTTGCCACGAGTCCCCCGAACGTCTGCTCCGACCGTGGGGAAGAGGTTGGAACGCGCCTGGATCGCAAGACCCCGCGCCTGCTGGAAGCGTGCCACGGCAGCGCGCAGATCCGGATTGGACTCGGACAATTGCCGCTCGAGATCATTCAGCGTCGGCTCACCAAAAGCCTCCCACCAGGGGCCACGGGGCGCGGAGTCCGCTGGTGTCGCGGGCATCCAGTCGCCAGCCTCCTTGTAACTCGTAACCTGCGCTGGCGGCGGCGGTTCATGGTACTTCGGCGCGAGCGAGCAGCCGCTCAACAGCGCGGCAGCTACGCAGGCAACATAACTGGCTCGCTTCACGACTGGGCAACCTGCCCTGGCGGCGGAGCAGCCACGTGAACATTCACGCCGTCAGTCAGCGAATCCGGAGGACTCAGGATGACTTTGTCTTCGGCGCCCAGGCCCTGCACGATCTCAATGTCGGAGCCGTAGTCACGGCCGACGGTGACCGCCTTCATGATAACCTGGCCGTTCTCGCCCACAGTCGCCACATGCATTCCATCACCGCGGAACAGCAGGACGTTGGCGGGAAGCTTGAAGGACTCGTTGCTCGCGCCCACCGGCAGCTTGAAATGCACTTCCGAGTAGGCACCCGGCAACAGCTCGTTGTTCTTGTTTTCAACACTGAGCTGCGCCAGCAGGGTGCGCGTCGACTGCTCAATCGCACTGGAGGTGCTGTCCAACTTCGCGGTGTAGATCTTGCCCGGACGGTCCGGGAAAACCAGATCGGCGGTAATACCCGGCTTCATCAGCGCTGCATAAGTCTGCGGAACACGTACGTACAGACGCAGCCGGCGCATATCCGCGACCCGGAACAGCTCAGGACCCGTGTTATTACCCGCAACAATGAGTTGACCGATGTCGGTGTTGCGTGCCGTCACGACCCCATCAAAGGGGGCCACGATCTTCTGGAAGCTCGTGAGCTCGCGCAGACGCTGGACATTCGCCTTGGCCGCCTGCACCTGGGCGTCATTCGAAGCAGCGATACTGATCTTCTCGTCAGCCTCCTGCTTGGAGACGGAGTCGGACGCACGCAGATTGCGCCAGCGCTCCGCGGTCACGCTGGCAATCTTCTGATTCGCCTCGGCGGTGACCAGGTCTGCCTGGGCCTGATTGAGTTGCGACTCCACTTCGGGTGACTCGATCTCGCCCAGCAACTGGCCTGCTTTCACGGGCGTGCCGATGTCCACGAGCCAGCGTTTCAGATAGCCGCTGGTGCGCGCATAGATGGGCGCTTCGTAGTTGGCCTGCAGGTTGCCCGGCAGAATCAGATCCGCCAGGCCACTCAGCGGCTGCGGCTTGATGGTGGCCACGGTAATGACCGACTGGGCCTCGGTGGCTTCCTTCAGCTTCGCGGAAGCGCGGTGAGCCGAAAAGATCGACCACACCACGACAACGAAGGCCAGCACGCCAACGACGGCTCCCCCGCGTGCCAGAGTGCGCGCGGTCCTGGCCTGGGATTGCGTGTCAGCGCCGTCCAGTCCCGCTCGGTTGGTTGTTACAGGTTGATCCATGATGGTCTCTTAGTGCGTAAGCGCAGGAGTGGAAGTGGGATCGATCGCGGAATCTTTGCCCTCGCGGCGACCGTGAATCGCCGCGAACACCGCAGGCACGAACACGAGGGTGGCGATGGTGGCGAGGAACAGGCCGCCGATGACGGCGCGACCCAGGGGAGCATTCTGCTCGCCGCCCTCACCCAGGCCGAGTGACATCGGCAACATGCCGATACCCATCGCAAGCGCGGTCATGAGGACGGGCCGGAAACGCGTGAAGCCTGCGTCATGTGCGGCCTGCAGCGCGGTCGCGCCCTGATTCATACGATCGCGGGCGAAGCTGACGACCAGAATACTGTTGGCTGTTGCGACACCCATGCACATGATTGCGCCAGTCAGCGCGGGGACGCTCAGTGTTGTACCCGTGATCAGCAACATCCAGGCAATGCCCGCGACGGCGGCCGGCAGGGCCGTGATGATGATGAAGGGATCGAGCCACGACTGGAAGTTGATCACAATCAACAGGTACACGAGCACGATCGCGCCGGCGAAACCGATGGCCAGGCCGCTGTACGAGGCCGTCATGGTCTGCACCTGTCCGCGGACCACGATATGCGTGCCCTTCGGCAGTTTGCCGTCGAGCGCGGCAATCTGTTTCTGGATATCGCCATTGATGGAGCCCAGGTCGCGATCCTGAGCGGCACCGAAGATATCGATCACGGGCTGCGCATCATACTTGGTCACGATGGCGGGTCCGAAGCCACGCGTGATGGTCGCAAGGCCGCCCAGGATCTGGTTCTGCGTCTGGCTGGCCGTGCTCACAGGTAGATTCTGCAGATCCTGCAGCGAGGTCATGCGGTACTGCGGCGCCTGGGTCACCAACGGGTACTGCAATCCCGACTCGAAGTTGAGCCAGAATGTCGGGGCGATCTGACCGCTGCCCGAGAGGGTGAGCAACAGATTGTTGGCGATATCGTGCTGACTGACACCCAGCTGCTGCGCCCGGACGCGATCCGTGGTCACCCGCAGCTCCGGCTGGTTGAACAACTGTTGGACGCGCAGATCCACGAGGCCCGGCACGTGGCGCAGCGAAGCCAGCAGTTGATTTGCAACGTCCTTGTTCTTCGGGCTGGGACCGATCACCTGGATGTCGATCGGCGCGGGCACGCCGAAGTTCAGGATCTGACTGATGATGTCGGCAGGCAGGAAGCTGAAGGTGACGCCAGGAAAACGCTGCGGCAGCTTCTCACGAAGCGTGCGCACGTAATCATGGGTCGGCTCGTGGTCCTCGGTGAGTGAAACCAGGATGTCCGCGTCACTGCTGCCCACGGTGCCCGAGTTACCATAGGTCAGATTGATGCTCGACACTGGCAGACCCACGTTGTCGACCACACTGGCGATTTCTTTCGATGGGATGGTGTCGCGCAAGGCTGCCTCGATGTGATCGACGAGCCCCGCGGTGTCCTCCACACGCAGACCTGTAGGTCCGCGAATGTGCAGCTTGATCTGACCTGAATCCACTTCAGGGAAGAAGTTGCGGCCCAGGAAGGGGATGAGCAAGAGCGATGCGAACGCCATCCCCAGGAATATCGTCATGAACACCGCGCGGTGGTGCAGGATCGTAGTCAACACCTGTTGATAGCTGTCGCGCAGCCGCTCGAAGCGGGATTCGAAGCCGCGCTGGAATCGCTGCCAGGCATTGGGCCTCGCGGCGGCAGCTCTTTCCTGCTCATGAGTTCGCAGCCAGTACTTGCTGAGCGTGGGAATCAGGGTTCGCGACAGGATGTAGGACATGATCATCGCGAACACGACCGCTTCCGCCAGTGGGACGAACAGATAGCGCGCCACGCCGGTCAGAAGGAACATCGGCACGAACACAATACAAATCGAAAGTGTCGACACCAGGGCCGGAATCGTAATTTCCTGCGAGCCCTTCAGAATGGACGGCTCGACCTCGCCACCCTGTTCCAGGTGCCGGTTGATGTTCTCAATAGTGACGGTGGCATCGTCAACGAGAATACCGACCGCCAGCGCGAGTCCACCCAGCGTCATCAGGTTGATGGTCTCGCCCAGGGCATTGAGCATGATGATGGACGCAAGAATGGACAGCGGAATGGAAATCGTGATGATGAGGGTACTGCGCCAGCTGCCCAGGAACAGCAGCACCATCAAGCCGGTCAGCGCGGCCGCGATGACGGCTTCGGTCACGACGCCCTTGATTGCACCACGGACGAAAACGGACTGATCGCCTGTCGGGACAACAGTCGCCCCGTCGGGCAGCAGCTCGCGAACGTGCGGCAGACGCGCCCTGATTTCGTTGACGATGCTCAGCGTAGAAGCCGTACCCGTCTTCTGGATCGTCATCAACACTGCTCGTCGGCCATTGACTCGTACAATGTTTGTCTGCGGTGGGTGGCCGTCGTGCACGAAGGCCACATCGCGAACGTAGGTCGTGGCGCCCGCGCCATTCGCCGTCCGGATGGGAAGGTTGTTGATATCCTCGAGCTCGAGAGGGCTCGAATTGAGCTTCACCGTGTATTCGGTGTCCGCAATCTTCTGTGTGCCCGCCGGCACGATGAGGTTCTGATTGCTGATGGCCTGGTTGACATCGGTGGCCGTCAGTCCCTGGGCCCGCAACGCATCGGGCTTGAGGTCGATCTGGATCTGGCGGGTAGCACCCCCGTACGGATAGGGGACTGACGCTCCGGCAACCGTCGCGACCTGTGCGCGGATCACCTGGTTTCCGAAGTCGAACAACTGCGCCTCGGTGTGCCGGTTGCTCGACATGGCCAACTGAATGATGGGGACGCTGGCCGCGTTGTATTTGAGGATCAGCGGTGGCTGCACGCCGGGGGGCATGTTCTTCAGCGACTGTTGCCCGAATGCGGTGACCTGCGCCATGGCCAGGTTGATATCGACACCGGGCTGAAAGAACAGCTTGATGACTGCGATGCCGGGATAGGTCTGTGACTCGACGTGCTCGATGTCGTTGACGATGGTCGTGGCATAACGCTCGATCTGCGTGGTGATACGCCCCGACATCTCATCCGGCGGCATGCCGGTGTATTGAAAGGTCACACCGATGATCGGGATGCGGATGTTCGGGAAGATGTCCGTCGGCATGCCCTTCTGCAGCGGCGTGCCGAGAATGACCAGCAGGCCAAAAATCGGCAGCAGCAGAGCCAGGACGATGAAGGTGTAGGGGCGCCGCAGCGCCACCTCGACAATCCACATAACTGAAGGTCCGGACGAGAAGGTATGTGGTGTCGATTATCGATAATCCTTGCCGAGGCAACAACCCGCCGAAAGGGGGATCAGGGCCCGGCGTGGCTCAGTATTTCGCAAGATCCCTCGAGAGCCGGCCCGGCTGATGCGTCACGCCGGGGTCGCAGAGCCGGCGCTTTCGGCCGGGCGCTGTCTCGAGGAGAAGTGAACTTTTTGTGACCTCGGAACGCTTGCCTGACGGTTTTCTTGATTGATCTGGAGCCAATTGCAAAGGGACCGCCGTGCTCACACATCTCGATCCGACCTCGATGCTGGCTGTCGGCCTGCTGGTTTTTGCGCTCACCATGGTCCTGATGTTTGAGGCCACCAACGGCTTCCACGACGCGGCCAACGCCGTGGCTACGGTGATCTACACCAAATCCCTGAAACCGACCGAAGCCGTGGTCTGGTCAGGGATCATGAACTTCATTGGCGTGCTCGTGGGCGGTATAGCTGTCGCCTACGCCCTCGTGGAGCTGCTGCCGGCGCAAGTGCTGTCACCACCTGATGGTGGCCCGGCTGTGGCCATGTTGATTGCCCTCCTCGCCTCCGCGTTGTTATGGAACATTCTGACCTGGTGGTTCGCGCTGCCCAACTCGAGCTCGCATTGCCTCATTGGCGCACTCGCATGGTTTGCCTGAGGAAGTCCACCGGCACCAACTGACGACGGTACTGGAGGGCCTGGCCCTTTCCCCGGTGTTGGGATTTCTGCTCGCAGGCGGGCTGTACCTGATGACCCGCAAAACGGTCCACGACCCACATCTTTACCAGGGTTTGCCCAAGCCGCCAGCGCTGCCTGATCGGGCAGCCTTGCCGCGCTGTCTGCCCCGGACTACAGCACTGTAACTTGGCGAAGCGCTTCCAGCACGGCATCCGGGTGATTGCCGAGCCAGTCACGGATACTCCTGTTTTCGATGCGCGCCGCCATTGCCCACTGCACGGCCAAACTGCGATTGCCCTCTGCCTCCAACGCCTTCGCCTTCTTAATGCATTCCCGCGAAGTCGCTGTCAGCCGCTGCACATGCGAAAACGGCACGATCGACCCATCCGCAAATGGAATCGCCACTCCAAAGGTGTCGAAGTAGACGTAACACGCTGACGGGTGCCGGCAGTTCGTGAAATCGGCCGCGGCGGACTTGAGGTAGCCGATCGCCTGAGCCACATCCGCCGCAGCGGGCCGCTGCGCCACTGAGCTTGACTCCGCCGTCTGTGCCGCCGGCACCTCCGAGGGCGCCGCACGGGGCCGTTGCGCCGTCGTTGGCGCGGCGTTGTCAGGTGTTGCAGCGGCGGCGGCCGCCCGTTGCGCTCCTTCCGACGCGGCGCCGCTAGCTGTTGATGCGGAGGCTCCGGCCGCTTGCTGCGCCATCGTTGGCGCGGCGGTCTGTACGGCTGTTGGCGTTTGTTCAGCCGTCGGCGGCTGATCCGAAGCTGGCGTTTGCGATTGCGCGGCGGCTACCCATAGGGCCGCGAGCATCCCTGCGAGGCATTTCATCTCACAAAGTTAACGGCCCCGCCCGCCCGTGGCAATGACCCCAATCGCAGACACTCAGTCGGCACTGTCTATCGGTACTGCACAGCCGCGCTTCAACGTGCCCAGCGCAACCCGCGTACGGAATCGTCTGACGTTGGGATTCTCCGCGACCAACTTCTGCATCAGCGCATCGTAGTCTTCCACATCCCGCATACACACAATCAATACGAAATCACCGTCGCCAGTGACGTACCAGGCTTCCTGAATAGCCGGCTCACTCGCAATCCAACGCTTGAGCACAGCCATCAACTCCGGCCGCTCCCGCTCCACTTCAACATCGACGATCATCGTCAACGCGCGACCCACGCTCTTGGGATCGACGATCGCAACCTCTGCCGTGATTACTCCATCGTCGCGCAGCCTCGCGATGCGCCGCTGAACGGCCGAGGCAGACAGACCAATGTCTGTACCAATTGACTCGGCGGATCGCCGCGCGTCCTGCTGAATGACCCGCAGGATCTTTCTGTCGATGTCATCAATGGCTGGCGGCATTTCCCCTTGTACCTCGGCCGGCCCGGGCGATTTCCCCGCATTCTAGCCTACTGACGCGGCTTCACCGCGCAGCTCAACCTTATCATGGCGGCCATGAAACTGCTGTACCAGACCCATTCCCCCTACGCCCGCAAAGTGCTCGTAGCAGCCCATGAAATGGGCCTGCACCGCTGCCTCGAGGTCATCCACCACGAGACCAGCCCAACCCGCCGCAACGAGGAAGTGTTCGCACTCAATCCACTCGGCAAAGTGCCGGTGTTGATTTGCGATGACGGCACGGTGTTGTTTGATTCGAATGTGATCTGCGAGTACCTCGATGGATTGCACCAGGGACCGCTGCTGATACCTTCGCATCCGCAGCTGCGATACCGCGCACTCAGAATGCAAGCGTTAGCCCAAGGCATCGCCGACGCAGGCATCACCGCACGTTGGGAAAGCGAGCGTCGCCCCGCAGAGCTACGCTGGCCAGTCATGCACGACGGCCAAATCCAAAAGATAGCTGCCGCATGTGATTTCCTGGAACGCGGGTTGGCTATGCAAGCACGCGCGATTGAACCCACGGCCAAAACTCGTGCTGCAACGGCTGTACACCGCGTGGCCTCTGCCGCCCCTGCAGCCGGCCACGTGGCCGTCAGTGCCTCCTGTGCCGCGCCCGCGGCGGGACATGTCGCCGCCCATGGCAACGGCGACGTGTCAGTCACATCCACCAACCGACATCCTGACATCGGCGACATCGCGCTAGTAACAGCGCTGAGCTGGATCGAGTTCCGCCGCGTCTACGACTTCCTCACCGGCCGCCCACGGCTAGCCCATTGGTACGCCGCTCTCTGCGCCCGCCCGTCCATGCGTGCCACCGCGCTCGAAGGCCAAACCCACGACTAGCCTCTACAATTTCAATACCAACCCCGCAACAGCGCTCAGCAACTCGCTCTTCCGGCCGCCGCCCCGCCGCCGCGCGGTGCCAAAGTCCACCTCCGTACACCCGGCCACGGCGGTTGCCACACTTCGCCGCGTCTGACTCATGCACGCGCTAGTGTTAGCAGCGGTCCCAAGTGAACCCTGCGGCAGCGGCCGCGGATTCCTCTTCGCCGCGCGCGGCGACAAACGAGCCCCCAACTTCAACCGTACATCCCAGCCCCCCCAAGCCATTGAGCCCCTTCGCCCGCCCTCTTAAATCCCGTGTAGCCGGTCCGCGGCAACCCACGCCGCCATGGAGCCATTGCCAGCCCCAGGACCCAGCACACCACGGCGCCACTGCCAACCCGCAGACCCCCAGGCCGCCACGGCGCCATTGCCAGCCCGCAGACCTCGGGCCGCCTCGGCGCCATGGCCATTCCACGGCCAAAGCAACCTCACCATCGCCCCACCGACCTTGATTGCCAGGGATTCGGTACAACGTACCGATAACTCACACTCCGCGGCGCGCGCATACATGATCCCATTCTCCGTCCTGGACCTCTCCCCCATAACCCAAGGCAGCACCCCCGCCCAATCCTTGCGCAACACCCTGGATCTGGCCCGCCACGCGGAATCGCTGGGCTTCAACAGATACTGGCTGGCCGAGCACCACAGCATGCCCGGGATCGCAAGCGCGGCTACCTCCGTCGTCATCGGCCACGTGGCAGCCGGCACATCGAGAATTCGCGTCGGCGCCGGCGGCGTCATGCTCCCCAACCATTCCCCCCTGGTTATCGCCGAGCAGTTCGGCACGCTCGAAGCCCTCTTCCCAGGCCGTATCGACCTCGGACTCGGCCGCGCCCCCGGATCCGATCAAATGGCCGCCCGGGCACTGCGCCGCAACCTCGCCACCGACCCCGAGCAGTTCCCCAACGACGTCATCGAACTGCTGCGCTACCTCGGCCCGCCACAGCCAGGCCAACAAGTCATCGCCGTCCCCGGCATGAGCTCAAATGTCCCGCTCTGGATCCTCGGCTCGAGCCTGTTTGGCGCGCAGGTCGCCGCCGCCCTCGGCCTGCCATTTGCATTCGCTTCCCACTTCGCGCCAGCGATGATGATGGAAGCACTCGACATCTACCGCGCCCGCTTCCGTCCATCCGCCCAACTCGACAAACCCTACGTCATGTTGGGATTCAACGTCTTCGCCGCTGACAGCGACGACGAGGCGGCCCTGCTGGCGACTTCCATGCAACAGGCTTTTGTCAATTTGCGCACCGGCCGTCCCGGCCAGTTGCCCCCACCGGTTGCAGGCTACTCAACTCAACTCCCGCCGCCCGCGAAGGCAATGTTGGATGACGTCCTGTCGTGCTCGGCGATCGGCTCGCCGGGAACGGTTCGCGAGTCCATTGCGAAGTTCATTGCGCGCACCCGGCCGCAGGAGCTCATGATCACCTCGCAGATCTTCGACCACGCAGCACGGCTGCACTCATATAAAATAGCCGCCCAGGTACGAGACCAGATGTAGAAAGGTGACAGCGGATGGCGGACACACGCAGACTTCGGGCAGCCAGTGTGCAGATGGAGCACACGGACAACGACAAACACGCCAACTTCGCGAAGATCGAAAAATTCACCGCTGCAGCGGTCGCGCAGAACGCGCAACTGGTTGTATTCCCCGAATGCTGCGTGACCGGATACTGGTTTATCCGCAACCTGTCAAAACAGCAACTGGCTGATCTGGCCGAACCCATTCCGGATGGCCCCAGCACGAAGCGGTTGCGCAATCTGGCCCGGCAGTACGCCATCACCATCGGCGCCGGATGGATTGAAAGCACTTCCGACGGCTCATTTCATAACACGTATGTGGTGGCCCTTCCCGACGGAACCATCCATTTCCATCGCAAAATCCAGTCTTTCGAGCATGCCGCAATCAGCAGCGGCAACCAGTACACCGTGTTTGATCTGCCTGGCGGCCTGCGCGCCGGGATCCTGATCTGTTACGACAACAACATCATAGAAAACGCGCGAATGACGGCGCTCGCGGGCGCGGATGTGCTGATCGCGCCCCATCAGACAGGCGGTGTCGGTGGGAAAGACAAGCACCGCATGGGCCTGATCGACCCGGCCCTGTGGGCCAACCGTCACGAGGATCCGGAGGCCATTGAACGCGAATTCCGCGGCGATAAAGGTCGTGGCTGGCTGATGCGTTGGCTTCCGAGCCGCGCCCACGATAACGGCATGTTTCTGATATTCAGCAACGGCGTGGGTGTCGACGACGATGAAATCCGTACCGGCAATGCCATGATCCTCGATCCTTACGGCCGCATTCTGGCGGAAACCTGCAAAGCCGGCGACGCCATGGTCATTGCCGATCTCGAGGCGAGTCTGTTGGAGAACGCCACGGGCCGGCGTTGGATTCGGGCGCGCCGCCCCGAGCTCTATGGGCCTCTGACCCTCCTCACCGGCCGTGAACGCGACACACGCGACCTGAAATTTGATAAATAGTACCCCTTGCCGAAAAACAAGGAGCACGCATGGGGTCACGTCGTTATCTGCTGGTGGCAGGAGCTCTTGCCGCTGTCTCCGGTTCGGTGCAGGCAGCAACCGTCACATCCCTGCATGATCAACTGACTGCATTGGCGAAGGACGTTACCTACACGACGGCCAACCTGTTCCCCACTCAGGCAACCATGCTCGGCATACCCGGACACGATGGCGAGTTGGACACGCCGTCGGAAGCGAATCGCAACGCTTACATCGCCAGGCTGCAACAGTGGCAAAAGCAACTCGAGCAGCTGGGCCCAACCGATCGCGCAGCGCTCGTTGATCGTAATGACGCCTCATTGTTGCGCGCACAACTGACCACCAGCCTGAACGCACTGCAGATTCACGCAACCGATCGCAAAGACTACGCCAGTGGTGCCAACACCATTGTCAATGTGATCTTCAATCAGCTTCAATTCATGCCCGTCGCCGGGCGCGAGGGCAAAACCGCCGCCGATGTCAATCGGGCCTGGAAGGACGTGGTAGCCCGGCTGGAGAAAGCACCGGCATACATCGCCGCTGCCCAGGCGATGGCGACGCAGCCTGGACATCTTTATGGCGTGGTTGGAAGCGAAGAGCTGGAAGGTGCACGCAGTTTCTTTGATGGCGCGCTGACTGCCGCCGCGAAAGCTCACTACGCGCACGATTCCAGAGCTCTGGCCCGCTTTACATTCGGACGCGATGCCACTCTCGCGGCAGTCGAAAAAACCAAAGCCTACATTGATGCCCATGCAAACGAATGGCCTGAAAACTACGCCATCGGTCCCGAGGCTTACGATGCAATGTTGCGCGACGAACAGCTCCTTCCCCTCGCCGCGCGAGACGTGGAGCGAATGGCTGAAGACGAGCTGGCGCACGGTTGGGCCGAGGAAGCCTGGCTCACAGCGCAGTCCAAACACGACAACGTGTCGTTGGGAGCGCAAACCGGCGGCGGCATGGCTCCTGAGGGCCCGCCCTTGATTGACTTCTATCGCGCCCGGATCGCCGACCTGACCCGTTTTGTCACCGAGCACGATCTCATAACCGTGCCCGCGTGGCTGGGAACCATCAACGTCCAGGAAACACCGAAGTTCATGCAGCCCATCTCGCCGGGCGCGTCCATGATCTCACCGCGGCAATTCTCGTCTGAAACCAACGGCTACTACTTCATTACTCCACCGACTTCGCTGGCAGCAGCTGCGCAGCGCATGGACATGAACCAGGACTTCGACCGCGACCGGATTCTCTCCACGGCGGCTCATGAAGCCATGCCGGGCCACTTCCTGCAATTGTCCATTGCCAAGCGACATCCGAGCTTCATCCGCAGGCTCCAGAACAGCGGCACCTTCGCGGAGGGCTGGGCGTTTTACGGCGAAGAAATGTTTGTGCGCCTCGGCCTGTTCGGCAATGACCTCGACGCCCGCCTGTTCACGGCCCGCTGGGAGCGGGTGCGTGGCGCTCGGGCAATTGTGGATCCCAAGCTCGCCTCAGGCGAGTGGAGTTACGAAAAGGCAGCAGACTTCTACGCGCAACAGACCGGCTTCACTCCGAAAGCCGCGCGCGCAGCCGTGGCAGCCATAGCGACCGGTCCGGGTTACTTTATCGCTTACACCGTTGGACGTTGGCAGATACAACAACTGCTGTCGCAATACATCCAGAGGACAGGCGCCCACGGCTCATTGCACGATTTCCACGATCGCCTGCTGTCATACGGCTGCACGCCACTGGCTATCGTAGGTCCTGAGTTGTTGGCGGACCTGGACAAACCGGCCTCAGAGGTCCGCGCCGCCGCGAACTATTAATAACGGAGCGGTCGCCCCGATATTGACGCCCGGGCGCCCGCCCCTCGCCATATCTGCGTATTTTCAACACGAATGCATAGTTGTCTTCACAGGCAGCTCGCGCTGAGATGTCAACTTCCATCCAGCGCCTATGCATCCTGCTCATGCCTGACTCGGACTCGCTGTATCACCGGCTGTTTTCCCATCCTCATATGGTGGAGGAACTCGTGCGCGAGTTTCTTCCGTGCGAGTTCACGGCCGGCCTGGATTTCCGCGGACTGCAGCGGGTCAATCCCAAGTTTCACCCCAATCGCCGTTCGGCTCGACGGCGTGAAGCCGATGTCATCTGGAGGTTGCCGACGCATGAGGGCGGGGCGTCCTTTTTATACCTGCTGATCGAGTTTCAGCGCGAGAGCGACGCCTGGATGGCAGTACGCACGCAGGTCTATCAAGGCCTGCTCTGGCAACAAGTGATTGACGAGCGGCGACTTCGATCCGGTGCGCGGCTACCTCCGCTGCTTCTGCTGGTGCTCTACAACGGCGCGCAACGCTGGCACGCGGCGCCCGTGACTAGCGAACTGATTGCACTCTCCCCCGACTCGAGTCTGTGGCCCTGGCAACCCCAGGTGCGCTACCGTTTGTTAGACGTGGGACGATTTCCCAAGGACGAACTGGAACGCCGGTCGAGCCTGGTGGCATTGCTGTTTCGCCTCGAACAGCCCCATTCGCCCGATGAGCACAAAGCGATAGTGGATGAGCTGAATGGCTGGTTCCGGCAGCACCCCGGATACGAGCGGCTGCGAGGGTTGTTCACCGAGTTGATTCGCGAGTCGTGCGTGCAGCTTGGGATGAGTTTGTCGGGGTCCGGTAACTTGTTGGAGGAGAAGACGATGCTTGTGGATACATTCAGATCCTGGCAGACGCAATGGTTCGCCGAAGGAAAGGCGGAAGGCGAGGCCAAGGGCAAGGCTGCGGGAAAGGCGGAGGGGAAAGCAGAGGCCTTGATCTCTCTCCTTTCAGGAAGATTTGGCGCGGTGGAGCCGTCCTGGCAGGAACAAATCCGCGAGGCCGACTTGGTCACCCTTGAACGCTGGTTCGAGCGTGCCATTGTTGCACCAGACCTGCCCTCGGTCTTCAACGCACCGCGTTGAGATCAGGTGACGTGCTTGCCCCGACACTCACGACAGGGGGCTGGCCCTGCTATTGACGCCGAGGCAGCTGCCCCGCCGGCAATATGCGAATCTCAAACATCTTGGGCCAATTCTTCCCCGTCACAAACAGCCGGTCACGGCCGGCATCATAGGCAATGCCGTTCAGAACGCTTTCGGGCCCAGGCGGCCGTTCGCTGTTGGGCATCAGTGTGGTCAGATCAACGACCCCCGTGATATCCCCCCGCGCGGGATCAATCATGATCAGCATGTTGGTGTGCCAGACGTTGGCGTAGATCCTGCCCTTGACCCATTCCAACTCGTTGACCTGGGAGACCGGTTGACCGTCATACGTTACGGTGATGCGCCCGGTCTCCTTCAGCGTTTCCGGGTCCAGGAAACGCAGATCCGGCGTCCCATCGCTCATGATGAGCCGCTTGCCGTCCTGCGTGATCGCCCATCCTTCGCCCTTGTAGGTAAAGCGCCGTTGCATCTTCAGGGCGTTCAGATCGTAGACAAACCCAACCTGGCTCTTCCATGTGAGACTGACCAGGTGGCTCTTCCAGTTCACGATGCCTTCGCCGAAATACTGCGGCGGGACATCCACTTTCTGGATGACCTCGCCCGTTTCCAGCTTTACTTTGCGGATGGAAGAGTGACCTTCGAGGCCGGTGCTCTCGTATAGAAAGCCGTTCAGATAGAACAGACCTTCGGTGAAGGCCCCGGTATCGTGGGGATAGGTCTTGACGAGCTCGTAGTAGTAGGCCGGTACGGTCGCCTGCGCAGGCAATCCGACGAGGGCAAGAATCAGCAGGCTAGTGCGTGAGAGCATCGCCGCATTGTAGCGACGACGGTTACCGACGGGCGGTTACTCGTACGTACCGGCTTTGAAGATCAGCCCGTCATGCACCGCCCAGTAGGCGATCTTGTGCTCGACCTCCCCGTTGTTCGGGTTTTCCCGCATGTACGTCACCCAGCCGTCCTGGTGCGTCTTCGCCGCATCCACGATTTCCTTGATGAAATGCTTCCCATGCATATCGGCGACTTCGAGACGATTCTGTCCCACCACATCGGGCGATTTCGGGTGAGCCAGGCAGACGCCGTTCAGATCATGCACGTCCACGTAATCCATGCCCTGGGCGAACGCACCATCACGCCGGTTCAATTCGGCGAGCGTCTTCTCGCGGCCATTCGTGCGATAGAACTCGACCGCCTTATTGACCTGCGCGATCACCTCATTGCGGCTGGGAGCCTCCGGGCTCGCGGCAATGACCGGTGTCAGGCTGAAAAGGAAGATCGCAACAGCGACGAAGGCACTCTTAAACATGGCTGCTCCTGCCCACACGTTTGAAGGCGGGAGCTTACTGCGCAGCTCGAGAAGTGCCGCCGAGCTATTCCACAGTTTTGCGCGATGCAATACGGGACAGATGCGGCCCAATCACGCCAGAAAGCCGGTTTATGGAAACTAGCCCCAGAACGATTGGATGATGAGAGCGCCGCCCAGCACCACCAGGCCGATCACGTAAATTGCTTTTTTCAAGGCGGATCCCTTGCAGGCGCAACGAGTCCCGGACAGTTTTCCAAATCGGGAACCGCCCTGCCAAGAAGCGATCGGTATGTGAACATATCGGGCACTTTCATTGCGACGCACGGACCGCGGAAGCTACCGAAGGAATCCAATGAAGCCCTACGTCATCTGCCACATGTGCACTTCGATCGACGGACGCATTCTCGCCAGCCGCTGGAACCGGGTTCCCGCCGGCGCCAAGACCTCAAAGCTCTTTGAGACCACTGCGGCCAGCTTCGGAATCGGCGCCTGGGTCGTAGGGACAACCACAATGAAGGAATTCGCCGACGGCACCTTCGCGTTGAAGGCGGCCAAAGAAACCATTGAGCGGGTTGACCACTTCGCGGACACCAAGGCAAAGAGCTTCGCGATCGGAGCCGATTCGAAAGGTGTATTGCGCTACAAGCGCAACAATGTCGACGGTGACCACGTCGTCCTGCTGGTGAGCGAGCTGGTCAGCAACGACTACCTCGCGCATCTGCGCGCTGCCGGCGTGTCATACCTCTTCTGCGGCAAAGACCACGTCAATGTGACAACCGCGCTCCGCAAGATTCGCAAGGTACTGGGCATCCGCAAGCTCATGCTCGAAGGCGGAGGGACCTTCAATGGTGCTGTTCTGAAAGCCGGACTGATTGATGAGATCAGCCAGGTCATCGTGCCTATTATCGACGGCGGCACAGGGGTCCCCGGCATCTGTGACATCCCGGGTAAAACACCAAAGAACGCGGCAGCCGGCCTGCGTGTGATCAATCATAAGAAGTTACCAGGTGGGGTCAATTGGTTCCGCTACCGCCTCGTGAATTGACCTCCTGCGGCACCCCCGAGGAGCGCGGCAATCTGCTCCTGAAGGAATTGTTCGGCGACAACCGGGCCCTGAGGCTGGAGTTGAATGAACGCCGCGCGGAGCTTCCAGCTGACAACATCTTCCTCGCCTCCGTACTCGGAAATAATCGTCAAACTGTTGTTGGCCAATGGCGCCGATCCGAATTCCGCGGCGCCCAATGAAAAAGCCGACGGCCGTGGCCGCCTCTCTGCCCTGTACGGTTGTTGTCCTCAGCCGGGCAATCCGGCGGTTGCAAGACTCCTTCTCGACGCAGGCGCAAACCCCGACGACGGGGAATCGCACTATCACGCCGTTCAGGTCGTCTGAAAGTGGTTGAGCTCATGTTGGATGCGGGCTTCGACATCGAGGCGCGGGCCGACGATCTCGATGCTACAGCCCTGCTGTACGCCGCTACGACTGGCGATGCCGCGATGGTGGACCTGCTTTTGCGCCGGGGTGCCCGGTTGGATGTCAAACACAAGTATGGCGGTCAACCGCTGGGATCGGCGGTTTATTGCGCAGCGCATTTCAACGCAGGACGCACGACCTATGGGAAGACAGTCCGCCTGTTACTGGATGCAGGCTGTATCGCCAGGCCGGAGGACCTGGAACTGGCGCTGGAGCACGATCTCGACGACATTGTTGATGTGCTGAAGGAGCACGGTACAACGCAGTAAACTCCTCGAACCGCACTTGGCAAAGGCAGCTCAAATGACCGATCGGCCTGACGAAACCTCGGACGCGTCCGCGGCGAAAGAGGAGGTGGCGCAGTCGAAGCTCGTACCGCAGGTGACCATGATGTTCCGCGCACTGTTGCACTCTCCCGTGCGCAACACGCTCTTCATCCTGGTGGGCACCCTGGTCGCTGTGGTCGGCGCAACGGCGTACGGTCAAATCCGGCTGAACACCTGGAACCAGCCGTTTTACGACGCGATCGAGCGTCACAATCTGCATGCGTTCGTTCATCAGCTCGCCATTTTCGGAATGATCGCGGGCGGGCTGCTGGTTCTGAACGTGGGCCAGCGCTGGTTGAGCGAGATGTTGAAGCTGAAGTTGCGTGAGGGTCTGGCAGAGGACCTCATTGAAAACTGGCTGCGGCCGATGCGGGCATTTCGCCTGGCCAGCGCGGGGCCCATTGGTGTCAATCCCGATCAGCGCATGCATGAAGATGCGCGTCACCTGACCGAGCTGTCGGCGGATCTGGGTACCGGCCTGTTGCAGGCGGGTATCCTCTTTGCCCTTTTCGTACACGTTTTGTGGCGGATATCCAGCAACTTTGCTTTTCATGTAGGTGCTTACACCTATGAAATACACGGCTACATGGTATGGGCTGCGATGCTCTATGCGGGCTCAGCGTCATTGCTGAGCTATTGGGTAGGCAGGAGCCTCATCAACCGCAACGCCGACCGCTACGCGCGTGAAGCGGACCTGCGATTCTCGCTGGTCCGGGTCAACGAGCATGTTGATGCCATTGCGCTCGCGCGCGGCGAGTCGGACGAAATCCGCCGTATCGAGCTCGATGTTGCAGCAGTGCTTGCGGCAACCAAACGCATTGTCATGGGCCTCACCAACCTGACCTGGGTGACGGCTGGCTACGGATGGTTCACCCTCGTGGCACCCATCCTCGCGGCCGCACCGTTGTATTTTGAAGGAAGCCTGTCGTTTGGAGGTCTGATGATGGCCGCGGGCGCATTCACCCAGGTTCAGACCTCCATGCGTTGGTTTGTCGACAACTTCAGTGTGATCGCCGACTGGCGTGCCACACTGCTGCGCGTGGCGAGCTTCCGGCGCGCCATGCTCTCCGCCGACACCCTGCACAGTGTTGAAAGCCCAGATCTCGTTCCAGGACGGGCCGGCCGGCCACTGGCGCATCGAGAAGCTCGAGATCGCTTCTCCTGCCGGTTGCACGCTGGTGAAGGAGAAGGCGGTCGATATCAAGATCGGCGAGCGGGTGTTGATTGCCGGGGCGGCCGGGACTGGCAAGACTTTGCTGTTCCGGGCATTGGCGGGGCTGTGGCCCTGGGGATCGGGAACGATTACCCGGCCCAAGGGGGAAGCCATCGAATATGTGCCGCGGACACCCTACTGGCCCCCGGGAACCCTCGGCGAAGCCATGTCCTATCCGCAGAAGTTGGACACGTTTGAAAAATCCGATCTCGTGGCAGCCCTGCAGAGAATGAAGCTCGAGCGGGTCGTGCCGATGCTGGACCAGGCACGGGGCTGGGAACAGCAGCTGAGCGAGGAGGAGCTGACGAGCCTGGCATTCGCGCGAGTCCTGCTCCACAAACCCAAGTGGGTTTTGATTGATGAGGTACTCGACAACCTGGATGCCGACACCCACGCGCTGATTACGGACGTGATCAGCAAAGATCTGAAGGACAGCGCCGTGATTCATATCGGGCGCCAAATGGCGAATGACCGCACCTTCGAGCGGGCTGTTCACCTGATCAAGGATCCGACGGTCCGACGACTGCCGCGCAAAGGCGTCCGCGTGCGAAAACCAGGCGGCCGGCACGAAGCTCAGCCAAAGACCGCCTGATGAGACCCGCGGGAGAGCGACTGGTATAGACACCTCGTTGCCGTCTTGTCGGAGAATTATGTTGCCTGTGACCGCCGTCACATAACGCTTTTAGTGCGCGCATATTGGTGACGCATACCTCGGACTTAAGTCGTACGAGTCCGGTACTTTCATCCTCAATCATGCTGCGCCTGTTGAGACCTACACTCATCACGTTCGCCCTGGCGGTGCCAACGGCCTCGTATGCGCTCGGTCTGGGCGATATCCACGTCGAATCAGCGTTGCATCAACCGCTCATTGCGCAGATTGAGCTGGTGGGTGCAGTGGATGAAGAGCTGGGACGGCTGAGCGCGTCGCTCGCCAGCGATGAGCTCTTTCAGAAATACAACCTGGAGCGGGCTCCCTTCATCTTCGGAACCAGGCTCACTGTGGGGCGTGATGCGCAGGGTCGACCTGTGCTCAACATGCGCTCGACTGAGAAGTTCACCGAGCCGGTCGTTACATTGCTCGTCGACCTGCATACCCCGGGCGGGGAGTTGGTTCGCGAGTACACATTGTTTTTGGACCCGGCCGGGTTGGCAGCCAACACTGGCACGGTGTCAAACTCCGCTGCCGCAGCAGCAGCAATGGCCGCGAGGCCCGACGCCGCGACGCCCGACCATGCGGGAGCCGCGCCGACTTCAGCACCAGCCCATGCCGGGTCCGCGCCGGCTGCAGCTTCAGCCCATGCCGGCGTGAGCCCCAACAAGCTGCTGGGCCAGACCTACAAAGTCGCCCGCCGCGACACTCTCGCCCACATCGCCACCGCCGCCGGCGCCCGCTCGCGCACCGAGCAGCACCGGCTGATGATCGCGATCTATCGCGCGAACCCGGCGGCGTTCCAGAACAACTTCAGCCGCATGCATACCGGCGTGACGCTGACTCTCCCCACTGCGGAGCAGCTGGCGGCGATTTCAGTTGAAGACACGAATCGCGAGTACGACAGGCAAATGGCGGAGTGGCGCGCATCCCTGCACCACGGCGCCGCGTCGACGGCCAGTCGAGCCAACGGCTCCAACACCAGCTCCGCGCTCGCAGCCCCCGCCATGCCAGCCAACACTGCGAACCGCGCCGCCGCCGGCTCGAGCGCGGGGTCCGCCGCCGCCAAGTCCGCAGCCGCCTCACTCGCCGCTGCATCGCGCGACGCCAGCGAATCTGTGTCGACTGACCACGCCGTCCTGACCCAGCGGATTGCAACATTGGAGCAGTCGCTCGCCGCGATTCAGCAAGAGCTGAAGCGCCCGCTGCCTGCACAGCCGGACAACCCAGCCGCCACCCCAGCGACGGGCTCGGCACCCTCGGCCGATTTCGCAGGTTTCTCGCACAACGCCGCTTCTGCAGCACACGCCGCCGCCGCACAAGACGCCGCTGCAGCAGCCCATGCCGCACCGGCGCCTGCCACTACCTCCGCCGGGGACCATGCTGCCTCACAAGCAGCCGCCTCGCATGCCCCAACAGTTGGCGCCGCGGCCCCTGCGATGAACAACACCGCGGCCGCCACCCCCGCCACGGCCACCGACGAGGAGACCAGCGAGGACGATGTGGACGACGCGCCGCGGGTGAGACACCATGGCTTCGAGTTGTTGACCGCGGCCGTCGGCGCCAGCTTGCTGTTTTTCGCGGGCGTATGGATCTACCTGCGCCGGCGCAACGCTTATGCCTATACCGTGACCCCACGGTACCCCGTCGCCCCAGCCGCGGAAGTGACTTCGACCGAAGCCGAATCTGAAATCATTGGCGAAGAAGCGAGCGGCTCGCACGAATTCGCCCGGCATTCGCCTGCCGCTCTGCCGCAAGCAACGGCCACTGTCGGCATGCCGGCCGCGGCAGTCAATGCCGCCCGAGAGCCGACACAGCAGCCGCCGGCACAAAAGGACGCGAAGAACGCCTCGAGTTGGTTTGAAGACTCCTTCAGCACGCCCATTGCCGACCTTCTCAACGATGCCACGGTCAGCCTGGGAGTCGAGGACACCGCGAAGCTCCCCTTCGAGACACTCGAACCGACAGCGAAGTTGCCGAAGGCAGCCGATCAGACGAGCGATACCGAGGTTCTGATCGCGCCGGAGCTGGAATTCGCCGGCGACACGGTCGAGCAGAAATTTTCCTTCTTCAATCCGGAAGCCACCACCAACACTGAGCACGTAGTGATGGACGGCGGCTCGGGCGAGCCGAAGCCCTTCGTGGAACGCCGCAAGAACCCCGCGGACGTCCTGCGCCAGGCGATCGAGCGCGAGCCGGATCGCAGCGACCTGCGCCTGAAGCTGCTGGAGCTGTATTACACGGCGGCGGCCGAGAACCGCCGTGCCTTCCTCGACGCCACCCGCCAGCTCAGCAAGAACGACAAGCTGGCAACGCCCGAGGATTGGAATCGCATCGCCGATATGGGCCGCATCATTGCGCCCGATGACGAGCTCTTCACGAGCGACGTCGACGACAAGCGCGTCGCTTAAACAAAAACGTAATTGATCCGTCATCTGCGCCGTGCATGTTCGGGCGCGAAGTCCGTTCAACATAAGAATTCGGACACACGCCAGGATTCCGACATGCCAAATGCCTCCCGTGAGACGGCCGCAGGCCGCATTCTCCTATTCACCGCTGTTTCAGCGGCCCTGAGCGCCCGGCCGGCGTTCGCAGCCAATTTCGACATCAGCACTCCTTCAACCGCCGCGCAAACCCTGGGCACAAGCAGCGGGCAAACGGGAACCGTCGAAAAAACGGGCTCTCTGACGGTCAGCGGCAGTACGGTGGCCGTCACTGTCTCCGGGAACAACGCGACACTTACGAATCTCGGCACAATCAGTCAAACAGGGACCGGACGTGCGGTCCGCGACAATACCGGCGTCACCGGACTGACGGTAAACAACGGCAGCACGACGAATTTCACGGCGCTGATGCAGGCTGCCGATGCGGATGTCATCCAGATGAACAAGCCGGCCAGTGTCACGCTGAACAATTACGGCACGATGACCTCACTGAACGCATCCAGGGGCGGCGCACAGGCGGTCGATTTCACGGCCATCACATCCGGCACAAACATCATCAACAACTTCGCGACCGGTGTGATGCAGGCACGGGATGCCGACGCGGTGCGCCCAGGCACGAATGGCGTTGTAAACAATTACGGCACGATCATTTCGACGGTCACCACCGATACCGGATCCGACGGCGTCGATGTGCAGAATGGCTCGGGCGTCACCATCAATAACTTCTCCGGTGGCAGCATCACAGGCGCACGCCACGGAATCACGGGCGGCCCGGCTGACAGCACGACCAGCTTCACGACCACCATCAACAACAATCTGGGCGCAACGATCACCGGTAGCAACGGCGCCGGAATCAATCTCGACGGGTTCAATGGCAAACAAACAGCTTCCATCGTCAACGGCGGCACGATCCTCGGTAATGGCCTGACCGGCGACGGAGACGGCATCGACGTCGACGGAGTGATCAATCTGACCAATACCGGTACGATCAAATCGCTCAACTCCTTCAGCAGCGGATCTCCTGCCCAGAGTGAAGGCGTTACCGTGGGCGGCGGCACCATCATCAATTCGGGAACGATCGAGGGTGATGTCGCCGCTGGAAACACCAACGTGGTCGGCCGCGGCATCACCGTTGCCGGCATCGATACGAGCGGCATGGCCGAGCCCATTTACGCGAACACAATCATCACCAATCAGAGCGGCGGCCTGATCAAAGGTCAATCCGATTCAGCCATCGCCGTCGGGGGCGGAGTCAGCGGGTTCACCGTCACGGTCAACAACAATGCCAGCGCCACGCTCATGGGTGGCGGCACGACATTCGCAGCAGTTCGCACGGGCGCCGACAACGACACGATCAATAATGCCGGCACCATCAATGGAGCGAGCAGTGGCAAGGCCATCGATATGGGAGCGGGTAACAACACGCTGCATATCACCGGCGCCAGCGCATCCATCCTCGGCGATATCAACGGTGGCGTGGGTGGCACGAATGCGATGACCATCAGTCCCGGCGCGGGCAATCATTTCGGGTACGCGGGCTCGATCTCGAACTTCAACACGGTCGAAGTTCAAAGTGGTACCACCACTCTTTCCGGTGCGAGCAGCTATACCGGAAAGACCGTGGTCACCGGCGGTCGACTGATACTCGATGGCGCCAACCGACTGTCCTCGGACAGCGGGTTGCAACTGAATGGCGGAACCCTCGAAATTGCAAATGCGGGCGGCGCTAATGGACAGACCTTTGCCAGCCTCTCGCTGACCGACCATTCGACTCTGGATCTGGATCAGAGCTCCGTGACGTTCGACACGATATCCGACATCGCCGCCGGAAAGAGCCTGAGCGTACTGGATTGGTCGAGCGAAACCTCGCCCACGTACGCCTTCCGTTTCCTGGGTGATGACACGACGAACGCCGCCTTCCTGGCGCTGATCGACGGCACGACCATCAACGGCTTCGAAGCCATCTTCCACTTCGACGGCACTTACACAGATGTCTCCGCGGTGCCCCTGCCCGAGACCTGGACAATGTTGATTTCGGGACTGGGACTGATGGGTTTCCTCGCCTATCGTCGTCGCCTCGGCGCTTGAACCTCCGCTGAATCTCCCCCTCCACTGCCGCTGGCCATCGACGACGGTGCCAGCGGCTGCCCCGCCTCAATCTTTCGATAATCTTTCAACCGCATTTCAGCGGTTATACATATGTTTGCGCGAACAGTGCGCACGACATTCTCCGGGAAGCCCTTCCCGGTGCATCCGGGACCCGATTGCGACCTTTGGCTCCTAGTTGCCAACTGCGTCACAGATACCGGTGTCATCAACGTCCGCCAATCGCGACTTCTCGAGGTACAGTCCCGGCCCACCTGCCTGTTTTCGCTCGTGTTTGTTTTGTTTGTTTGCTTGCTTGACTTGTGTGTTCCAGGCCAGTAGGGCCGCCGTCCATTCATGAAGAGGGAGACGCATTGTGCGACCGAAGACGTTCCTGAAGCTGTGTATTTCACTTGCATTACTGTCCGCGCCGTTTCCCGGCGCGTACGCTGACGATAACCAGAGCCAGGGAGGCGACAATCAGAGCCAGGGCAATCGGCCTTTCCCGCCGCCGCTGCCGACGTGTTGCACGCCGGCCCTCCTCGACTTCCCGATGGTGAATGCCAATTACGGCAACACCATGTATTCGGCCCTGCCGCTGATCAACAAGTTCACCATTCCCTTTCTCGGTGGCGCCTGGGAGACGCATGTTGACGGTGGCGCGATATCCGGCGCCAGCCAGCAGGCTACGCCTGTTGAAGTTGGTGGTGTCATTTACGTAGAGAGCGCATCACAGAGCATCAGCGCTATCGATGGCCGCACGGGTGCCGTGAAATGGACCTACGCTGGCGGCGGCGCAATCGGCATCGTGCGCGGCGTGGCCGTTGCTCAAGGCCGGGTGTTTGCTTCGTTGACCGGCCGTCGCGTCGTTGCACTCGATCAGGCGACTGGCCAGCAGATCTGGCAGATCACCCTGAACGACGCCAATTTTCCCGGTGGTACGACACCGACCGCCCTCGTGTACTACGACGGATTGTTGTACGTGGGTACGGGAGGTGGTGACTCCGCCTATCGCGGCCGCGCCTACGCGCTGAACGCAGTCGATGGCAGCATTGCCTGGACCTTCTGGGGTACCGCTGCTCCTGGCACCAAGGGCGGCGACACGTGGACCGGCGACTCCTGGAAAACAGGCGGCGCGGCTCCCTGGATGCACCCCGCCGTCGATCCTCAGCTCAACATCGTTTACTGGACGTTCGGTAATCCGTTTCCAGTGATGGATGGATCCACACGTGGCGGCGACAACCTGTTCTCCGACTCGATTGTTGCAATGGATGCGCATACCGGCACCTATCTCTGGCATTACCAGACCGTCAAACACGACCTCTGGGATGCTGACAACACCATGGCCCCGGTACTGATGGACCTGACCATCAAAGGTAAGCCGCGCAAGGCCGTCGCCGTCGCCGGCAAGACTGGGTACCTCTACATCTTCGACCGCGTGACCGGCGAGCCATTGGTAGGTATCAACAACAAGCCTGTTCCGCAGGAACCGCGCCAGCTGACCTCCCCGGTTCAGCCGATTCCCGTCGGCGATCCGTTCGTGCCCTTGTGCCCGGATCCGAAAGTCGAGCCGAGCCTGCGACCGGTACCCAACTATACGGTCGGATGCCTGTTCACGCCGTTCTGGGACAAGACCACGCTCGTCACTCCGGGCAGTGCGGGAGCGGCCACCTGGAATGCAATCTCGTTCAATCCAGGCACGCAGCTGGTGTACTTCGGAGCCGCTTTGATCAACGGCGCCTGGACCCACACCGGCAAATACCGGCCGATCGGCGAGTATCGCAACGGCGGCCGCATCGTTGCCATGGACCCGACGACCAATCGCCTGGTCTGGCAGAGGCACACCGACTGGTCGCTTTCGACCAACGGCATGCTGACAACCGCGGGTGGTGTGATGTTCATCGGCCAGCCTGATGGCTATCTCGTCGGTTACGACATCAACAACGGCCGTGAGCTGTGGCGCTTCCAGACCGGAGCCGGCGTACATACCGCACCGATCACTTACATGATCAACGGCGAGCAGTATGTGGCGGTCTTCGCAGGCGGCAACAGCGTGCCTTACGCCTCGCCAACGGGCGACAACCTGTGGGCGTTCAAATTGGGCGGCAAGGTACCGCAGGCCCCGGTCCCGACCCCGCCGACGACCCGGCAGCCGATCACGGCGGCAGCCGTCAACGGCAGCACGGTTTCAAACACTGTGCTGCTGGGAGTGACCAGTGCCACGGGCGCCGAAACGACCACCAACCAGAATGCGATGTTCCCGCAGAACCTGGTGGTTCCGGTCGGCACCATTGTCACATTCACGAACCCGGCCACCAACGCGAACAACCATTGCGCCGACTCGTTCTTCGACCAGGAGTTCGACACGGGCGTGCTCATGCCGGGACAGAGCGCCACCCATGCCTTCAACAAGGCGGGTGAGTTCTTCTACAACGACTGTGTGTGGCCACACATCACCGGTAAGGTGGTGGTTCAGTAAGTGACCCGATGCCCCGGCGCTCAATTGCGCCGGGGCATCCGCTGAGAGCGCTCACCGATGCCCGGGCCGGAAGATGGATTCAATGGGCATCTGAAACAGTCTGGCGATGGCGAATGCGAGCGTGAGGCTCGGCTCATAACGCTCGTTTTCAACGGCATTGACCGTCTGCCGGGAGACTCCCAAGGCAGCCGCCAGGTCGTTCTGAGTCCAGCCTCGCTGCGCGCGCAACTCGGGAAGACAGTTCTTCATCGCGAGCGGAATATCACGTACAGCATCTGAGAGGCGATCAGTCCTTCAGCAGTGTTTCGCGCAGGCGACTCGCCAGTTGTACATCGCCGATCATATCGGCAGCCTGCACGGCGCCCGTCAGTGAACCGCGCCGCCCGGGTGCGGATACCAGGGCAGCCTGGTATTCCTTCAACGCCTTCTCCGGCTGTTTCAGTGACAACAACAGATCACCCAACTGCTCGCGCGCGGGAACAATCGGACCGGGTGTGAGTGGCAGTTTCTCAACAGCGTCCTCTGCGTCGGCAGCCTGTCGTAGTGTTTTGACGGCCTCATCACCATGCGAGCTGGCCGCCAACTGCCAGGCGACGGCTTCCTGAGTGAGGATCTCGGTCTGTCGGGCCCAGTACGCGTTACCCGCCGCTTGCAACTGTTGCTGGCACTTTCGAAGCTCCGTGATGTCACCATCCACATCCTTCGGATGACCACTGCGCGCCTTGGCCTCGGCACGTGCCCAATAAATGAGTGTGGCGATGTTGGGAGGTGACTCAGGTAGCGGCTGTAGTGCCGTGGCGGCATCCCACTTGTGACCTTCCATGGAGAGCCGGATCGGCATGGCGGTTGCTGCGTATGCAACCTTGAAGTCCTTTCCCAGCAACGCCCCCATCGACTTCAGAAAGGCAACAACCTGTTGTGCATCGGTCTGCCGGCCGCGCTGGAGGTAGGCGTAGGTGAGGTAGTCCATCGCATGCAGTTCTTCACCGACGTCACCCTGACTGCGTGCAGCCGCGCGCGCGGCGGAGTTGGATGCAATCGAGTCGTCCCACAGGCCGAGGCGCGTGAATATGTGCGACGGCATATGCAGCGCATGCGGTGCCGATGGCGCGATCTTCGAGTAGGCACGTGCGGCCGCCAATCCTCGTGGTGCCAACTCGGTGCTGTCACAAGCGTGGATCAGATAATGAGCCACGCCCGGGTGGTCCGGATGAGCCTGATAGACGGGCTCGAGAATCGAAGCCGCGAGCTTCTGGTTCGAATGAGCCCGGTCCTCGGGAGCGGCAATGGCAAGGAGTGACAGGGCATAAAACACCTGTGTCTCGATGTCCTGGGGACTGGCGTGCGCCGCTTGTTTCATCACCTCTTCATAGGCCTTGGCGCGAACGAGAACAGGCACATGATCCGAATCGTGGAAGAAAGCCGCGGCGGCTGCGATGAACTGCCGCTCGCGTTCGGATTTGACACTGAGTTGCTGAGCGCGCGCAATTTCTTCCCGGCCCTTGCTCAGATCCTCTGCATCCGGCGGTCCCCACAACTGGTGCCAGTTGACCATGGCCAGACCCCAATGCGCCATGGCGCACGTTGGATCGGCCGTAGCGACACCGCGAAAAGCCTTCTCCGCAACGTCGTAGGTGAAGGAGTGCAATAGAGCGACTGCACGCTCGAAGTCATGCGAAACATTCGCGGCGCAGGACGTCGCGAACGTGACCGTACCCAGCTTTTCCGGCGGCGGATGTGAGTGCATCTCTTGCTCTGCCCCACCAATCCCGGGAGAAAGAGCCACGCCAACGGCAACCAGGGAGACGATTCGTTTCATCATGAGAATCAACCAGCTCCTGACACGAGTGGATAACCTGCTTCCCGCCACGCCTTCACTCCGCCGTCCAGAGCCACCGCGCGCAGGAAACCCATTTCCCGCAAGGTCGCGGTTGCAAGGGTTGATATGCGCCCGAATTCACAACACGACACGATCCGTCGCATCGGGTCCGGCAGATCCTGATTCACGCGCAGCTCGAGCTGGCCCCGCGGCAACAACTTCGCCCCCGGAATGTGCCCCGCTTCATAGGCATCACGCTCGCGCACGTCGAGGATGACCAACTCTTCGGTGCCGGCTTCGCTACGGGCCTTCAGCTCGGCGAGCGACATGAATGGAACCGTTGCCGCCGCTTCCGCAAGCATCTGCGCCACAGTCTTGCCGCCACTCATGTTGGTGCGCAGGGCTTCTGTCAGATGCGTGGGCATGCTGAGATTCAGGGTCTGCATCATCTCGACAAAGGCAGCGCGATCACGCACCTGCAGCCGCGGGTTGGTGGCGATCTCCTGCCCGATGGTTGAATGGTCGCGTCCCTTGTATTCGTGAGCGGGATGTACCTTCAGGGCGGGATCGAGGTGCAGCAGGCGGTTGAACAGACTGTCATAAAGCGCTTCCGGGTTGCCAGTCGGCAAATCCGTGCGTCCCGTTGCACCCATCAGCAGGGTATCGCCCGTAAAAACACGGTCTTCAACCCGCAGGCACATCGAGTCCTGGGTGTGCCCCGGTGTATGAAGGACCTGCATACGCAGATTTCCCACGACCAGCATCTCACCATCATCCAGCCGCAGATCCACGAATGGCGCGGGGCTCAGGCGATGCATGGAGATCGGCACCTCGAGGCGCCGGGCAACCTCCCGTGTCGCGGAGAAATGATCCGCGTGGGTATGGGTGTCAACGAGGTAGCGGATGCGCAACCCCTCACGGGCCGCCAGGGCCTGATAGCGGTCGATGAGACTCATTTCGGGGTCAATCAACACGGCGGCGCAGCTCTCCGCGCAGCCCACCAAATACGACTGGCAGCCCCCGGCACGCAGATGTTCGAAGATCACGGATGGCTCCCCTTAAAAGGTGCCTTTCGAGTGTATCGCAGGAGACCTAGGACCCCTGCACCGTAATCTCAACATCGACGTTGCCACGAGTGGCGTGTGAGTAGGGGCAGATCTTCTCATGCGCCTCTTTGGCCAGCGCCTCGAGCTCGGCCTGCGGAATTGCTTTTTCAACGACATCGAGCTTGACGGCGAGACCGAACCCTCCCGCGGTGCGAGGACCGATCGTGACCGCGCAAGTAACCTGCGCGCCCTTCGCGTTCTTTTTCTTCTGGCTCGCAACATAGTCGAGCGCCCCGCCGAAGCAGGCCGCGTAGCCGCAGGCAAACAGGTGCTCGGGAGTCGTCGTGCCGGGCTTACCCGGGCCACCCATTTCCTTGGGAACCGACAAATCTACGCTCACCGAACCATCGTCGGCTTCGGAATGACCATTGCGTCCGCCCGTAGCCGTGGCCCTCGCGGTGAACAGCGGTTTGATTTCCATCGACAGTACCCCTTTGCAGATCAAATTGAGCGGGACGAAAGGGTACGCCGGGCGGAAATGGGGACACAAGCATCGGCTTGGCCGCAGGCCCGGCAACCCATGTAAGGGGTGATCACTTCCCTGCGCAAAGGCCCGTGGGCGTCCAGTCGGTCGCGGGGGCTGTCATGGGGCGTGAGCTGTCATGAAGGATGAGCGCAAGGCCCTGCCGCTTGTGGGTACCCGTACCCCAAAGCACCATCGGCGGACCTTCGGGGACGAAGCCGCCCTCGCCTGCGTGCAACTCTATTTTCTGGCCGGGAATTTCCGCACATTGATCCCCCGCAACGACATACCAGGCTTCAGGGCCCGGATGCCGGTGAGCGCGGGATTTCATGCCAGGTAGGAAGGTCGCTTCCATGTACTCGGCGGTGTAGCTGCCACCATGGCTGATGGGCAGAGGCCCGATGCGGGAGAGGCGTTGACCGCCGGATGGGCTCCAGGATCCGTCCGCGACGGCAAGCAACCAGACTTTGCCGAATGACTCGACGACGGTACCAACATCACCCTTCGCTGCATCCGCGGCCGCACGTGTTTGATACAGGTAAAGATGCCAGTAGAGAGGCTCGTCCGGGAGGCTTCCACGCGAGCCTCATCAACTACTCCAAACCGGGTGTCAGGGCTGGATAGTATCATTGCGCCATTCGCGATAAGGATGACCCGCGAGGTTGGAGTTGTAGTATCGGCGGTCATGGGTGACTTCCTGTCCCAGCCACGGCGGGCGGCTGAACGGCTGATCTTCCGATTGCAGCTCGATTTCCGCCATCACCAGGCCGGTGTTCTCGCCGAAGAATTCGTCCACCTCCCACCGGGAGCCCGCGTGGACGATGACATGCCGGTTCTTTTCGATGATCGGGCCATCGCTGAGTGTCAGGAGTTGCTGCGCGTCCTTCAAGGGAATCGGGTATTCGAACTCGGCGCGAGTGGCGCCGCGCGTGATTCCTTTGATTGTGAGGAAAGCCTCGCTACCTGCGATGCGCACCCGGACGGTGCGCGCCTTGTCGCGATTCAAATAACATTGGCACAGGCGCTGATGGGGGCTGTCGCGCCAGCCGTCCCCCTGCACCAGAAACTTGCGCTCAATCTCAGCAGCCATTGCCAACATCTCCTCGCGTCTTGCACGAACGGCTCCATCCGGACACCATTCTCCCATGACCTCTGCGCCCCGTCTCCAGGACGAGATACCCGCCGGCAACTTCCTTGCCTGGCTGGAAAGCTTCCGTGCCTCCCTCCTCGGGAATGAGGGGTCGGAGGTGCCCTGCGGCGACTGCAGGGGTTGTTGCATCTCGGGGTACTCTGTCCAGGTACGCCCACACGATGAAGGGGCGCGGGCGCTGATTCCCGCGGAGCTGCTGGTCAGTGCGCCCGGATTCGCGCGGGGTGATCTGACGATGGCGCCCCGGCCTGATGGGACGTGTCCCATGCTTCGCAGCAATGAATGCAGTATTTACGCCAGCCGGCCCCAGACTTGCCGGGATTATGACTGCCGCGTCTTTGCCGCCGCCGCAGTTGTGCCGGGCGGCCCGGACAAGCTCGTCATCAACCGGCGAGTGCGTCAATGGCTCTTCAGCTATCCCACGGAGTTGGATCGCAAAGCGCACCACGCCGTTATAGCCACAGCTGCTTTCATCCGCACCAAACGCAGCAGCTTCCCTGGCCAACGGGCACCGATGGGCCCCTCAGGTGTGTCCGTTCTGGCTTGCGAGAGCTACGGTGTGTTTCTGCAACCCGGCATACACGAGAAGGCTGACACCGAGGTGGCTCAGATGATCCTCGAGGCAAGCCGCGAGTTTCACGCATCAAAGCGGGTTTTGTAGGCCGAACCGGCGGGCCGCTACTGCGCCCAGTTGACGCTGGTCAGCAACATAAAGGTAAAGCCACTATCCGAAGGAGTCCTATAGGCTCCCACAGCCCCGATCAACAGAGCCGCCGCGCCGGTCATTTCCCACGCATCCTGCTCTGTTGTTGCGCGCCAGCGCGCGCAGGCAAGCTTCAGAATGTGATGTTTTTCGCCGTAGCGACGCACTTCGCGGGTCTTTGATTTGACGGACTCCTCAGTAGATGGGTTCGCCCAGGACCAGAGCCAGGCGTTGGTGCGGGTCGAGAGGCTGCCGACCAACACCATGTCGGCGAACAGGCGGCGCTGGCCGGCCTGCGAAAACAGGAGTTGCCCCGCTTCCTGGTTCCAGTCCCAGCGGTCATAGCCGGTGAGCTTGTACTGCTGTTCCAGCTTTTTCTGGCGCTTGTCGAGAAACGTCACGCCCGCCTTCGTCACCCGCTTGAGCTCCTTGGAGTCATCACCCCAATTGCGCTCCCGAAATTTCTCGTAGCAGAGCTCGCAAACCATTTTGATGTCCGCGTCAGCCACCGCACGGTCCGTCCATGCACCTTCTGCCCGCAACATCTTCTCGCAGGCATCACACCAGGCGTCGGGGCATAGGGCATCGGGGGCCTGCTCATCGATTCCCCAATGAAACCCGCCACCGGATGCGGACAGCAGGTGCTTGCAGACAAACGCCGAGGGGCGCTTGCCATGATGTCCGCAGGCCAACTCGTACTCGGCGTCGGTCACTCAGCTCTCCGAACCTTCCGGGGCAATCTCCCGTGTCCAACCTATATTGCACCTTTGCCTCTTCCAAAGGCACGTCGATTTCATCCGCGGACGCTGTATCACCAACTTAACTTCAGCGTAGGTCGCAGCTAGTTGTTTACTGCCGTCTGCAGCAGCGTTGGGGACCGCCCGTTGAGAACGACGGGGCAAACTACCGTCCGAATGGTCGAGATTCGTCCACGCCTTGAACAGGGTCGAGACAGATACGCATGGAAACGCGATACGCAACTCGGATTATCGAGTCGGGTGCCTGCTATGTTCGAGGGCGTTGCGGGAGGCAAACCGTGAAATATCTGCTGTTCGCACTGCTGGCTGGCGGAGCCGTCTGGTTTTATTTCATTGACGGAAGCAAGCTCGATGAAGGCATGGTTCGCGAGTTCTACGCGCAGCAGGCACAGCATACCTATGAGCGCGACCCGGAAGCGCTCTGCAAGCAGATGAGCGGCAAATACCGGATGAACATCCAGAGCCGCATAGCAGGCAAGGTCAACGACGCCAGCTACGGCAAATCCATCGCCTGCGAACAAATCAAAAAGTCATTCAAATTCTTCGAGGACGTGGGTGAGCGCGCGGGCGGCATCCTCACTATCGAGTACAGCTACGATATACGCCAGCTCGACATCGCATCCAACAACAGAAGCGCCACGGTGGAGATCACCACCACGTTGAAGATGGGCGAAGAATTCCTACAGATTTTCAGCGAATCCACCGACCGGATCGAGCGATCCATGCGCCAGGTTGTGTTGGTCGCGCAGGACTCCAAGATGCACATGCGGTGGACCCCGGGCGCGTACGCTCATCCGGAGCAGTACTTCCAGGCTCAGTAGCCGTAGCGCACCAGTTCAAACATAACGGGTACCCCGCGCAACTTGCCGGACGGGCCATCAAGTAGATGGTGGGGCCGTAGCGACGCTGTCACAATATCACGACGGCGTACAGGCCGCCGAGGCAGCCGACACCGCCCGTGAGCCTGCCGTCTTTCATTGCGGCTTACAGTAGTGCGCATATGTCGACACTGTATGACTTTCGTGTTGGCCCGCGATTTGACGTAAATCGGTCGCGGACCAGGAAGGTGCCGCCGTTTCAGCCATCTCCCGGGTCGTACTTCCGACCGCTCCGCAACTCGTCGAGGGCGTGTTACTCTGAACGGAAGCAGCCCCATTTGACTGTTCTTTTTTGGAGACGACTCAGTCCATGACTACGCTCGATGAAGCACACCAGCCAGCTCACAATGTTGACGAGACCGAGGTCGTCAAAGGCCTCGAACAGCGGGGAGTCCACGGGGTGGATTCATTGTCCCTCGAGGAATTGGAGCTGTTGACCGAGCGCAAGCGCAAGCAACTCCACCAGGAGGCGATTGAAAGAAAAGCGCAGCTCGAAAACGAAATCGCCAGCGTCGGCCAGCAGATCCAGGATCTGCAGGGCAGAAAATCGGAGCTGGAGACTCAGCTGCGAGCGCTCGCAAAGTCCATGGGGTCGGCCGGCAAGAGCGGCGAAAGCACCGCAAAGCGCGCGCCACGTAAGCCCAAGAAGTCCGCAGAGGCCGACGTTCCGTCGATTCCTCGAGAGCAAACAGAAGGCTAGACACGGAGTTGGTACGTGAGGTTACTTCTGTCGAAGACACCTTGTTGTACCGCATCAAAATGGAACTCCTCCAAAAACACACTCATAGCTGAATGTCTCGGTTGCTCCGTGGTAGGCTAGACCCTTACAACGGGTCTTCAACTCGTATGCCACAGATGCGACAGCCGTGAACCAGTCCGAAGCAGACAAGGCCTACGACCAGGTCGTTCCGTTCGCATTGAGCCTGTGTCGCCAGGCGTTTGGCCTGCAGATGCTGCAGTTCTTGCCGCGAGAAGGTTCGCCGTTGAGCGTGAACCTCCACAATCAAGCGTGGTTCGTCGCACTCGTCACGGACCAGCTGATGTGTCCGCTCGTGCTCAAGCGGCATCGCTGGCAGGTAGAGGAGCTGCACTTTGCCCGCCGAGTGTGTCCCGCCTCCGAACCGCTGACGCTCGTGGACGTCGGAGCCAACATGGGACTGTTTTCGCGCCAGCTGCTGGCGGCATTGCCGAACCTCGCCGAGGTCTTTGCCTACGAGCCCGAGCCGCAGAACTATGGCTGCCTCGTGTTCAACCTGTCACCCTTTCAGGACAAGGTGCATGCGATCCGCGCCGCCCTCGGCGACGTAACGGGCACTCAGGATTTCTATCTCGATCCCACGAACAGCGGCAACTTCTCCCTGAATCGGGCAGCCATGCCGGTGCAACACGCCGCCACTCGTGTCGAGACCCGGGATGTCGCGGCGGAATGCCAGTCCTGGTTGGCAAGTGAACGGCGTATCTTCTACAAGTCCGATACCCAGGGTTTTGACGAGTTGATTGCCACCACGATTCGCCCCGAAGTGTGGCCGCGCGTAGCAGCTGGGATCATGGAAGTATGGCGGATCGAAAAGCCGCGCTTTGACGTGCATCGGCTGGGTCAGATCCTGGATCAGTTCCCCAACAAGATTTTTTTGGCTAACGCAGACCTCAACGTGACCGAAATGCCGGTATCGACGGCAGAGGTGTTGCAATTCATCGATAGCACCGACCACAGCCATCGCGATCTGGGTTTCTGGCGTTGACCCACTCCACGCCCGGGTTCGGGCAAGAGACAACCAACAGGCGGCCGCGGCGCTCCAGGATGCAGTTCACACGGAAGTGAGAATTGCATCGTGGTTCAATTCTTTCGTAGACGCGACAATCTTGTGCTGAGCAGTAGTTCTGTACTGAACTACCTTTGATTCAAGCACGCACAAGGAGCCCAACGTGAAAAAGACCGTTGCCCTCATGGCTGTCTGCCTGGGGATGGTGGGATGCTCGACAATGACCCCGGCGCGGTACGCCATGTCGGTGGATAACAATCTGATTCTGAAACAGTATTCGGGCAAAACCGTGAAAGTGTCGTCGATGGCCGCGCAGGGCGACTACGAGCCCCACTGCCGCCTGATGGGGCCGATCAAGGCCTCGGACGGGATGACTATTCCGGAATTCGTGCAGAAAGCGTTCAACGACGAGTTCAAATTCGCAGGTATTTATTCGGACAACGGCACGAAGATCGATGGCTCCCTGAACAAGATCGAATTCTCCTCCGTTTCGGGTCTGACGGGAGGTTGGTGGGATCTCGGGCTGACTCTGAAGTCGAGCAACGGAAAATCGCTCTCGGCCGAGAACCGCTACCAGTTCAAGAGCGGATTCGATGCAATTACGGCGTGCAACCAGACCGCACAGGCACTGGGCCCGGCGGTGCAGGATCTCATCAAGAAAGCGGTCAGCGATCCCGCGTTTCCCAGCTTGCTTTCGAACTGATTGCCCGAGCTCCTGAGCCCGGGCAGTCAGCCCGGGCTGCGCTGCGCTGATCAAACCCCGTGAGGGATTTCCACATCTCGATCAGCGCGGCGTCGCGCTCGGCTGACGTAACCGAGCGCCGCAACGAGAGTCAGTAGCGTCAACCACTCGAGACGGCCACCACCTCCGCCGCCACCCGAATTGCTCGCCGGATATCGGAACTCCAGCGACACCGGCTGCGATTGACTCACGCCGTCGTTGACAGTAACGGTCACTGTGTCCGTGCCACTCCCTCCACTCGCGGGGGCATACTGGAAAAGGCCAGTCGAGGAGTCGAGGGTAAATTTACCCTGCGTCGGCTGTTGCACCGTCGCGTATGTGAGCGGGTCGCCGTCAGCATCCTGCCCGTTCACCTGGTAGTAAATTGTAGTATTCGGCGTGATGTCAAACCGGGTGCCAGCTGCCGTAGGTGGCGTGTTCGTCAGAGACACCGTGATAGTCTGTGCCGCCGAGCTGTCGACTCCATCTGCGACCTGATATGTCAGTGAGTCTGTGCCTGTGGTGTTGCCAGCGGGCACGAACTCGATCTCACCCGTTGATGCGTTCGTCAATGTGATAGACGCGCTCGCAGGATTGGTTGCGATGCTGAATGTCAGCGGATCGCCATCCGCATCGCGTCCGCCGAGCTGTGCGGACTGAGCACCTCGCCAGTGGAAGCTCAATGCAGCCGTAGTGGCCAGCGGCGCCGTGTTAGTCAGCGACAAGGAGATCGGTTGCGCAGGCGAATACTGGAAGCCATCGGACGCTCGGGCCTGGAAGCTGTCCGAGCCTGTATGCCGGCCGTCGCCAATGTAGCGCAGCGTGCCGGCGGCGCGATCCACCCAGGTGACGGAACCCTTTGAGGGCAAATCCGTGATCTCGAAGCTGAGAGCGTCTCCATCAGAGTCGCTGGCGGCTAACGTGATGTCGATACTGCTGCGCCAGTGAAGTGTTTGGCTGATGGGATTGATGGTTGGGACATGGTCGCCGCCGACATCCAGCAATTCGAGCGCAGAGTTACCGCCGACCAGATATGCCGCCTTGTCGTTGATCGTGGTACGGACCAGCGAACCCTGGGCACCGAGAGAGATGTTGCTCGTGACGGTTAGAGTGACGATGCTCCGCGAGCCGAGGTCGTAGACCATGAATGTTGAGCCGCACGTAAGCGCCACGGTATGTGGACCGTGCGCATGGAGCGCAGTGATTGGCTGCGAACAGATACCGTTGTAGGTGCTCAGCGATGCCAGCGTGTCTCCATCCAGAAGCTCGATGGCCCCATCGCTACGACCGGCGATGATCTGTAAGCGCCCCGATCCGGTGACATCGGCGGTCATGACGGAAGAATAGTTTGTGGCGGTGGTAGCGATCTGTTGTTTATCACTCCACCGAATCCTGTACACGGGTCCCGCGACAGCCAGAATATCAATACCGGGTGATCCCACGTCCGCTACCACTACCTGAGAGACACCACCCCAGGATGTTGATGTAAGGCCCGGGCTCTTCCAAACGACCGTACCGTCCGAAGGGTTAATCACATAGATATAGACGCCGGTCGCCCCAGTGTGGGCAATGCTGTTTCCGGCAACAATCGTCGGCTTTCCGTCGCCATTCAGATCGGCAACATCGAGCGCCGAGAGCGGCGCTCCAGTATCAAAGACATACTGGTGCTCGATGAGATGCGTTTTGCCATCGATGATGAACAGAGCTCCGTCATAGAGCCTATCCGTTGCCACCAGGATTTCAGGCTGCGGATCGGCGTCGACATTGGCGATATGCAATGCATGAATTCCGGTCCATGCAAAACCGTTCAAAGTGTTGGCGCTGCTTTGCCATTTGAGCGCATGCGTGCTTGCGTCATACACTGAAATCAGCCCATCGCCATAACCGCTGTCGCTTCTGTAGGATGCCGTGACGAGCTCCGGTTGCCCGTCAGCATCCACGTCGCCGACGTCCACCGCATCGAATGGCCCCTCAAAGTCGATGTTCGTCCACTCATCAGCCAACGTGGCGAGGTCGTGAACATGCAGATAGTCCGGGCCTGTGGTGGACCAACCCGCGCCCCACAAGAGCTCGGGCCGGCCATCATGGTTGGCATCGAAAACGGCGATGTCCGTAACACCGTGATCGGGGTTGCTGGCGTGCCAGAGCTCAGAGCCCGTGTCGGCCGAGAGCGCGTGAATCGACCCCCACTGGCCATCCCCATAGAGGACCTCGGGATGGCCATCACCGGTGACATCTATCAAACGCATGGCGTCGATATTGATTGATGTCGGGTGATCCCATTTCGGGGAGTGAAGATCGAGATCCCACGCCACGATGTGGTACCAGGACTGCGCCGCGATCAGTTCCTGCTTGCCGTCTCCATCGATATCAGCCAGTCCGACAGAGAACCCGAACGCCGATGTTTGCCACTTCAGGACCGTCGAAGCTGAGGTCACTTCAATCACGTATCCGGTATTCAGGACAATCTCGTTCGTACCGTGGCCGTCGATGTCGCCAACCGCCAGACGGTCGCCTCCATAGTTGATCGTACGGACGAGAGCCAGGGTTGTCGGGTCATAGATGAACAGCGCGGTTCCCGACAGTGCAACCACATCGAGGGTCCCATCGTTGTCGGCGTCCGCGATCGCAAAATCGGTAATCGCGGCGGAGCCGGTCGTCAAGGTCGCGACGGTTTCGCGAGTGAGCGCGTTAACAACATCGATAGTACCGTTACTGCGCCCGACCCAGACTCGTTTGGTGCCTGCCGTCTGCACGACGCGCAGCGCGCTTATCCCGGAGGAAGTATCGATCGGGCTCTGCCAGAGAATCTGATAACCGTGCGACGCCGAGTCGTACCCCACGATCGACCAGAACTGGTTGCCCGAGAACCCGGTACCGCCACCGAGGACAAACTCCAGCGAGCCATCATTGTTGACGTCCACCGGCCAGATGCCGGTACCGCCGATTCCCGATCCCCACGTCACGAGGCGCCACTGCTCGACATAATTCGGACCGGAAGTCGATGCCATGGCGCGGACAGATTGAGCTTTGCTCCGAGGTGCGTGAGACGCGCCGGAATTTTGGGTCGCGGCGGAAGCAAGAGAAGCAAAGCCAGCCGCATTCGTCGCATAAGTGATGCGATGACTATCTGCGTCTTGCACCACCCGTCCCAAAGCATCCGTGCGCTCAGGCGGTTGCGGTGGGCTCGCACTCGAAAACAGGGGGCACATCAGGGCCGTCGCAACGACGGCGACACGCAGGAAGTTCATGGGGAACCCTTCGATCCTTGGAGATTCTTGTTCTACTGTTTGTCCAACGAGCGCGGCCAGGGCGCCGTATGCTCACAGGCACAGATTACCATAGGTTTGAAGGATCAACCGCGCCTGTGCGTTCTCTGGAGCGCGAGCATCGCCAGCAGGATGAGCAGATCAATCGATACACTGCCACCTCCGCCACCCTGACTTCCGCCGCCTGAACTCTGCGGATCACTCGATACAATGTCGACGGATGCAGTGGCCGTCGCAGTATTGTTGGTTGCAACCGGATCACGCTCGCGCGCGTTGATGGTTGCTTGAACGTTCACGGAACCGCTGGCCGCTGGCGTGTAGGAGACGCGCGCGGAAGCGACTTCATTGAGCTTCAGAAACGGCAATGAGCACTGCACTCCGCTCGCTGCCACCGTGCATGAGCCGTTCGGAATGCTCGCCGAGACGTTCTGCAATCCCGCGGGCAATGTGACGACGAACTGCAGGCCTGTCGCCGCAAGCGGACCTGCGTTCTGAGCTTTCACATCGAAGAACGACTGAACGCCCAACGGTCTGCTCCCGGAGTGACCAACGATGCTCACGGCGAGATCGGGCGCAATTTCGAAAGACTGCACTCCGCGCCCATCCGTGGCCGCGAACAGGACGGTCGGAATCGCGGAGTTGATCGCCAGCCTCCATGGGGTCCAGACCGGTGCGGAACTGTTCGGAATGCGCTCCCAGGAGAGTCCTCGGTCCACGGAACGCATGATGAAATATTCGCTGCCCGCCGGGGAGCTCCGTCCCGTCTCCACGTAGACAACACTGCTGAGAGTCGGGTCGAGCGTGACGACAAATGGATTTCCCTGCGCTGCCTGCGAGAGCGAGGTTGCAGCCGTGAACGTGTCGCCTCCGTCGTCGCTGATGAGCATCTGGCCGTCGGTTGCTGCATAAACGCGGCTCGAGTTGCCGGGATCGATAGCCAGGTCGAAAACCGCCGTGTTGTTGCGGAGGTTGGACCAGGTTACGCCGGAATCATCCGAACGGAAGAGCCCGTTCGTGCCTCCGAACGCATTTGAAGCGAGAAACAGCCGGGCGGGTTTACGTGGATCGACGAGCAGACGCGTAGCTGCGATGTTGGCCAGACCGGTGACCAGCGGGCTGAAGGTCAGACCCCCGTCGCTGCTGTGTTGAATTGGATCGAGCGGTGCTCCGGTGGATGGACGCACGGCCGCATATACCAGCAGTGGATTGGATGGATCCACCGCGATGGCATCCATCCACGCAGTATTGAGCTGTGCCGAACCGGGCGTCCAGGTTGCGCCTGCGTCGGTCGAGAGTTTGTAGCCGGCGGCACTGAATCCGGCAATCAATAAATTCGGATCTGCCGGGTGCACAGCAATGGCGGAGATCTGCATGTGGTCCGGCGACGTGGTGAAGCCTGATGAGACGACAGTTCGTCGAAACGTGGCGTCATCCGCCGTAATGCCCAACTCGCCGTGGTCCGTCCCTGCGTAAAGATGGCCCGCACTTGCTGTGAGAGCCCGCGAGCTCTCGCCGTTGAAGCCATTATCTGAGCGAATCCAAGCGGCCCCGCCGTTCGTGGTCGCAAATATCCCACTCGAGGTGGCGGCTAGAATGACTCGTGAATTACCGGGCGAGACAGCCAGCACGTTCACAGGCGCCGGCAGACCGGCAGGCAGAGCCTGCCAGGTTCCAGCCGAGTAACGCCAAATGTCGCCCCCGTTATCTCGCATGCTCGCATACAGAGCGCCAGGTGAGCTCGCATCAGCATGCAATTTGCGCACGCCCAGCGATGGCACGCTGGGTACCCAGGTCTGACCGTCGTTCTGCGTGCTGAATACCTCTTCTCCTGTACTCAACCACAGTGTTTCTGGCGTCCCGGGGGTCAGGAGGACACTGGTGGCGTATACATTCGATGCCGGCCGAGGCAGTACGCTCCAACTGTCTCCCCCGTTTGCCGACTTCAGCAGCTCCGGCCCAAACGCCGCATATACGATGGCGCTGTTGGTGGGATCGATAGACAGCTGCGAAACCTGCGAAGGCGTCGCTTGCCGTTCAGAGAAACTGGCTCCGCCGTCGGTACTTCGAAAAAACCTGCCACTGATTGTGGGGTAATAGAGTGTGTTGCCATCCGCCGAAATGCCGAATCCGCTGGGACCGTCAACGTTCGCGTCGGTGGGCACTGCGCTGAGGCGCGTAAAGGAGGCGCCTTCATCCGTGCTTCGAAACACGCCGCCGCCCAGCGACGCGACATAAAGTTTTGCCGGATTTGCCGGATCGAGCGCGACGTCCACAATCGGATACCGACCGAAGTCCTGCGTAAGCTCCGTCCACGTCACCCCGCTATCTGTGGACTTGTACAACGCGTATCTGGCCGCGGCATATGCAACTGATGGGTTCGCTGGATTGATGACCACGCTCGTGACGATGCCGCCGAAGGGCCCACGAGGTGACCAACTATTGATGCCCGCCTGAGCCACGCAGGCACAGGCCGTGAGCGCGAGCACACTCCACCAGGTGAAACGCATTTGGAAGTCCCTTTGCTGCGCGTCCCCAGCGTCTCGCGCTCTATTTTGGTTTTGTCAGCGCTGGAAGGTGACTTGATATCAAACCGACAGGTGAGTTGGCAACTACCATAGGCGTTATGTCGTACTGTAGTGTCCGGGTTGCCGGAACATGCTTGAATGAGTCAATCGCGGAGGGTCCGCCAAGGCCGTCATGAAACGCATCGTGCGAGTCGTCATGGCAGGCATCGTGGGAGTCGTCCTGGCAGCATGGCCAGCCTCCCCCGCCTGGACTGTAGAGCGAATGGGCAGCAAGACAGTTGTTGGTCCGAACAACTCCCTGCTGGCCGAAGGCGCGGCGGCCCTCGAGGCGGGACGGATCGAAGCGGGAATCCAACTCACGTTGGAAGGACTGAAGGTCGCGACCACTCCCCAGGAGAACGCGGCGGGACATTCAAACGCCTGTGCGGGCTACGTCCTGCTCAAACGATGGGCAGACGCACTGGCCCAATGCAACGCCGCCCTGGAGATCGACAAGTCGAACTGGCGTACCTATAACAACCGGGCGTCGATTTATGTTGAGAAGGGTTTGTATGATCTCGCGATGCGAGACCTGGAGGCAGGCTTGGCGCTGGCGCCGGGGGCACCGACGCTGCATGAGAGCCTGAGGATCCTCGAGAGGAATAAAAAGTTGCTGGGTCGTCAGGCGCGAAAAGTCGTGCCGTCCTGATACACGAGGCGACTGCCAGTGCTCAGAGCCCTCGGCTCTGGGCCAGGTTCTCGACCTTCTCAAACACCAGCGAAGGCTTATCTCCACCGCGTGAATACTGGTGACGACGTCCCATTTCGATCAGCGCGGCGTCGCGCTCGGCTGGCGTCGGGTACCAGTGGACCTTGTGCCACTCGGGGCCCAGGAGCTTGCGGAAAGGGTCACCCGGGGGAAGGCTCACGCGGATCCCATAGGGACGGAGCTTCTCAATCGGGGGGGTGCGAAGGTTTTGTGGCTGGCTGATTCCCATAGTGGAATTTTATTAGAAAGTCCTTCCCAGGAACAGGTAGAACGCGCGCTGCCCCCTATCATCAAACCCCGACGCGATATAAACCGGTCCCAAAAACGTATCCATCCCCAGAAACACGCTGGCATCGTGCCGCAGGCTGCCAAACGAGGCATCGCCGCGGTGCTCCCAGACGTTGCCGGTCTCCAGCGAAAAGCCAAGGTAAGTAGGCACATCCAGGTACCCAGGGCCGCCCCGCCCGATCTGCTTGTAGAACAGCGTCCGGGCCATGGCGAAATGCGGTCCGGCAATCGAATTGGCTTTCAACCCGGACAAATTCAGGAACCCGCCCAGCGGAAACAGCAGCCGCAGATCGGTCGGCGTCGTGACCTGGACCCCGCCCGGCGCTGAGCCCGGCACCTGCCCGGTCAGCAGCAGCCGCTGCGGTGTATCAAAAGTGGTTCCGCCGGCAGCCGAGAAGACCGCGGTGTAGCGCCCCAGTGAAGCAGCGGCCAGATACGTAAAGGACAGGCGCTCAAAGTTCTGCTGCTCTCCCGTCTCACTGCGCTCCCCGGTACGCTCGGCGCGATATTCCACAGTGGCCTGCTGGCCCCGATGCGGGAAATTGACATCGTCGAGCTTATCCAACGAGAAGCGCACAAAGTACTGGTTGGTATGGAACGTATCAGACGGCAACAAAGGGTCCCCGACCCTGACATCCTCGTGCCCGGAGTCCCGCTCGACGCCGGTCCGGATCTCTCCCCAGTTTCCCAGCTCGTAACCGAAATCCAACCCGTAATCGAAGCTGCGCACCCGGTATTCCGCAACGCGGGTCTGATCCTGCAATACATCGACGTTGGAAGCCCTGGCACTCGCATGCGGCACCAGAAAGAAGCTCGACGTGTCCGATATCGGCAGAAACACTTCGGTTGAAATCAACGAGGTCTCGCCCACCTGCAGATCCCACACCCACTCGCCACCCGCCCGGGTGATCTCGGACAGCACAAAGCGCGTGGCCGCGTTGTAACTCGAGTTCCCCTGGAAATCGTCCTGCAGGCTCAAGCCAAAGCGTACGTAGTTGGGCCCCCAGGAATTGCGCCTGGCCGCAAGCAACAGGCCATAGCGGTCATCTTCGTCCTGGACAACCCGATAATCCAGCGCCTCCAGGTTCCCCTGCCCGTAGACAGTCGTCACGTGGCGCGCCACCGCATCCGGATCCAGCGGCTTGCCAATGACATCCTTGAACAGCCGATCCAACCTGTTGGAGTAACGTCCGGAGCCGTCATCTACTTTGACGAATTCAATGCGTGGCGGCGACTGCCGATCGTGATCCCGACGAGCCACGTAACTGGAATATTCATCCGCGCTGACCGACAACCTGGCGAGACGGGACTCAGCCGCGTGACCGGCAATCTCACCGGTCGCAATCACTCGCTTGACGATTCCGAAATCAAACGCGGAAGTTTCGCCCAACGCAGGTTCGATCAACACATCCTCGGGCGTCAGCTTCTCGAGCGCGATGTGCGAGTTGTGCTGAATCAGGATGGCCAGCATCTGGTTGGAAATCACCGGCGCGCTGTTGAGCCGGTCACGCTTCAGCAGCGGCGTGCCGACATCCACGACAATCAGAATGTCGACTCCCATCTCCCGCGCCACATCGACAGGCAGGTTCTCCGAGATCCCGCCATCCACCAGCAGGCGCCCATCTCGCTCCACCGGCGAAAACACACCGGGAGCGGACATGCTGGCCCGCATGGCGCTCGTCAGGTCGCCATCCTTCATGATGACGATGTCGCCGGTTTCCAGATCGGTGGCCACCGCGCGGAACGGGGTCGGCAGCTGATCAAAGTTTGTGACACTCGCCACCGGCAGCGTCAACCGCCGCAACGTCTGGTTCAGCTTCTGCCCTTGTATCAGTCCTTTGGGCAATTGAATCTTGCTTCCCCGAACACCCAAGGGGAACTTAACCAGGAAGTTCTGGTCCTCGAGCTTGCGCCTGAACGTGAGATCCTCGCGTGGGGGCCGGTCGCGGAACGCGTCCTGCCAGTTCAGCGACGTCATGATCGACTCGATTTCGTGCGGGGTGAAGCCGCTCGCGTACAGACCACCGACCACCGCACCCATGCTGGTACCAGCGATTGCGTCGATCGGAATGTGCAGCTGCTCGAGGACCTTTAGCACGCCTACGTGCGCTGCACCTCGCGCACCACCACCGGAAAGCACGAGGCCGATGCGCGGGCGATGTGGCTGTGGTGGGGACGAAGCGGGGTCTGCCGCGCTCTGGGCGTTGGCAATGCTCCAACACGCGAGCCACAGACCTGCGAAAATACAACCGAGGACCCCGAGACGGGGCCAGACCGCCCGTGGTGAAATCACGGGCGCAAGAATACAGCATGTCGAACAAGAAACTCATACGACTGGTTGCTACCTCTCTCGCCGTGGTCACGACCGCGAACGCGCAGACGCCCGACGCCAGTGACTGGGGCTTCTACGGCGGAGACGCGTTTGGCCAGCATTTCTCCAGCCTCGACCAGATCAAGCGTGAAAACGTAAACGAGCTCACCGTCGCCTGGACGTACCGGACAAGCGAGCTGGGTGAGGGATTCGCGCGCAGCTCGAAGCTCACCTTCGAAGCGACGCCCGTGCTCGCGTTCGGCTACCTGTATCTCGAAACCGCGACGAACATCGTGATTGCGCTGGATCCGGAAACCGGCGTCCAGAAGTGGCGATACGATCCCAAGATCGACCGCAAACGCGCCTATTCGGACGTAGCTGCGCGCGGCGTGAGTGTCTGGGAAGAGACTGACCCGAAACGCGAGGGTGCGTGCCTGCGCCGCGTCTTCGTTGGGACGCTGGATGCTCGATTGATTGCTTTGGATGCGGGCTCAGGGCAGCCGTGCGCGGACTTCGGGACAACTGGACAGGTCGATCTCAGCGCTAACGTGCGAATCCGCGACCGCGACGACTACGAAGTCACGTCGCCTCCTGCGATCGTGGGTGATACGGTAGTGGTCGGATCGTCCATCGGTGACAATCGCGCGACTGATGTCGAGCGTGGTGTGATTCGTGCGTTTGATGCGCGAACCGGCGCGCAGCGCTGGTCATTCGATACTCTGCCTGACGACCCCTCCACAGGAGCAGCCAACTCCTGGGGCCCGATGTCCGTGGACGAAGAGCACGGTTACGTGCTCATACCAACAGGCTCACCCAGCCCCGATTTTTTCGGCGGCAAGCGGCTGGGCAGCAATCGATTCGCAAATTCCCTGCTGGCCATCGAAGCGAACAGCGGCAAGCTCGTCTGGAACCAACAACTGGTACACCATGACCTGTGGGATTTCGACCTGGCGGCGCAACCGGCGCTGGCCGACATCGAGCTGCAGGGAATTCCCATACCCGGAGTGATCCAGGCAACCAAGACCGGCATGCTGTATGTGTTCGATCGCGTGAAAGGCCAGCCGCTCTTCCCGATCACTGAAAAGCCCGTACCCGCCAGCAAGGTTCCGGGTGAAGAGGCCTCCAGGACTCAACCGTTTTCGTCCCTGCCCTCGCTGGTGTCGCAGAGGAAATTGAACCCCGACGATGCGTGGGGCATCACCTTCTGGGACCGCGGAAAATGTCGTGACCTCATTGCCTCCCATCGCAACGAAGGCATTTTCACCCCACCCGATACACACGGCACAATCCTCGCGCCAGGCTATATCGGCGGAGTCAACTGGGGCGGTATAGCAGTAGACGAATCGCGCCAACGGGTCTTCGCGGCGGTCAACCACATGCCAATGGTGGTGACCCTGATGTCGGCACAAACCATGGAGCAACAGGCCAGATCGGACGACTACCCGCACTCTGACTTCGCGCGTCAATCGGGCACACCGTACGCAATGCGGCGCGAGCCCTTACTGTCCCCTTGGGGGCTTCCCTGCACGGCACCACCCTGGGGCACCCTCGCGAGCATAGACCTTCGCCGCAATCGCATCGTCTGGCAGGTGCCCCTGGGATCCACGGAAGGTATCGGCCCCTGGTGGGCACCAACACGGAATTTCGGCACTCCCCATATGGGCGGCCCCATCGCCACCGCCGGCGACCTGGTGTTCATTGGCGCAGCCATGGACAGCTATTTCCGGGCATTCGACATCGAAACGGGCCGGGAGCTGTGGAAATACCGCCTGCCCGCCGGGGGACAGGCCACCCCGATGACCTATCGCGCGGGCGCGGATCACCGTCAATACGTCGTAATAGCGGCTGGGGGGCACGGCAGCCTGGGAACCCAGCGTGGGGACTACGTCGTAGCCTTCGCCCTACCCAAAGGCGCGAAGACGGTCCCGACCGGGACAAACGAGGTAAACTGACGGACTTCCCCGGCCGGCGTTGAGAGCTAGATGAGCCTGTTTTTTATCTTATCGATCGTAATCCAGGTCATTCTGATCGTTCACGTGATCAAAACGGGCCGCAACACGATCTGGATCTGGGTGCTGGCCCTACTGTCCATCCCCGGAGCGATTGCCTACATTGCCGTGGAGCTGCTGCCCGACGTATTTCGCAGTCGGACGGCGCAGCGAACCGCGCGCGGCATCAAGAAGGCGATGGATCCCACGGCGGATCTGCGCAAGTACGAAAACGAAGCGCGCGTGACTGGAAACGTAGCCGCAAAGCAGCGCTACGCTGAAGAGCTGAGCCGGCAGGGTCGTTATGACGACGCAATCACGCAATTCAAACAGGCGCTCACGGGCCTGTATGAGCACGATCCCAATCTCATGCTCGGGATTGCGCGAGCGCAGTTTGAGAAGGGCGATGCCCCGGGCGCGCGTGCGACGCTGGATGACCTGATCCGCCTGAATCCGGACTTCAAGTCAGCCGACGGCCACTTGCTTTACGCAAGGTCGCTGGAAGAAGAAGGTAACCTGTCGAAAGCCATCGAAGAGTACCGCGTGCTCGCGGGCACCTATCCCGGTGCGGAGGCGGCTGTGCGGTATGCGCAGTTGCTCAAGTCACAGGGACGGGGCGATGAGGCACGGAAGGTTGCGCGTGATCTGCTCGAGCAGGCGCGGATCGCACCGGCGCACTACCGCAAAGCACAGAAGTCCTGGCTGGACGCGGCTCAGCGCCTGGCGTAGCACCCCGATCGCCGCGCAATCAGCGCCGTGCCCAGCGCAAACGTCTGCGCCAGCAGCGTCCAAAGGTCAATGGCGCCGCCCCCCGAGGAACCCGTCCCATTCGGCGAGGTCAGTTTGACCGTGGTCGTCCCCTCCACCTTCCGGTCCGAATTCAACACCGCCTCAATCACCACCTGCGTGTTCCCATTGACCTGGGCAGGCGGGGTATAAACCCCCGTCGAGGTGATCGTCCCAACTCGGGCATCACCACCAACCACTCCGCTGACCTCCCAGGTCACCGAGTCATCCGTGGTGTTGGCAACGCTGGCAGCAAACGTCTGTGGGCCCGAACCAACCGCAACACTCGCCGCGCCGGGACACACTGCCACCACCGGCGCCGGCGCGGTCACGGAACAGGCTCTATCTGTAGCATTGGCCGGAGCCGGCGACATTGCGGATGTCGGGCTCAACACCACGTCAGCGGTATCAACCCGCCCCGCGTCATCGGTGACAGTGAGGCGAACGGTCCCGAAACCGCAGGAGGGCGCCGTTGCGGTAGCTGTCGCGCCAGTCGCGTTCGAAAGCGCAACGTCCTGTTTCCCAACACTCGCCCACTGATACGAGCTGATGCTGTGCCCCGCGGCGGCGGCACTGTTCTGAGCGTTCAATGTCACAGACGGGCCCTGCGTAACCGCCACAGCCGCAATGGGCCGCAATGCAGCCTTCACGGCCCCGAAGGCGTTGGCCATGCCGGCGCCGCACGTCTTTCCATCCAACGTGCAAATACATTCCAAGGACTGCGTGTCAGATGATGATCCCGAAGGGACGTGACACACAGGAGGCTGTGTCGCCTCGCCCAACGAGGTCTGGGGAAACGGAACAGAACCCTCCTTCAAGCGCGAAATGAGCTGACAGGTATTCAGGTTGCTGTTGACGGACAACATCAGGCCGGCAATACCGGACACGATGGGCGCCGAAAAGCTCGTCCCGAGATTCGGGCCCTTGGGCTGGTCATCCGTGGTAATCGTACTGCCGGTGTACGCATCATCATTGGCAACCGGCGCCGTAGCTCCCGAGTTGGTCGTCGTCTGGATGGAATACACGCAAGGTCCGGAAACCGTGTTGACACAGTTCCCGGCAGGTGCGCTCACCGCCACCTCCGGTCCCAGGTCGCTGAATCCAACCTTCGTGCCCGCATGCCGTATCCCGGCAATGGCGGCCACGCCAGGGCAATTGGCCGGCGAGTCCACCGCGGCGCCCTCGTTTCCAGCCGAGACCACCACGAGCACGCCCATTGCAGTCAACTGATTGAGGACGTCAGAGTAGCTTTGAACGCAGGCCTTCGGGGAACCCAGGCTCATGTTGATTATGCGCGCCGGATTCGTGTTGGCAGGCACACCGGACACCGGCAGGCCCGCCGCCCACAACATCCCCGCGAGAATGTCCGAGTCATACCCGCCGCATTTGCCCAGTACACGAACGGGCAAAATCTTTGACTGCCAGCTGATGCCCGCGCCCCCGCGCGAATTGTTGGTCAGCGCGCCGAGGATGCCGGCGACACGCGTCCCATGCCAGGAGCTGATCTGAGCATCACAACTCTTGAACTGTGACGATCCGGTATCGGATGAATTGATCCAGTCGCCCGGATCCGAAGCATCGGCATCACGCCCGCCGCCATCATTGGCCACGCCGCTATTGCCTACAAAGTCGTAACCCGGAAGCAGGCGTCCACCGGCAGTCGGGAGATCGGGGTGGTCGAAACGTACGCCAGTGTCCAGATCAGCAATCACCAGGTTGGGATCACCCGTGGTCAAGTCCCATGCGGCTTGCGCATTGACCGCAGCCGGAGTGGCCGGATCCGCCTGCAGGTACCACTGCCCAGTGGTCGCATACAGCGGATCGTTGGGCACGGCGTGGGGGTAGCGGCGTTCATCGGGGACCGCGTACTCGACGTCCGGGTCAGCCTTCAACCGCTCGATGGTCGCCGCAATCGATTCATCTGCCGCTGCCGGTTCGACCCGGATGACGTGCAGGTGATCGACAATCTGCCGCGACTCCCGCATCGTCAGATGAACCCGTGCGACGAGGCCGGAGGCGGCCGATGATGACCGGAGCTTTACGATAACCTGCTGAACGCTGTCGTCAGTCTGGTGATGTGGGTGGGTGTGAACCGGGTTCAGCTCGCTGGACCCGCCGATTGTGCTCGCATACGCGGCAGTCGAAACGGCCAGCGCCAGAATGAGGACACGCATCCGGCCACAATAGCCGAACTGCGTGTCGCTTAAACATGTCGGTCTTCACAGCCAGCCTGCCTCCGTTTGGCGACAAGCCCGACCATCCATGCGCAAACCAGCAATGTCAGGGGCTCCATGGGACCGCCACCACTGCTTCCGGAGGACGACGAACCACTACCACTCGCGGAAGAACCGCCTGAAGACCCACTCGACGACCCCGTGCTGGCAACCGCGGCGGTCACCGTGATCGACGCAGATGCGAATGTGTTCGGATCCGCAGTGGAAGTGGCGGAGATCGTGACTGCCGACGGTGAAGGAATTGAAGCCGGTGCCGTGTAAACACCCGACGTGGAAATTGTGCCTACGGTGGAGTCGCCACCCGCAATACCATTCACACTCCAGGTGACAGCCGTACTGGACGCATTCGCCACATCCGCGGTGAATGTCTGTGTACCACCCACAGCCACCGTGGCTGACACAGGACTTATGGATACCGACACAGGCGCGTTGATTGTCACCTGAGCTGTCGCGTACTGCGTTGTGTCAGATGCCCACGCCGCCTTCACGATCACCAGGTTGGGAGAAGGAGCGGATGCGGGCGGCGTATAGACACCCCAGGCTGAAACGGTCCCACTCGTCGCGCTACCGCCGAGAACATCGTTGACATACCAGTTCACGCCCGTATCCGAGGTGCTGTTGACCCGAGCACTGAAAACCTGAGTAGAGCCGCCGGCCTGGACGCTCGCTGAAGTCGGGTTGATGGATACGCCAGGCTCGATACACGTACCCGTGTTTGCAACCGAGGGCGACGTGCTCGTGGCACTCGTGGCATTGACGCTGACAACGCCTGAATCCGAATGACCCGCATCGTCCGTCACCGTCACCATGAGGGTTACCGTACCGGATGTGGGAGCGACAATAGTGGCGGTCGAAGTGTCAGCCCCGTGAATGGCGTAGTTGGCCGGGCTCGTAACGGTCCAGGCATGAGTCGTGACCGACCGGTTGCACGCGGCGCCGCTCGCGGCTGCCGAGAATGAGACGTTCTGACCCGCGGTAATGGTCGCCGGAATGGAGATTGCCACCACCGGCCGCTGTGCTTCCGTCAGCGCGCCGGGCGCGTTCGCCATTCCCCCACCACAAGTCTGAGTGGTACACACACATTCCGAGCTCTGCACGTCATGGGAGCTGGCCGGCACGTGGCAGGTCGGCGTGTTGGATCCAGTCGCCGCTCCCGGAAAAGGCTTCGCACCCAACTTCAACCGCGTGATCAGCTCAGAGGGCCTGAGGTTCGGATTCACGCTCGACATGAGCGCCGCAATACCCGAGACGATGGGTGCCGAGAAGCTCGTACCGAGATTGGGATTGAGCTGGTCGGTATAGCCGTTGCTGCCCGGCGTGGTCGTGCCACTGTTGGTTGTCGTATCGAGCGAATAAGTGCAAGGCCCCGGGGAGCCCGGGCAGTTTCCGCCCGGCGCCGACAGGGCCACCGTGGGTCCCAGGTTGCTGAATCCCGCCTTGGTTCCCGTATTGTTCAGGCCGCCGATGCCCGCCACTCCCACACAGTTGGCCGGCGCATCCACGGTCGACCCGTCATTGCCTGCCGAAACGATGATCGTCGCGCCGGCGGCAACCACCTCGTTGATGACAGTCTGCTCAGCTCTCGTACACGAGCCCTGCCCCCCGAGGCTCAGATTGATGACCTTGGCTGGATGGGTGTTGTCCGGAACGCCGGTCACATGCAGACCCGCGGCCCAGCGCATTGCGTCCAGGATGTCAGAATCCACGCCACCGCATTTGCCGAGCACCCGCAGCGGCAGAATCTTCGGACCCCAGGTCATTCCCGTGATGCCGGCCGTGTTGTTGGACAGTGCACCGAGGATGCCGGCGACGCGCGTGCCGTGCCAGGAACTGTTGCTGACAGTGCAACCGGAAAACTGCGTGGTCTGGGCATCAGCCGAGGAGACCCAGTCGCCGGGATCGGTTGGGTTGACGTCACGGCCATCACCGTCGTTAGCCACTGCCGCGTTGGTTACGAAATCGTATCCGGACAGCAGGCGCCCTCTGGCACTCACGGCCAGCAAATCAGGGTGGTCAAAGCGGACACCGGTATCCAACTCGGCGATCACCAGGTCGCTTCGGCCGGTTGAGATATCCCACGCCGTGACTGCATCCGTACCCGCAGGCTGGAGTGCCTGCTCGTACCATTGTCCCTGATAGAGCGGATCGTCGGGCACCGCATGTGGATAGCGCCGCGCGTCGATTTCAGCAAACTCTACGTTCGGATCCGCCCGCAACCGCGCCAGCGTTGCCGCGATCGTCTCTCCCGAGCCCGAGCGCACCCGCAGCATGTGAATTCCGGTGGTGATCTCGCGCGAGGACTCAAATATCAGATTGGAGCGGCCGGCCAGTTCCTTCAACGTGCCGTCAGGGATCGTGGCCACTGCCTGCGTGGATTTCTTCTCTACAGCCAGGGCCTGTCGGTGCGCGGCGGATGCGGCGGCTGCGCGCAGCTTCACCAGGATCTGCTGGTGCATGTTTTCGGCAGCCGCGCCTGTCGGGTACGTCGCAAAAATCGCAACGGATGCCAGAGCTCTGGGCAGGCCCCGGCGAATTGTTTGCACGGCAGTGACTCGCTCGGGCGCGGAAAATTTCCGCGCGGGGCACCTACCCTACTGCGCAGCGCGAGCGCACAACAAATGTCAGTTTTACCTCATTTACGGAGCATCGCAACAGTCCTGCGGTGCACCGCGAATCCAACAGCCAGAGCGCAGGCCAACAGGGTCAGGGGATCCGAGGCGCCACCGCCACCACTACTGCCAGTGGAGCTGCCGCCGCCCGTGCTGCTGCTCGACGAACCACCGCTGGAGGCCGCGGCAGTGGCTATCACGGTTGCCGCGGCAGAAGCCATCTTCGTCGAATCCATGACAGACACAGCGGTGATAGTCACGGTTGCAGGCGTCGGAACCATCATGGGAGCCGTGTAAACGCCGGACGCCGAGATCATTCCCACAGTAGCACTGCCGCCGGCGGTTCCATTGACGCTCCAGTTCACAGCGGTGTTGGAAGCGCCGGTCACTGTCGCGGTGTATGTCTGAGTCATTCCGGCAGTGACATTCATGGTTGCCGGCGTAACTGCTACCGTAATCGGCGCCGCAACAGTGACCGTTGCCGATGCTGACTTCGTAGTGTCAGCAGCGGATGTGGCCTTGATAGTCACAGTCGCAGCCGACGGAACAGTGGAAGGCGCCGTATAGACGCCAGCGGTGGAGATCATGCCCACCGTCGAATTACCGCCGGCCACGTCGTTGACGCTCCAGGTCACGGCCATATTCGAGGTATTGGTTACCGCAGCCGTGAAAGTCTGCATTGCGCCTGTCTGCACGGTGGCAGTCGCCGGAGTAACCGTCACAGCCACCGGCTTTGCCGCAGCCGGGCACTTTCCGCTGTTTGCATTGGCTGGCGCGGTGGTCGTCGCGGATGTTGCGCTGACCACTACATCGGCCGTATCAGTCTTACCAGCATCGTCGGTCACAGTCAGTCGTACGGTGAATGAGCCCGTAGCCGGTGCGACAACGATGGCCGTCGACGTGTTGGCATTTTGAATTGGATTCGTGGCGTTACCAACATTCGTCCACGCGTAAGTCACAACGGAGTGGCCGCAGGCAGCCGCGCTCCCAGTACCCCCTAGCGTCACATTTTGTCCAGCCGACACGGTGGCCGGCACAGTTACCGCCGCAATCGGACGAAGTGCGGCCTTCAGCGCGCCCGGTGCATTTGCCATGCCGGCGCCACAGGTGGAAGTGGTGCAGTTACATTCCACGGTCTGCAGATCCGAAGCGCTTGCCGGAACATGGCAGGCAAGGACCGTGGCATCACTCGAAACCGGGAACGCCTTGGCGCCCTCCTTCAATCGAGCGATGACCTGAGCCGGTTTGAGGTTTGCGTTGACACTGGTCATCAGTCCCGCAATGCCGGCCACGATCGGCGCGGAGAAGCTCGTGCCGAGGTTGGGATTCATCTGGTCGGTGTAGCCGTTGGTACCCGGCGTCGTCGTGCCATTGTTGATGGTCGTGTCGATCGAGAACAGGCAGGCGCCGCTCGCATTGACGCAGTTACCGCCCGGAGAAGCCAGGGCCACCTCAGGTCCGAGGCTGCTGAAACCCACCTTGGTCCCGGCATTGCGCAGGCCCGCAATACCGGCGACGCCCGCGCAATTCGCCGGCGAATCCACCGGCCCGCCCTCGTTACCCGCCGAAATCACAACCGTCACACCCGCGGCCACTACTTCAGTGATGACCGTCTGCTCGGCGGATGTACAGGCACCGGTGCCTCCCCAGGCTCATGTTGATGATCTGTGCCGGATTCTTGTTATCGGGAATCCCGTTGACATGCAGGCCCGCGGCCCAGCGCATGGCATCCAGAATGTCCGAGTCGACGCCACCGCACTTCCCGAGCACTCTCACGGGCAGAATCTTCGGCTGCCAGGTGATACCCGTGATGCCGGTGGCGTTGTTTGAAAGAGCACCGAGAATGCCTGCGACCCGCGTGCCGTGCCACGAGCTGTTCTCAACAGTACAGCCGGAAAATTGAGTCGTTGCGGCATCAGCGGCCGTAATCCAGTCGCCTGGATCGGCAGGGTCCGCGTCGCGGCCATCGCCATCGTTGGCAATACCGGGATCGGAAACGAAATCGTAGCCGGGCAACAGCTTGCCGTTCGCGCTCGCCATCAGCAGATCCGGATGGTCGTAGCGAACACCCGTATCCAACTCCGCGATCACCACACTGCTGCTGCCTGTCGTGGTGTCCCAGGCCGTGACTGCATCAATAGCCGCAGGCTGTGCGGCCTGCTCATACCACTGACCCGTGAACAATGGGTCATTCGGAACGGCGTGCGCGAAGCGGCGCTGATCGACTTCGGCGGTTTCAACCGATGGGTCAGCGCGAAGGCGCGCCAACGTCGCATCGATGGAATCGCCGCCAGCCGGTTGCACCTTCAGCAGATGCAAGCCATTGGTGATCTCACGAGACTGTTTGAAAGTCAGGCTGGCCCGCGTAGCCAGGCTCTGCATGGTGGCGTTCGCCGCCCCAGGTTTGATTGATTGCGCCTGCACGTGCGCGGCAGCGGCCGCACTGGACCGCAGCTTCACGAGAATTCGCTGCTCAGTGGGATCGGTGGCAGCAGGCGGATGTTTCAGAACGGGATTGTGTTCGTTAGTTGCTGCCGCGGCGTGAGTGGAAGCAATGGAGACTGCCGCAAGAACACCAATGAGGTAGTGACGAAGCACGGTGCGAGCTCTCTGAACGGGCGGAATCTTCCGCATATGGGAGCTACGCTACTGCTTATGGCAACCTCGTCTGAATGTCGGCTGAATCCGACGGCTCGAATCACCGACACTCAACAATCCGCAACGGCGCGAATTCACTTCCGGGCGGCCGGCACCTGCTGCGTAATGCAATGTATATTGCCGCCGCCGAGAAGCACCTCACGCGCGGGCACTCCGACGACGCGACGATCGGGAAACAGTCGCTTGATTTTCGCCGCCGCTAATTTATCGGTGCGTGCATCCAGCAATGGCATCACGATGCCGCCATTGGCTATGTAGAAATTCACATAACTACCTGCCAGACGATCGCCCACCGGCCGGGGCTTGGTCCCCTCGCGGCTGATCACGCCGGCAGCTTCCTTCGCGCTGATCGAAAGCGGCCGCGGCATCGGAAGCTTGTGTACCTTCAACTTCCGTCCCTGGGCATCGACGGAGTCCTGCAGCCGTTCCCAGGCGTCCAATGAAATAGCGTGTTGGACATCGCGCTCGTTGTCGGTCCATCCCAGCACTACTTCGCCAGGCCGCACGAAACACGCAAGGTTGTCGATGTGTCCATCGGTCTCGTCGTTGAATACACCCTTGCCCAGCCAGATGACTTTGCTGACGCCCAGGTAAAGCCGCAACTGCTCTTCAATCTGCTCCCGGCTCAGGGAGGGATTGCGATTGGCGTTGAGCAGACACTCTTCGGTAACCAACACGGTGCCTTCGCCGTCCACGTGGATGGCACCGCCTTCGTTGATGATGCTCGGGCGGTAACGATCCCGGTTTTCGATCTCGAGGACTTTGCGGGCCACCAGCTCATCCTGGTCCCACGGGAAATACAGGCCGCCGTTCAGACCGCCCCAGGCATTGAAGTGCCAGTCCACACCACGGACTTCCCGCCGCTTGTTGACTACGAACGTCGGTCCGACGTCGCGCATCCAACTGTCATCGTGGGCAAGCTCTACCACCCGAACGTTCGGCGGCAGAAACGTACGCGCGATTTCATACTGCGTCGCGGATGCGCCCACGGTAACGGGCTCAAATTGAGCGATGGCCGTCGCCACGCCCACAAAGGCGAGCTGCGCAGGCCGTGCCGCCTCACGCCAGTTGTCGGCGCGCTCGGGCCACAACATCCAGCAACCTGAATGAGGCTCATATTCCGCCGGCATCCAGAAGCCGTCGGCCGCGGGAGTGCTCGTGAGAGTCTGTGTCATCGTTTGCGAAGCTTGCTGTGCCTGTAACCATACAGGACATAGATTGCAACGCCGAGAAGCGTCCAGAACAGCAGCCGCCACCACGTTCCATTCGACAGGAAATAGGTCATGCCCCCGCAGAACAACGCTCCCACCACGCACGTCACCGGCGCAAACGGCACGCGAAACGGCCGAGGGACATCGGGGCGCGTGCGGCGCAAAACCAGCACGCCGAGGCACACGACCACAAATGCCAGCAGGACGCCGATCGAAATCAGGTCGGCCAGGATGTCGAGCGGAAACACGCCCGCCACGATCGCGAAGATGACACCGCTGACTACCGTAGCTACGTGCGGGGTCTTGTGCTTCGGATGGACACGCGCGATCGCGGGTGGCAGCAGGCCATCATCCGCCATCGCCAACAGGATTCTCGGCTGGCCCAACAGAGATCCCAGGACCACCGATGTCATGCCGACAATGGCCCCGATCTTGACGAGTGCGCCCATGCCGATGTGGTTGAGCTGAGGATGAGCATCGAGTGCCACTGCAACGGGCGCATCGACGCCCAACTGCGTGTACGGGACCATGCCGGTGAGGACCGTGGACATACCCACGTACAAAAGCACCGAAATCAACAGCGCCCCGATGATTCCAATGGGCAGATCCCGTTGCGGATTGCGCGCCTCGAGCGCAGTCGTCGAGGCGGTATCGAACCCGACATAGGAGAAGAAGATGATACCGGCCCCTTGCAATACGCCGGTCCAGCCGAAATGTCCGAAGCTGCCGGTGTTCGCGGGAATGTAAGGGTGCCAGTTCGCCGTGTTGATATAGCCGATACCCGCGATGATGAACGCGATGATGATGAGCACCTTCAGGCTCACCATCGCGGTGTTCAGTCCCGCGGTTTCCCGCATTCCCACATAACAGACATAACTCATGGCGGCGATGATGACGGCCGCCGGCACATTGAAGATCGCGCCCGTCTGCTCGATGTGGTCGTTGACAGCCTTCAATGGCGCATTGGTCAGCGCCTTGGGAAGGAAATTGAGGCCCCAGCCATCCAGAAGATTGACCACGTAGGCTGACCAGCTCACCGCCACGGCGGAGGCCGACATTCCGTACTCGAGCAACAGGTTCCACCCGATCAGCCAGGCGATAATCTCGCCGAGAGTTGCATATGTGTAGCTGTAAGCGCTGCCCGGAACCGGCAGGAAGGCCGCGAGCTCGGCATAGCACAGGGCGGCAAGAGCGCTGCCGAAGGCCGCTACCAGCAGTGAAATCGTGATCGCCGGGCCCGCCTGATTGGCCGCGACCTGGCCGGTGAGAACGAAGACACCGGTCCCGATGGTCGCGCCGAGACCGATCGCCGTGAGGGACCAGGCGGTGAGTACCTTCTTCAGCTTGCCCGACCCCTTCAGGTCGGCTTCGGTCACGGGTCGAACGGCGAAACAGTCACGCAATATGGACATCGAGACCCCTGGGATCATTTGCCCGGATCGTTTTGTTAGGCCCGCAGTCTCTCATAGACCGGCCCGGGAATCGCCCCGCCGCGTGCTACCATTCGGTCCCCGCGGGCCAATGCCCGCGGCATCTTGCGGGCCAGTGCCCGCGATATCGACAAGTGCGGAGAACCGGTTTATGTCCACGGCTGCAGCGTCAAAGATCACGCCGCCTGCGCAAGGTGCAAAGATCTCCATCCGGGATGGCAAGCTCACTGTCCCCGACAATCCCATCATCCCGTTCATTGAAGGCGACGGAACGGGTCCTGACATCTGGCGCGCCAGCGTGCGTGTGATGGATGCAGCCGTGCAGAAGGCCTACGGCGGCAAGCGCAAGATCCATTGGATGGAAGTGCTCGCCGGCGAGAAAGCCAACAAGCAGCTCAATACCTGGCTGCCGGACGAGACTGTCCAGGCGTGCCGCGACTACCTCGTGTCCATCAAGGGCCCCCTCACCACGCCGGTGGGCGGCGGCATCCGCTCGCTCAACGTGGCCCTGCGCCAGATGCTGGATCTGTATGTCTGCCTGCGCCCGGTGCGCTGGTTCAAGGGCGTGCCTTCCCCGGTGAAGCATCCCGAGAAGGTCGACATGGTCATCTTCCGCGAGAACACGGAAGACATCTACGCCGGCATCGAGTTCGAAACGGGCACCGAGGAGAACAAGAAGTTCCTCGAGCTCTTCAAACAGAATTTCCCCAAGGCCTACGCCAAGATCCGTTTCCCGAATACCTCCGGTATCGGCATCAAGCCCGTGTCGAAGGAAGGTTCCGACCGCCTCATCCGCTCGGCGCTCGAGTACGCCATTGCGAACAAGCGCAAGAGCCTCACGCTGGTTCACAAGGGCAACATCCAGAAGTTCACCGAAGGCGCGTTCCGCAACTGGGGCTACCAGTTGGCCGAAACCGAGTTCGCGGCGAACACCTACACCTGGGAGCAGTGGGAAAGGACCAAGGCCGCCCGCACTGAGAAGGACGCGAATGCCGAGATGGATGCGGCGAAGAAAGCCGGCAAGGTCATCGTCAAGGATGCTATTGCCGACATCGCCTTGCAGCAGGTGCTGACCCGCTCGGATGAGTTCGACGTCATTGCCACCCTCAACCTGAACGGCGACTACCTGTCCGACGCACTGGCCGCGCAGGTCGGCGGAATCGGCATCGCTCCGGGCGGCAACATCAACTACCTGACCGGCCACGCCGTGTTTGAAGCCACGCATGGCACCGCCCCCAAGTACGCCAACCTCGACAAGGTCAACCCGGGCTCGGTGATCCTGTCCGGCGAGATGATGCTGCGTTACATGGGCTGGCTCGAGGCCGCCGACGCCATCATCACGGCCATGGACCGCACCATCGGCCAGAAGACTGTCACGTACGACTTCGCCCGCATGATGGAAGGCGCGAAGGAAGTCTCCACGAGCGGCTTCGGTGACGCGCTGATCAGCAACCTGTAACGACACGGGATGAGCTCATCAGCCAACATCCTGGAATGGGCTCGGAAGGTCCAGGCCATTGCTCAGAATGGCCTGGCCTTCACCCGGGACGAATTTGATCGCCTACGCTTCCAGCAGCTGCAGGGTCTCGTCTCCGAGATCCTGACATCCGAGCTGAACATCACGTCCGCACAGCTCGCAGGCGTCTGGCAGGGCGAAGAAGGCTACGCCACCCCGAAAGTCGACGTCCGGGGCGGTGTCTTCCAACAGGATCGGGTGTTGATGGTCCGCGAGCGGTCCGATGGTAAATGGACGCTCCCGGGCGGCTGGGTCGATGTCGGCGATGGACCGGCGTTCGCCGTGGAGCGGGAAATCCGCGAAGAATCCGGTTACCTGGCCAAGGCAGTCAGGCTGGCTGCCGTGTATGACCGGAGCAACCCGAAACACGGTCATCCACCCACCATCCTCCACATCTACAAGTTGTTTTTCATCTGTGAGCTCACGGGCGGCACGGCGACACTCAGCAATGAAACGGACGGCGTCGAATTCTTTCCCGTGAGCCGGCTCCCACCGCTGTCATCAGGCCGCGCCACGCAATCCCAGATTGAGCGCCTGTACCAGCATCATCTCAACAGGAACCTGCCCACCGACTTCGACTGACCCAATGCTCGCTGCAGACTGCGCTCACCTCATAGTTGCTGCATTCGCGGATTACAACGCGCAGTTCCGTGTCATTACCCGACGGGCACCCTGGCGCTTCGATGCGCGCGACTGGAAAGGCAGTCAACGCGACGCCGTCGAACGTATCGAGCTGTACGACCGGCTCGTCAGCCAGACCATTGCGCAACTGCAGCTGAAGCTGGGAGAACGCGCGCTGGAGCGGGCGCTATGGGCGCAGATACGCGATGAGTTCGCGGTGCTGGTGGAGTCGCTGCCGGATGCGGAATTCACCAAGACCTTCTTCAGCTCCACGACCCGGCGGCTGTTCGGCACGGTCGGCGTCGCGCCCGAAATCGAGTTTGTTGCCACGGATCTCGACCCTTTGGGCAAAGTCACAACGGCGATCGGTACCAACACCTATCTCAACCACGGCTCGTTGATGCTTCTGTTCGAGGATGTCCTGGGAGACATCCGTTTTCATTCAGCGTGGCGCGACTTCGACCGGAGCGTCGCCTATGTTGCAACGGAAGTCATCCGCCATCTCAAGGATATTGACGAGCGTCGTGCCGTCATCAGGGTCGAGGTCATCCGACCGGTCTTCTACCAGGTAGCACGCGCGTACGTAGTGGGAAGAATTGTCGGGCGCGACTTTCTCATCCCGTTGGTCATTGCATTGAAGAACACGGACGGCGGTGTGTTGGTCGATGCCGTCATGCAGTCCGAAGCGGACGTCAGCATCGTCTTCAGCTTCACCAAGTCCTATTTCCACGTTGACCTGGACCGCGTCGGCGAGGCCGTCCTGTTCCTCAAATCGGTGCTGCCACGCAAGCCCGTCAGCGAGCTGTTCACCGTGTTGGGCCGTGCCAAGCAGGGCAAGACGGAACGCTACCGCGAGCTGATGCGCCACCTGGAGCAAACGCAGGACAGGTTCGTGCATGCCGCGGGCGAGCGCGGCCTCGTCATGGTCTGCTTCACCCTGCCCTCCTTCGATGTCGTCTTCAAGATCATTCGCGACAAGTTCCCCTATCCCAAGAACGTGCTGCGCGAGGAAGTGAAGGCGAAATACCAGCTCGTGTTCAAGCACGATCGCGCCGGACGGCTGGTGGATGCGCAGGAGTTCAAACAACTGCGCTTCCGCAAGGCGCTGTTTGCACCGGAGCTGTTGGACGAGTTGCGTACCGAGACTGCGACGACTGTCCACGAAGAAGGCGAAGACCTTATTTTCGACCACATGTATATCGAGCGGCGCATGACGCCACTCAATCTGTACCTGCGCACGGCAACCGAAACGCAAGCCGAAAAGGCCGCGCTGGACTACGGACAGTGCATCCGCGATCTCGCCTATACCAACATCTTCGCGGGCGACCTGTTACTCAAGAACTTCGGTGTCACCCGTCATGGCCGGGTGATCTTCTATGACTACGATGAGCTGTGCCAGGTGACGGACTGCCGGTTCCGCGACTTACCTGCGGCGACCAACGAAGAAGATGAAATGCGCGCGGAAGCCTGGTTCTACGTCGCGGAGAACGACGTCTTCCCCGAAACATTCATCAATTTTCTGGCTTTCAATGACGCGCAGCGCGCCGCTTTCATGCGAGTGCACGCGGAAGTTTTAACCGCCGCGTTCTGGCGCAGCGTGCAGGAGCGTCTGAAGGAAGGCGACGTGCTGGAAGTTCTACCCTATCACCCGCACCGGGTCAGGGTCGCCAGCAGCGCCTGAGGACCCTATTCCAACGCGCGAAGCAGCGACCGTACGTCCTCTTTCCGCACCTGAGCAACCAGGTCAGCGCTGAGCCCGAGATCTGCAGCCGCGTGGTCCAACGCGCCGGGCACGCAGAACTCCGGCTGCAACAACTCAATGGCGAACAGCCGCCCGAAATACACTGCCTTGCTCTCGGCTGACGCCGCGTCCAGCTCACCATTGGGCAAGCCAACCTGCTCCGGCAGATTCCACTTACGCACCAGGCGATCGGCCAGCTCCGCGGAATGACTTCCACACCATTCGCGGCGGGAGCTGCTGTCCAGCTTCATCCGATATTCGAGCTCGACCCGCGCCAGGATCTTCAACGCCAGCGCTTCGCCCGCTCGGTGCAGCAACGCTCCCATGAACGACGAGGCCACGGATGCCTGCCTCAGTCGCGCCACGCGGGCCGCGAACATTGCGCCCGCGAGGCCCTCCTGCCAGAACGCCCGCGCCTCGACATCGCGTCCCGGAATCTGGAAAAGCCGCGCGCGGATTTCAGTCAACGCATTACGGCAGTCAGGACGATTCAGCGCGGCCACGTGGTCGCAGGCAGCCAGCAAGGCAGGCAAGGACTCGGGCGCCGCGGGAATGCTCTGGCGGAGCGATTTGAAGGCCGCGGCCAGGGCCTGACGAAATACCAATGCGCGAGTGGAGAGCTCAGGTCTCGGAGCCTGGGGATTAAACATAACGTTCTCGGCGCCCGACGGGCGCAGCGTGCGCGGTCTTCATCTCGCGAGACTAAGTGCTCGGTGAGCTCGCCGCCAACGCCTGATTCACATCCTCCATGAGATCGTCCACGTCCTCCAATCCGATCGACATCCGCACCGTTCCTTCGGTGAGCGCGGATGTCCGGAGCTGCTCCTGCGTCAGGTCCCGACTGCCCATCATCGAGGGCGCCACCACGAGCGACTCCGTCGACCCCAGGCTCGCCGTGAGCGCAAACAGCTGCAGCGCGCCCACAAACCGTGCACCCGCATCCGCTCCCCCTTTGAGGTCGAAAGTCACGATGGTGCCGAACTGCTTCATCTGGGCCTTCGCCAGCTCATGCCGGGGATGCGTTGGCAATCCCGGGTAATGCACGCGCGCCACCGCCGGGTGCGCCGCGAGTTGTGCCGCGATTTTCATCGCGCTCGCGCACTGCGCCTGGTAACGCACGAAGTAAGTTTTGAGTCCACGCAGGATCAGGAATGCCGCGTGCGGATCGAGGGTGCCACCCAGGGTGCCCCAGTCGGTTCGCATACTGCGAATCAACTCGCGGCTCGCGATCACGGCACCGCCCATCACATCGCCGGCACCCGAAGCGTACTTCGTGAGACTGTGCACAAACAAGTCGACTTCAAACTCACCATGCTGGTGAAAGCCCGCGAAAGTATTGTCCATGACTGTCAGTGCGCCCGCGCTTCTGGCCAGGCGGGTCAGTGCTGCGATGTCTGCAATCTTGGTCACCGGGTTGGTGGGGCTTTCAAACATCACCAGCCGTGTCTTGTGGGCGGCCAGCGCTGTTTCGATGCCCGCGGTATCCTCAATCGACAGCATGGTGTGTGTGACACCGAATCGCGCCAACAAGCGGCGGATCAGGTAGCGCGTCGGGCCGTAGGTCTCGACGAAACAGAGGATGTGATCGCCCTGCTTCGTCAACGACAGCAGGGTCTGCGAGATGGCCCCGACACCCGAAGCACAGACGAGACACTCCTCACGCCCCTGCAATTCGGCCAGCAACAGCTCCAGTTGCCGTGTCGTGGGATTGGAGGCGCGCGTGTAGAAGAAGCCCGGCCGCTCGCCACGGAAGAAACGCTCGGTCTCATCGAGCGAGTCGAATTCGAACTTCACGCTCTGGTAGATCGGCGCGACCACCGAATGGTTGTCGGCGGCGAGCTCAACGGCCGGCGGATGATTGACGCGGGTGGTTTCTTTCATAGGTGAGCCGCAAATTCGTTGAGGCGCTGCGCGGCCTCATCCAGGGTGCTGTCCTGCTTGGCAATGCACAGGCGCAACACGGGCAAGGCAGGAGGCACCGCGTAGAACGGTGACAGAGGAATCGTCGCTACACGTGCCTCCATCAGCAAACGCTCCGCGAACGCCACATCATCGGGGGGCGCGAAGTGGCTGAAGTCCAGAAGCTGAAAGTAGGTTCCCTGGGCCGGCGGCAATGTGAATCCGGAACGTTCCAGGGCGTTGCGTACCCGGTCCCGCTTGGCCTGGAAGAACGCCGGAATCGAGCGCCAGGCATCCGGCTTCTCGGCCAGATAGCGCGCAATCGCCACCTGCTGTGCATGTGCAATACTGAAGGTGTTGAATTGATGGACCTTGCGCAGCTCGCGGGTCAACTCCGGCGGGGCAATGCAATAGCCGATGCGTATTCCGGTCGCATGCATCGTCTTGCCGAACGAGTACACCACGAAAGCCTTCTCGGCCAACTCCGGCTGCTTCAGAACGGAAGCATGCGTACGTCCGTCATAGGTGACGTGCTCATACACCTCGTCAGACATGACATAGATGTCGTGTCCCCGAATCACTTCCGCAAGTGTATTGAGGTCTTCCGCGCTGGCCGCCGTGCAGGCCGGGTTGTGGGGGCTGTTGAAAAGAATGAGGCGTGTACGGGGATTGATCGCAGCTTTGACGGCATCCCAGTCGTAACGGAAGCCGGGAGGCATCAGTGGAAGCCGGATGCAACGCCCCCCGGCGAGCCGGACCGCGGGCTCGTACGAGTCATAGGCTGGATCAAACGCGATCGCCTCGTCGCCGGGTCCGACAACGGCCTGGATGGCATCGTAGATCGCTTCTGTCGCGCCCAGAGTCACCGTGATCTCGGTCTCCGGGTTGATGCTGAGCGCGTAGCTGGCCAACAGCTTCTGCGCAATCCTCTGGCGCAGATCAATGACTCCTTCCATGGGCGCGTACTGATTGAAGCCCTGCGCCATCGCCTCCGTGACCAGCTCGGTGAGACGGGGATCGATGGGATAGTCAGGAAAGCCCTGACCGAGATTGAGCGCGCCCAACTCCCGGGCACGCCGCGACATCACGGTGAATATCGTCGTCCCAACGTCGGGCAGCTTGCTCCGGAACATTGGCACGAGCGCGTTACGCGTCCGCGGCAGCCAGCGCGGCGCCGATCACCCCCGCCTGACCTGCAAAGGCGGCCGGTTTGATCTGCGCATCGGAGCGCAGCAGCGGCGCGAATTCGGCAAAACGCTCACTCACCGCCCCGCCCAGGATGAACAGGTCGGGCCAGAACAGGTTATACAACTCGGCGAGATACACGTTGACGCGCTCGATCCAGGCGGGCCAGTCGAGCTTCTCCGCCGTGCGCACGTGCGCGGAGGTCCACTTCTCCGCTTCGCGTCCGCGAACCTCCATGTGACCCAACTCGCTGTTGGGAAGCAGGGTGCCGTCGACAAAAAACGCCGTGCCGATCCCGGTCCCGAAGGTGAGCATGATGACCGTACCTTTCGCGCCCTTGCCGGCGCCCCATGTGACCTCGGCCACGCCCGCCGCGTCCGCATCGTTGAGAAAAATGGCGGACCGGCCCAGGGCCTTTTCCACCAGCGCGGGACCATCGACGCCGATCCAACCCCGGTCGATGTTGGCAGCCGTACAGACCTTGCCATGTTTGACGACACTGGGCATCGCAATCCCCACGTTGCCCTGCGCGCCGGGAAACCGGCCGACGAGCTCCTGGAATACCGCCAGCATGGCCGCCGGTGAGGAGGGTTGCGGGGTGGGAGCGGAGCTCAGATCACCGACGAGGCGGCCTGCGTCCAGGTCGACGAGCCCAGCCTTGATCGATGAGCCTCCTACATCTATTCCAATCAGTTGGCGCGGCATGACAGATGAGCTCAGAGGTTGGAAACTTGCGCAAGACGCATGTCGCGCTCACGGCGTTTGTTCTGGTATCGCATCCAGATTGATGACACCACGATGCCCGATGCGACAATGAGCACCATGATGGTGGCCAGGGCGTTGACGTCGGGACTGACCCCGAGCCGGACCTTGGAGAAGATGACCATCGGCAGCGTGCTCGAGCCGGGGCCCGCCACGAACTGCGAAATCACCAGGTCATCCCACGACAGTGTGAACGCCAACAGCCAGCCTGACACCAGGGCAGGCACGATCAGTGGCAGCGTGATCCGGAAAAACACTGTTGCGGGACGAGCTCCGAGATCCATGGCAGCCTCTTCGAGAGACTCATCAAAGCCGACCAGCCGTGACTGTACCACCACCGTCACATAGGCCATGCAAAACGTAATATGCGCCAGCGTGATCGTGACCGCGCCACCGCCTTTGGGCCAGCCAATCGTTTGTTCACATGCGACGAACAGCAACAGCAGTGACAGACCGGTGATGACCTCGGGCATGACGAGCGGAGCCGTAGTCATTCCCGCAAGCAGCGCCCGGCCGCGGAATGCGCCGAATCGCACCAGTGCCACACCGGCCAGGGTGCCGAGAACCACTGCTCCGGTTGCCGCCACCACGGCGATCTGGATGGACAGCCAGGCGGCGCCCAGGATCTGCTCATTCGACACCAGCGCCCCGTACCACTTGAGCGTGGGCGAATTGGCGCTGTCCCAAACGGTGACCAGGCGCGAATTGTTGAACGAGAAAACGATCATCGACAGGATGGGGACGTACAGGAATACGAGCCCGGCGACCAGGAGCGTGCGCGAAAACAACCCGGTCGATTTCACTTGGCCGCCTCCAGGGTCCGCTTCTCGAACCGCTGGAACAGCATGATGGGCACCACCAGCAGGGCCAGCATGAAAATAGCCACCGAGCTGGCGACCGGCCAGTCGCGGTTCTGGAAGAACTCATCCGACAGCACGCGCCCGATCATCAGCTGATCGGTGCGTCCCAATAACGACGGAATGACGTACTCGCCCACAGCGGGAATGAATACGAGCAGTGATCCGGCAATGATTCCCGGCATTGATTGCGGCAACGTGATCCTTCGGAATGCCGTGAACGGGCGCGCACCGAGATCCGCGGCCGCCTCGATCAACGTCAGATCGTGTTTCTCCAGGTTGGAGTACAACGGCAGGATCATGAAGGGCAGATAGGAATAGACGATACCGATGTACACCGCGAAGTCGGTCTGCAACATCGTCAGCGGCTCATGGATGATGCCCAGCCCCATCAGCACGTTGTTGATCACACCATTGCTCTTCAGGAGCCCGATCCACGCATAGACACGCAACAGGAACGACGTCCAGAACGGCAACACAATCAACATCAACAGCACATTGCGGGTCGCGGGACTGGAACGCGCGATTGAATACGCCATCGGGTAGCCGAGCAGCAGGCACAGAAACGTGGAGACGGCTGCAACCTTCAGCGAATACAGGTACGAGCTGACATACAGCGCGTCGGTGAACAGGTAGTGATAGTTGGAGAAGTTCAGTTTGACCGCGACGAGCTTGCCGTTCAGCCACTCGAACAGCGGCGTATACGGCGGCATGGCGAGCTGCACTTCCGCAAACGAAATCTTGAAGACAATAATGAACGGGATCAGGAACAGGACAATCAACCAGACCATGGGAATGCCGAGGACCAGGCGTCTTCCCGCATGTGCGCTGAATCTGGCCACGGCGCTACCGGGTCAACACGACGGGGCTGGCCGCGTGCCAGGACAGATAAACGGTCTCATCCCAGGTGATGCGATCGTCCGCATGACGCGCAACATTGGGGATCGTCACGCGGATCGTCCTGCCACTCGCTATCTGCACGAGATAGATGGACATGTCGCCCATGTAGGCGATCTCCTTGACGACACCCTTTACGACATTCTCGCCCGGCTGTGGCGGAGCTTCGCGGCTGAGGTTGATTTTCTCCGGCCGGATGGCTGCCCACACCGTCGCATCCGGAGCCGAGCTGATTCCGTGATTCACGTAGATCACGCCGCCCAGCTCCTCGCTGCGGATGCGCACGAAGTCGGGCTCATCCTCAATCAACCTGCCTTCGAACATGTTGACCGAGCCGATGAAGTCGGCAACGAACCGGGTTGCCGGGAATTCATAGATGTCGGTCGGCGTGCCCACCTGCACGATCTGACCGTGGTTCATGACACCCATGCGTGAGGACAGCGTCATCGCCTCCTCCTGGTCATGGGTCACTACAATGAATGTGACGCCGAGCTGCTCCTGGATGTTGATCAGCTCGAATTGCGTGTGCTCGCGCAACTTGCGGTCCAGAGCCGCGAGGGGCTCATCCAACAGCAGCAGCTTCGGCCGCTTCACCAGGGCGCGCGCCAGCGCCACGCGCTGCCGTTGACCGCCGGAGAGCTGGTGCGGCTTGCGCGCGAGGAACGGGCTCATTTTCACGATCTCGAGAATCTCGCCCACCCGGCGCCTGATCTCATCCTTCCCGAGGTGCTCCTGCTCCAGTCCGAATGCCACGTTCTTTTCGACTGTCATGTGCGGAAAGAGCGCATAGGACTGGAACATCATGTTGACGGGCCGTTCGTACGGCGCGATCTCGCTCATGTCCTGGCCGTCGATGTAGATCTTCCCCGAGGTCGGCGTCTCAAAGCCGGCCAGCATGCGCAGCAGGGTCGTCTTGCCCGATCCCGAGCCACCCAGCAAACAGAAGATCTCGCCCCGCTGTACATCCAGCGAAACGTCATTCACGGCAACGAATTCACCAAATCGCTTGGTGACGTTTTCGATCCGTAGATACGGGGCCTTCGCCTGCCCGGACGCTTCGTTCATTTGCCGGTTTTGAAACGTGTCCACATGCGGGTCAGCAGTCGGTTGTACTCCGACGTGCGCGGCGGCTCCGGCACCAGCTTTGCGAGAATATCGGCCGGCGGATAGATGTTCGGATCGTTCCGCACCGCCTCTTTCAACAGCGGCGTCGAAGCCGTGTTGACGTTGGCGTACTTCACCAGGTCGGAATTCTTCGCGGCCACTTCGGGCTCGAGCAGGAAGTTGATGAACTCAAACGCGTTCTGCGGGTGCGGCGCATCGGCGGGCACGGCCAGCATGTCGAAATTCATGATGGTGCCTTCCTTGGGAATGCGGTAGTCGATCTCGATCCCCTTGCCTGCTTCGCGCGCCCGGTCGCGGGCCTGTTTGATGTCTCCGGACCAACCGAGCGCCAGGCACGTCTCGCCGTTGGCGAGATCGTCGATGTACCGGGAAGAATGGATGTAACGCAGAAAGGGACGGATCGCCATCAAGGTGTTTTCCGCGGCCTGCAGGTCTTCCGGCGAGCTGCTCTTGGGATTCTTGCCGAGATAGATCAGTACGGAACCGACGACTTCGGAGGCTTCATCCAGCATGGATACGCCGCAGTCCTGGAATTTCGCGACCACCTTGGGGTCGTAAATCATCCGCAGGCTGTCGACGGGCGCATCGGGCAGGCGCTCCTTGATCTTCGCGACGTTGTAGCCGGGACCGGAGGTCACCCACATGTACGGCACGCTGTGCTCGTTGTCCGGATCGTACACGGCGATCCGCTTCATCATCTCCGGATCGAGATTCTTCAGGTTCGGCAGTTTGGACTTGTCGAGCTTCTGGAATACACCCGCCGAAATCTGGCGTTGCAGAAACGGTGCCGACGGCACGACGATGTCGTAGTTCGTGTGCCCCGTGAGCATCTTCGTTTCCAGCACCGGGTTCGAGTCGAAGACATCGTAATTGACCTTGATGCCGGTCTTTTTCGTGAATTCCCCGAGCACCGTCGGGTCGATGTAGTCCGACCAGTTGTAGACGTTGAGGACCTTTTCCCGGGCCTCGCCGTCACCGGCGCCCTGGGCGGCGGGTGACTTGGCACCCCCGCCACAACCACCCAGCACGACCCCCAGACAAAGTGCGCCCAAAACGAATTTTTTCATCGAATCAGTTTATACGTTCAAAAGCAGATGCTCACGCTCGCTGCTTTTATTGGCTGAAAGACGCCTGCGGCGCTTTCAGCAGAAGTCCCCGCCTGCGCCACATTGTGCGCCCGGCAAAAGGCGTGACTTTTGCCGGGTAGGTCTCGTTGAGCGATATGCATTCAGACGTTTAGCAGCAGGTGCTCTCGCTCCCACGAACTGATTACCTGTAAGAAGACCTCGTATTCCGCTTCCTTCACGATCGTAAACGCCGATACGAACGCTTCGCCCAGCAGCCTCACCAGGGGCTCTGATTCCCGCAGGTTGCGGAGTGCCTCGTCCAGTGAACGGGGCAGGCCAAACGGAAGGTCGTGTGCGCTGCCCGTAATTGGATCACTCGGCTGCAGGTTCTCGACCATGCCGAGATATCCACAGGCCAGAGAGGCCGCGATGGCGATGTACGGATTGGCGTCGGCTCCGCCCACGCGGTTCTCGACCCGGCGCGCATCGGCGCTCGACATCGGTACCCGTAGTCCGGCGGTACGATTGTCGTAACCCCAGTGAACGTTGATGGGGGCTGACAGGTAACGCGTCAGGCGGCGATAGGAATTGACGTTGGCGCAGAACAGCCCCATCGCTGCGGGCATATACTTCTGCAGCCCCGCGATATGCGAGAAGAACAGCTGCGAGGGCGTGCCATCGGCATTGCTGAAGATGTTTTTCCGCGTCTTCACATCCACCACGCTCTGGTGGATGTGCATGGCACTACCCGGCTCTTTCGCGTGTGGCTTCGCCATGAAGGTCGCGTAGATCTTGTGTCGCAGCGCAGCCTCGCGCGCAGTGCGCTTGAACAGAAAGGCCTGGTCCGCGAGATCCAGGGGATAGCCATGGATCAGGTTGATCTCCATCTGCGCAGGCCCATCCTCGTGGATGAGCGTGTCGATCTCGATATCCTGGTCCTCACAGAACTGGTAGATGTCATCGAACAACGGATCGAACTCGTTGACCGCCGCAATGCTGTACGACTGGCGGCCCGGCTCTGCCCGTCCCGAACGCCCCACCGGCGGACGAAGCGGATAATCCGAGTCCTTGTTCTGCTCAATCAGATAGAACTCGAGCTCGGGAGCAACCACGGGCTCCCAGCCCCGCTGCGCATACAGCTCGAGAACATTGCGAAGCACGTGACGCGGCGCCATCGACACGCGGCGGCCATCTGAGTAGAAGCAATCGTGTATGACCTGGGCAGTCGGTTCGGCGGCCCACGGCACGCGGCGAACCGTCTTCGGATCCGCCTTCAACACGATATCAATCTCGGCGGGACTCATGGCATCCCCGGTTTCAGGGGGATAGTCGCCCGTCACGGTCTGAAGAAAGACACTCTCCGGCAGGCGCATGCCCTCGTCCTCGGCGAATTTCGCCGCCGGCATGATTTTCCCGCGCGCAATTCCCGCCATGTCAGGAATGATTGCCTCGACCTCGGAAATCCCGTGGTCACGAAAGAATTGCTGAATCTCACTAACCATACTTTGTCTTTCCTGGCGCGCCGTTCAAACAACGCGCCTCGTTTGCATGTACGCGCGGGCTGCGGCGCCGAACGCCGCGAACAACGCGCGTGAAAAAGGATTGCTCATTGCCTTCCATTCCGGGTGCCACTGCACGGCAATGGCAAACGCCTTCGCCTGCTCTACCCGGAATGCCTCGATCAGCCCATCGGGCGCGGTTGCTTCCGCAACGAGCCCCGGGCCCAACCGGTCGATTCCCTGTGAATGCAGGGAGTTGACCTGAATCCGATCCTGGCCGATCAGGCCGCCCAACCATCCACCGGGCGCCAGGACAACTTCGTGCGCCGGGCCATACTGCACATCCAACTCGAGCCTGGAATCCTCGCGATGGTCGTGCTTGCCCTCGATCTCATGCACCTTCTGGTGCAACGTCCCGCCGAAGGCAACATTCATTTCCTGGAATCCCCGGCAGATACCCAACACCGGGACGCCCGCCGCCACTGCCTTGCGAATGAGGGGCAGCGTGGTGGCATCCCGCGCCGGGTCATGCAGGGTTCCGGGGTCGCTGGGCGGCCCCGAGTAGTGATGCGGCTCCACGTTCGAGTAGCTGCCGGTGAACATCACGCCATCGAGTCGAGCCAGCAGCCCGTCCAGGCCCAGCTCTTCCGCCAGCGCGGGAATCAGCAGCGGGAGGCAGCCAGCCGCATCCAGCACGGCGCGGGCGTACTTGTCGCCCACGACATGATACGGGTGCAGACCGAGCATTCGTCGGTCGGCGGGAATACCGATTAGCGGACGAGCGACCATAACGGCGGGTGCCGGACGGTGTTTATTATCTTTAACAAACCCGCCGACGGGATCTCCGAAAACGGTCTATTAGACCACAGCTCGAGCCTCGGAGGCTGCCCCCTCCCGCCAAGCCCTTTGTGGCTGCAGAATGGCCGTTCCGGGGCTTCCGGCATTGCCGGGAATGTGCGCTCGTCGCTATCCTCCGGCGGCTCGGCCACTGTGTGGCGCGTCGAAAGATCCTAAACAGCCGCAACCATGGCCATTCAGATTAATCACCCCTCGATCCAGGCCCACGCCACGTCGTACTACGCGGCTTCCGCACACCCATCGCCCGTCCGGCCTGCTTTGTCGGGGACGGTGGATTGTGATGTGTGCGTGGTGGGCGGGGGTATCGCAGGCTGCTCGGCCGCACTCCACCTGGCCGAACGCGGCTATCGCGTGGTCCTCCTCGAGGGGAATCGCATTGGCTGGGGTGCCTCCGGCCGCAGCGGCGCGCAGGCCATTTATGGACTGGCCGCCCCCCAGAGCAAGATCCGGAAACTGGTCGGCGCCGCGGACGCCCGGGTCGTCTGGAACGTCACTGTCGAAGCGTTGGACCTGATACGCGAGCTGGTCGCCAAACACGAGATCGACTGCGACTGGGCCCAGGGGCACATGCTGACGGCCATCAAGCCCCGGCACGATGCCGATATCCACGCCGAGCTCAAAGAGTTGCGCGATGAGTATCAGTACCCGAGCGTCCGGTACATGCCTCGGGATGAAGTTCGATCCGTGTTGGCGTCGGATCGGTATATCGGTGCGTTGTATGACAGTCGGAGCGGGCATTTGCATCCGCTCAACTACACGTTGGGTCTGGCCGCGGCGGCGGAGCGTGCCGGGACTCGGGTTTTCGAAGGCACACGGGCGCTGGGTTTTGTGAATACTTCGTCGGGTGCAACGATTCGAACTACCGACGGCGAAGTGCGCAGCAAGTTTGTCGTGTTGAGTGGCAATGTCTACCTCGGTGACACAGCGCCCGCGTTGAAATCCAAGATCATGGCCGTCGCGACGTACATAGTGGCGACCGAGCCGCTGGGTGCCGAGCGCGCGGCCGCTCTGATCAGGAACAACTCCGCCGTCAGTGACATGAACTGGGTGTTGGATTACTTCCGGTTGTCGGCGGACCACCGGCTGCTGTTTGGCGGCCGGGTCAATTATTCGGGACTGTCGTCATTCGATGCACCGGCTGCCACCCGCAAACGCATGCTCGGAGTGTTTCCACAGCTGGCTGACGTCAAGATTGATTTTGCCTGGGGCGGTGATGTGGACATCACCCTGAATCGGGCGCCGCACTTCGGGCGTCTGGCGCCGAATGTCTATTTTCTGCAGGGATTCTCGGGCCACGGCATTGCGCTGACCGGCATTGCCGGGAAAATGGTTGCGGAGGCGATTGCCGGGACCGCCGAGCGTTTTGATGTGTTTGCCCGGATTGCGCATGCGGACTTTCCGGGCGGCGCGGCCTTGCGCCGCCCGGCGTTGGTGCTGGCGATGCTCTATTACAGGATCAAGGACCTGTTATAAGGCATCAACGATGATGGTGGCGCTCGCGTTCATGTGCCCGGATGTATTCCGGGTCGTACTCCCGTGATTTCACGAAGTACACCTGACGGTTGCAGGCGTGATACTCGTGACAGTGCAACCGCCACGCACGGGCGTGCTCCGGGGGAACGTGCAGGTACACCGGCTCTGCCACTACAACATGCGGGGGCGGCTGCTCGATGATGACCGGCTTTGCGTAGACCAAAGCCGGCGGCGGGTGGCCGCCGAGGTCCACGCGACCATACACACCCGGAGCAATTTCGCCATGAATAGCGACTCCGATGTCCACATCGGCATGGGCAACGGCGGCTCCCAGCGCGAGAGCAGCCACCGCCCCTACACAATATGTATTCTTCATAACCAATCCTTCTCACCACAGGAAATCCTGGCGTGCGAAGGTAGTCGAAAAGAATTCAGGCGCTAGAGTAACTGCTCCGCAATTTGTACCGCATTCAGAGCCGCGCCCTTCAACAACTGGTCACCCGCGACGAACATCGCAATGGAATGGCCGCTCGGATCACTGACATCCTGTCTGATTCTGCCGACCAGTATCGGGTCCTGGCCCGATGCGTCCTTCGGCATGGGGAAGTAGTTGTTCTCCACATCATCGACAATCTTCACACCGGGCGCTGAAGCCAGTGCCTCGCGCACGAATGCGGGGTTGATCGGCCGCTCACATTCGAAAGTCAACGAAACAGAGTGGGCTCGCAGCACCGGCACGCGGACACACGTGGCCGACACGCGCATTTCCGAGTCTCCAAAGATCTTGCGGGTTTCCTGAATAACTTTGGTTTCCTCCTCGTTATAACCCGTGACCGGGTCCACTTTCGTGTTGTGACTGAAGAGGTTGAATGCGTACGGGTGGGGCAACACGGTGTTGCGATATTCGCGACCCTCCAGGTACGCGCGAGTTGACTCACTCAACTCCGCCATCGCCGCGGCTCCCGCACCCGAGGCGGCCTGATACGTGGAGATGATCAGCCGGCGGATGCGGTTGGCCCGGTGAATGGGCCACAGGGGAGTAATTGAAATAATGGCCGCGCAGTTGGGATTGGCAATGATCCCACGGTGCTCGCGGATGGCGCCCGGGTTGATCTCGGGAACCACCAGAGGGACATCGGCATTCATACGGAATGCCGAAGAATTGTCGACGACAACGGCCCCCTTGCTGACCGCAACCGGTGCGAATTTCCGGGAGGTCGAGCCGCCGGCGGAGAACAGCCCGATGTTGACCCCTTCCAGGCCCTTCTCGGTCAGCTCCTGGACGGGCACGGATTGCCCGCGGAACGGCAGGGTTTTACCCGCGGAGCGGGCGGATGCGAACAAGCGCAACTCCGACAGGGGAAAGTTGCGGCGCTCGAGGCACCCCAACAGCTCGATCCCGACGGCGCCGGTAGCCCCGGCAATGGCGACGACGGGCGCCGCTGAACGACCAGATTGCATTGTCATCTCCCAGTTCAATCAATCAGTTAAGGGCCTGTGAGCGAGGCCCGGAAAGCAAGAAGCCCCGCTGCGTTTCCGTAGCGGGGCTTCCTTTGATTCTCTCGTCGCTTATCTCGTATCGATCAGCGCGCGCGAGCCTCCGGAAGCCCCCTGGGCTTCTTGGCTTTAATGGTGCGCTTGGTGGTCGAAATCAGCATGGGGTGACGCTACCGTACTGGCGGGGGCGTGTAAAGCAGCAGTTATGTTATGTGCGACACCGGGTTATGTCCCGGCACCAGGTTTTTGTGCGTCCGGGACGCGCTTTCGGGCCCGGTTGAGGGGGCAGCCCGTGGCCGGGGTTACCCTGATGTTGATTGTTTCCACGGGAACGCTATCCTCGGGTCATGGCTGCTAAAAACAAATTCAAAGGCCGGGGGCGCAATTGCGTTGCGCGCGAGGACGCGGACCTGCGGGACCTGTTGGGTCTGCATTTCCAGGCGTGCCGCCGGGCGGAGGAAGTTGAAGAGCAGATCCAGGAGTTGCACGCGGCGGGAAAGTTTCCCGAAGCGCGAGTGCTCAGGATGCATGCCCTCGGGATCGAGCAGGGGTTGCGGGCGATTGAGGCGGAAGTGCGGGCCGTCGTGCGCCCGGCCAAATACCCGCGGCCGTCGTTGCCCGCGGCCCAACAGACCTCGCCGACGCCGGCCGCGCCCCTGTTGGGATTCGCCCGGCCCTCACTTGGCCCTGATTTCGAAGCAGCGATGGATTCGCGGGTTACGTTCGAAGTCACGCGGTAGCGTGGGCCCCGAGATGTTCCGGACGTTGTACCGGGCCATCACTGCATCATCGAGCTTGAATTTCTGCGCGTTGGTTGAGAACACCAGCAGGCCCCCCGGCGCCAGCAGTCTCCCGCAGGCATCAATCAAAGCACCGTGATCGCGCTCGATATCGAGCACGCCTTCCATGCGCTTCGAGTTTGAGAAGGTTGGC